>Ga0126342_10005996_pt1 | contig 21406 bp, 21 predicted proteins | sample Cyp1metagenome_FD_92528 | JGI IMG/M metagenome (GOLD analysis project Ga0126342, IMG submission 92528) | Coral microbial communities from Lord Howe Island, Old Settlement Bay, Australia - Cyphastrea 1 metagenome | ecosystem: Host-associated > Invertebrates > Cnidaria > Coral ... | reverse complement strand
CTCAAAATCCAAAGTGAGCAGCTGCCAGAACCACCCAACTCGCCCAGAAGCTGGAAAAATTGAAAAACATATCAAAACCGAACGCTTCCCATCGAGAGTTCTTTGGAGGGAAATGAAGGGAATGGGAGAAATAGGGGGAAATATTAAAGGTTAGCATAATCACTAAGAAATAGCCAGGTTGAGCACTATTTCGTGGGGTTTCCCAACGGTAGAAATTATTTTAAGGGTATTGGAGATGCCCTGCACTTCTCAAAAACCAAAGTGAGCAGCAGCCAGTTGAAAACAAAAACAAAAACCTATATAAACACCGAATGCTTCCTCTGTCGCACTCATTCCCATCGAGAGTTCTTTGGAAGGAAATGAAGGGAATGTGGGAGAAATAAGGGGAAGTATGAAAAATTGCAAACATGCAGGAAAGAGTCAATGATGAAGATGATGGTTGAACGTTATTTTGCGGGAATTCCTCTAGGGGGAGAAAGTTTTTCTGTTTTTTTCAACCACTTAGCGAAAAATTACATAAAATTCTTTCAGAACCTAGTTATTCCAGGGTATATTGAAGAGTTAAGTTAGATGTTTACTCGCATATTCCAACATGCACATCCGTAGACCCAACAAAATGTTTTCTTTGAAAATATTGAAGGGATGGAATGTCCCCGGTGCACCGGCGAAGGCGATCATGTCGGTTGGGGTGGGGTGGGGTAAAATAATGAACCCTCCGGGGGGTGAAATAATTTTGAGGAAGGTCCCCCCCGCCAGTTGGGGGGGAGGGGGTCCAACGTGGGTAATTGTTTTACCTTCAACAATTTTTCATCGTATACCGTATAACTCACAAAGACACTATCAACCCCCTGAAAACAATTTTAGAAATTATTTTGGAATGAGGGAGGGGGGGGTAACTAAGGTAGGGGAGATATGCCAGATAAAGGGTCAGATTACATGTCAGATAGAATGCCAGAAAAATGTCGCGTCAAATGTCGGAATAAATGTCAAATAAATTGTATAGGAGTATAATGTTATAATGGAATAACATGGAAAAATATATATATATGTGTCAGGTAGAATGCTGGATAGAAGGACAAATAAAATGGCAGATAAACATGTCGGAATATGTGCGAGATGAAATGTCAGAATGTTTGCCAGTACTTACGTGAGACAGATTGTCATTTGATGGGATCACTCGAAGAAAGCAATTCTTGTTTCTGCTTTGAACCGAGTAGAAAGCATGCTTTTGTGGTGACAGAATGCTCACTATCCCAGGATGGAATACTGTCCAATATACCTACATGATCTGGGCAAGGGCGCTCTCACCCCCAGTCAGACAGTCAAAGCAAAACGAAACTTTTGCTTGTCGCACTTGTCCAAACAGCAATTTGACCCGGGTTTCCCTCATCCAGCAGTCTGGGCGTGGCACATGCCCCCGTCTCGTTCCATAACAGCCTCAGTGGACTATCATGATCCAGGAGGCATGATGCAAACTACAAATCAATGCTGCAGAGTTCTCTTCAACTTGTCGTCAAGCAGAGCGTTGCAATGGTTCATGATTCGCGATCAAGTTGGACTGCTTGGCATGTTCAAGATGTTGACTAGTTACTAGTTTGTGTTTGTGAGTGTATGGTGTGCTCATCCACTTTGGTTGCCGCTGAGGTTTTTTGGTGTAGATGTGACAGAGGACAAAGAAACACTCATTACCTACGAGACCTTAAAGGACCTCGTGCCTGCCTCAACGCTTTCATGGGCCGAGGGTTGAGATGCTCCTGGCAGAAGGCATAGCCTAGCAGCCGCATGTGCGAACGTATCAACCCAAGAAGATGAGAGAATCGAGTCCGTTGATTCTCTTGAGTCACGCGAACTTCTTATCATGTCCGATCATCAGTGATCACTGACCTGACCGTTCGACCCAGATGCTCAGGTTCCCGAAATGAGCCAGGAACAGGTCGAGGCAAGTATCCTAGAGTCCGTTGAATGGTACGTTGCTTGGTGGCAGAGTGGCAGAGTGCATGAACCGCATGCGGTATCTTGAAGAGCCGCACCCGCGGCTTCTCCCATAAGCTCAACACCCATTCATGGCGAGGGTGGACAAATTGTTTCTACAATTTTCTACATGTTTCTACTGTACTTGTCATACTCGTACTTTTTTCTTTTGGATTCTTCTGGGATCTCAGAGATTCTCAGAAATTTGCTGGTAAGTTCCCGACAAGTCGTTCAGGCAAAGACGACGGAGGTGACGGTCAACAACCAGGAGATGTTCCAAGGCCTGGCTCCGCGCTGTGAAATGCTGTCAATGTAAACACATATAAACTATTTTTTAGACGTTTTAAGTATATTTTTGTACTTTGTTGTATATTTCTGCGTTGATCCCATTTGCTTCAGCTTTTCCATGCTCCAGGTATCAGGCAGTTGTGTCTTGGCTGCAGGAAAGTCATGCTGAGGAAACAAGCATGAGTTTCATGACGAAGATCACATGAATATATTTGTGGGTGTTCTTTTTGTTCATTCACACACACGGAGAGAGACACCGCCACTAAGCCGTTTTGCGATCGAATTGTCTGGACCTTGAACTTCAACATGAAGTAAAGCCTCTTGGGGTGAAATGCTGCCATCGTCAATTTGATGGAGTCTGAAGTTGTCGATGTAATTTAGTGGCGATAAAACTCAGGGTATTGGACATGTGCATTTTAATACCGCCGCCTGTAGGCACTTAGTGTCAGGACAAGCTTTAAAGATATATTAGCGGCAACTATGGGAGAGAAGGCATCAGACTGCCTGTATCAACATTATCAACATTGTTCACTCGATCAACAGTCCACGAAGTTGTTTGAAATGGTGAGTTTATTGGTTTGCCCTGGATTTGTATGCAAAATGTTCTTTCGGCAGTTGCGGTCTGGCCATATCCGAAAGCCTTGCCTAGCTTGACTCGCCATTCCGCAAAGGCAGCAAGCTGCAGGGATAGATCTTCACCAGGCAATTGGTGCCAGCCGCGCCAGCGTCGTTCGGAGCCCAAAATCGATGAGAGGAGGAAAGAGGAAATCAAAAGGTGAATCAATATGAATCAGTGATGGGAATCGGTGGCAGCCAACATCAGCAAACACTCCTTACGTTCACAGAAGCGATGTTGACAGAAGGAAATTTCAAACCGACAGACGAGAACACTCCTTACGATATTATACGTGCAGCATTTAGCGGGATACTTATTTTATCTGAAAATGATTTGAAAAGCAGTTTCAAACTAGAGATCCCATTCCTGAACATCTAGGAGACCTAGCAGAGTACAGTTAAGATAGTTCAGTGACTACCTTTAGATGGCTTGAAGCTGAGCCCCACCAGTTGCATCAAGCTCCGCCAAGGACTTGCGGGCCATGGAGGACAGCTTGGTGATGGGGTACAAAACCTGCAGTTTAGGAAGCTGACGATTGCCAGGAAGCTAATATGCAGTGTATACATAAATAAGCATAAATACCACATGTAAACAACAATATAATTGTCATATACATATAAATATATGTATAGATAGATATAATTGTGATATGATATCGTGTAGTACAATATAATATGATATGATATGACGATAGAATATAACTTAATAATATCACATCACCTCACATCACATCACGTCATACCATGCCATATCATTTCATATCATATTCGAGTCGCTTCGCGACGAGAACCGCCCGCGCCCAAAGAATAGGACAGAGAGGAAAGAAGCGGGCCTACTTAGCCCAGCCAAAGCCGACTGGGTCAAACTTGGCCGTCCTTGGCCTTAAGTTGCGCCGAACTCGGACCAGTCCAACTTGAGCCCAACGGGGGGTCCAGCATGGCGCAACTTGGGCACGTTTGGATGGAAGTTAGGGTTAGCATGTGCAACTTGGCTGTGTGTGGAGGATTGTGGAGGCATCTGGCGCCGAAGTTGGGCCCAAGACAGGCCCGATGTGGGCAACATGGCCTTGCACGAACCCCATCAAAATCATCAAAGCCAAAAAACGTTGTCAAACTGCAAGTTTTCAGCGTGTCGCATTGAGTCCGCAAAATTGGCCCGGGTTGGGCACTAGGATCCCGCTGGAGCCCAAGTTGGAGCCAATTGGCCCCAAAGCGATCCAGATGGACCCCGACTTGAAGCCATGTGATGCACACGGAAGTCCAAGTCACGTTCAAAGTGGCGCAACTTGCGACCCTTTGGCGACAGCGTGGGACCAACCGAGACACAACATGGGGAACATTGCTTCGAACGAAGCGTCAAAATAGCAGTGAAAACGAGCGTTTGGATGATTTCGGATTGGCCAGCTATGTCCTCCATTTCGAAGCCATATGACTTCAACTTGGGCCGAAGTTGCTCTCAAATGGGTCCAAGCTGGGGCCAAGTTGCGCCATCTTGGAGCCAAGTTGCGCCATCTTGGAGCCAAGTTGGGCCGAAGTTGGAGCGAACTGGGTCCAAGTTGGGCCGAAGCTGGGGCCTTGCTGGCCGAAGTTGGCCCCAAGTCAGGTCAATGTTGCGGACATGTTGGATCGAAACAGCGCATTTGGACGATTTTGGTCCGATCTGCAAAATGTGCAAATTACCAAAGCGGGGAACCGCCTTTTGGCGGCTCGCCCGGGCGAACATGCCCCCCCAGATGAGACTGTACCAGTCTGAAAGATCTGTCCGGTTGCTTCCGCTCCTAAGCTATCACGCCTCCGCACCTTCGGCGCCGGCGGATTTGATTTGATTTGTTTTTTATATTATATTATATTATATTATATTATATTTTATTTTATTATATTATATTATATTTTACTATATTATATTTTATTATATTATATAATATTATATTATATTATACTTTTTTGAAACTATATTATTCTTGACTTTATTACGGTGTATTTTATTTCATGTCATATCATATCATGTCATATTTTATCATATTATTTTATTTTATATATGTTTATATTGTATTATATTATCCTGTTTTCTTTCCTATTATTTATATTACATGTCACATCATTTCATTTCATATTTTATCATTTTATATTATATCACATTGTATTATATTGTATTATACTGTATTATATTTTATTATATTGTTTTATATTGTGTTATATTGCAAAAATTTGCAAAATATTGTATTATGTTGATTTATGTTGTATTAGATTTTGTTTTTTTAGTATAGTATAGTATAATATGGTTTATTATTTTGTATTATTGTTTTGATATATTATTCTATTTCAATTTATACTTCAATTATATATATATATACACTTGAAAAATGTGCGGAACCTATTTTTGGATGGTGCAAGGCCTCTGATTTGAGCTTCAGAATGCATACCTGTCAACTTTGTGTACTTGCAATCACGAGCTCCGACAGTCATTTGCATTTTTGATGCTACTCAGCCATGCACCAAGAGTCTAAGTGATTCCTTCAGAATTCAATAGGAACATGCCCGGACGCACAGTTCGCCAGATAAATTAGATGAGTTTTAAGTGCAATGATGTGTGCAATGATCGTTTACATACTGTATCGGTTTCCTTCTTAGAGTTCTGAAGTGGAAGAGATTCCCCACATCCCGTGTGACATCCTTTCGCAGTCTGTCAACGAGAAGGTGCAGGAGATAGCCCAGCTCCCTGGCGGAAAGGGGCTGGAAACAGATGAAACAGTCTGACAAATGTGTTCACAGATGTTTTTTTTAGGAACCATTTAATTCGATTTGTTTGTCCTTGGATCCGTTTATTTTCTTTTGCGTTCCATTTGCATCTTTTCTTGGTCCTTTATTTTCTTTTCTGGTGATTTCCTCCTTTCTCTTATCTAGGCTGTGTTTTCTCCACATTGACCTTGTTTGAGTGTTAGAATACATCTTGCAACGTGCACCCACAACCCTTCAAGACCCTTGCACTTTGGCGTGTCTGCCTTCGAGGGCATCGCAATCTATGATATTAGTATATTCATATAGTAATGCCATGTAATGCCTTTCTACATCTTTATGCGAGGTGATTGGAAAGAAATGTTTGTGAGAAGTGTAGTAGACCATTGCAGGGTTGTCAGGTGCGAGGAGGGCGAAGCACTGCATTCTTGTATGAGTGATTTGCAACAGTACCAACTCCCAGGAATGACTTGAAAGATTTGTTGAAGGCTGCACAGTATCGTTTGGACAAGATGGAAGCACCTTCCCGCCACTTGGCGTAACCCATCGCAGCAAGTTTTCTGTTTGACCGTTTGAACAGATCAAAGCTGCACTGGCAGCTAGCAGGATATTGTTTGGGGCTGGTTCGTCGCTGCAAAGTGTGATGTTTGTTCAGATAACTATACTGGATTATATGATTAGTGAGTTGTGGCAAGACTTCACACAATTGGCGCCGTTCATGCCACAGACGGAACCACTGCTAAGAGTATCTGTTTCACATCAGTCTCGTGGATTCATCACTTCTCCCAAGGTTCTCGTGACTTGCTGTCACAGATGGTGTCCTCCGTTCGAATGGTGCAGGATGATCAGCTGGTGGATATGAGGTGGGAGGATTTTTGGGGGCAATTTGGGCGAGTTTGTGATGGATTTGAAACTATTTTAAATCAAAAAGATATACAGTGCGTAATCCATGTGTATCCATGTGTATCCAGTATCCAGAGGCTCGCAGACTTGGGTGCTACATTTGCTGAAGAGTTGCTGAAAGTCCTCAATAGCGCACCATGATTTTTTTGAACTTTCCAGAAAATGTCCTCTAAAGTGGAAAGCCATGGAAAGCCTATTTCATTGTTTCACTGTCTGAATTTTTGTGATTCAACAACAAAAATAAAAGAGGACTGCACGGTGGACAATCGACCTGGACGAGGCTTTGAGCTCAAGCCAAACCGAAGCTATAAAAAGTGCCATCCTTGGTACTGGAACAGATCTGGCTGCTGGCGGGAAATGTCGGGAAATGTTTCTATCTCTATCTAGTGATGTTGCAAATGTTTACAAGTACGTTGCAGATGCTCGCTGAAGACAAAGAGCCGAAGAAAAAAAGAATGCTTTCACAGCTGCAAAGTTTTTGAGATATTGACCTATGGATGCTTTAGAAAAAATAAAACACTTGTCAAGGAAACATAATTAATATGTAAATTACAATATATTATGCTCATTCCTGATTCAAACTCCCAAACCGCAATGATTAAAAACCCACGCCCGCCTCAAGGCGGTGTTCCCTTGTTTATAGTTGTTTGGGGAAAACATTTACAAGAGAAGAGGTGCAAAATCCCCCAGCCTCAGTGCCTCGAGGTCTTCATCATTCTCCATTCCTGAAATGCATTTGCATTGCATTTGCACTGCATTCAGTTTCCTACTCCAAAGTCATCCAAAGTCTCTTCTGTGAATTTCCGCGACGCCGCTAGGTAGCGCGAAAGGCTTTCTGTGATGGGATCAGTTTCACAAAGTCTCAAAGAAGGGCAGCTGATCAGCTGCAAAGGTTCTTCTAAGAAGAGCCGCATAGCTGCCTGCTTTTAAGACAGCGATTCCACTGTCCTTGCAGCATTGTTCTTGTTCCAAATCAAAGGGATCTCAGAAGAGTGTGAATTGCGTGAACAGATATATCAATATATATCAGATAAGAATAGAATAATCGAGGGCTGCCTCTGCATTAATTAGTTGGACACGGGCAAGATTGTAGGGAACGAGAAAGAACTGTATCTTTATTGTAGTAGATTGTAGTAGTTGGGCTAAGCTCCAAAACTTCATCGAGTCTCTCTTCGTCCAGAGCAGCTTAAATTGTGTTCTTTTTCCAGCCAATGCCAGCGATTAGCTCGGGAGTGAATGAGAATCAGACATCAGACATCAGAATCATCAGACTCATCATAACCATAGCATAACCATAGCATAACCATAGCATAACCATAGTGACCATAGCATAACCATAGCATAACCATTGCACCGATGTCATTGCGATTGCTTCATCGGTCGTCCCAAACTTCCCTTAAAATCGTCGGATCTCCAAGACCTGGATACTGAATGAATCGGGTCATGATACTGATACAATCAGTTAATATCAGTTAATATCAGTTAATATCAGTTAATATCAGTTACATCGGGTCACCCGATGTTCCAGTGACGTTTGTCCCAGAATATCCATGACATTCCATGACCCCAGAATTGCAGCCGTTGTAGCAGTGCAAAGATGCTGAGAGCCAGTGGAAAAAAATACCTGCAAGATCCTGCAAGTCGAAAAAAGAAATGGAAGGACACCAACAGAGTGATGGACCTAGACGGAAGGATTTCATGCCAAAGATCATCCGAGAGCATGGAAGATCTCGAAACTGCCCCGGTGATTGTCATTGTGCCTATATGGATGCTATGGGCAAAGTTAATTGCGATGCAGGTGCAACTTATTGGCGATGAGATCACCTGTAGACCAAGTAGATGGCATAGAACCATATAAATAACATTCAATAACATTAAGTACTATACAGTGCTCAACCGTCTCAATCAGTTCTGGGATTCAAAGAAAACAATGCTCAGTCCAGTCCACTCCCCTCCTTGTCCTGGAGGGAAGTCCTGCCATAACCTTTCCAATCGCGAAATGCAAGAGGTGACTATTGACCCATATGCATGTGCCTCATGTGCCACAAAATCCGGGTCCGGCTCCAATTCTCAGACAGGAAGAGGCCGATTGACACCAGATGAGGGAAAATCCGCTTCAGGCGTAACAGTAAGATCTGTAAGCTGTCGCGGGATACTGCAAGCTTCTAGCACGTACTTCAGAGCAATGACGCTCAGTAGAATCGTGTCAGTCATGCGAAGTCTTTACACAGGTGATCCCAAGCACGTTCCAAGCGATATCAAGCAATCATCCATACCTTCTGTTTATCTTTGTCACTCTTGCCACAGGCATATGTTTGACTGAACCTAATTCTTAATTGGTCTTCAATTTTGAAACAAAGACTAAGATACCATATCATACTATACCCAGTCCGGCCAGTGGACAGAGAAAGAAGGAGGCATTCGAGCTGGAAATTCCAAATGAAGTACTGCCACAAGAAGGCAGTGTGTTGCTTTATGATGAATGACGAATGATGCTTTACTGCACTACACCAGATGGAGATCCATAAAATACTGAAGACGGACATCTCAAGCAGTGTGTTGGAGCCTGGATACGGCCGAGACAGCGGGGCCAAAGTCACCAACAGTGGCCTCAGAACGACTTCAGCTGAATGCCATTTGATATGTGTCCATTATCATATCAGGTCAGAGACTTTGCGTTTCATGCATTTAATATCATTTGATAATATCATTCAATATCATTCAATCTCATTCATTTAATACCATTTAATATCAGATAATATATGATAATATCATATAATATATGTAGAATCATGTGATATCATTTGATATCATTTAATGCATGCGGGCGGTTATCTAAATTATCTAAGACGGGCCAAAACAATCGCATGGTCACTAGGGGGTTGAACGAGTCATACTGGGCCACTGCTGAGCACAATGTCGCTCCATGTTTGTGGAGCGTGCCAGTGCGCGCGGCAGCTTGACACGTTACATATCAGAGGCCAAAAATGTTGAAATGTGTTGAAGATTGTTTCTCCATGGTTCTCCCATGTTGTTCCGTTCCCAGTTTACTCAAAGTCCGGGCACCTAATGAGGTGTATTGAACAAATGCAGATCGACTGGCAAAACCTCTGCTGACATGGTTTAATGGTACAACATCACCAGGGCAAAAAAATCCCGGTTATCAAAGTTGGCACTCAGACTTGTCAGTGTCAGAAGAGGGCTCCAAGCTCACACCACATTGAGACTAGGATGAATTCAGATGGCAGTCATGTGTCCTGTCGCAATGGGGAGCCTGTAGGGCTTCCCTGAGACACTTTGTGAGACTCGAAGTTGGGGTGAAGCCCGGAACCATTTTCAAACCCTGCGTGCTGCAGGCAGGTTTTAGAGAGTTTTCAATCGGTACAGCAAAATGTCTGGGATACTGGGATACCTATGACATGATGCAAAGTTGTCCTTTTTGTTGTGCAACAAGTTTTTGCCAACTCGCTGCCTGCGGCCAAAGCAGCAGGCCATCGTTCAAGATGAGAAAAAACGGAGGCCATCGTTCAAGATGAGGAAAAAAAGGAGGGCTTGCATAGTTTTGAGCAAGGTGGTTGTCCCTGCATACTACCAGGCCAACATAGAATCCTGGATGGTCGGATTCATTCCTTACAAAGATGATGTGTAATTCCAACCTAGTAGAAAGCTCATCTCAAGAGATCTGTCATGGAGCCTTAGACTATCATTGTACGAAGGATTCAATTTGATTTGTTCTGTCAATACAAGTTGAACAGCTTCCAAGCATTTCCAAGCATACATTTACAGCCTCAAAACGTTTCCGAGAATCATGGCGATGTTTCAGAGATTCGGGCAATGATGGAGTGACAAAGATGCGACTTGTTAAGGCTATAGCATGCAGCATAGCAATGCATAGCAGCTATGTCATGCTATGTCGTTCCAACCAGCTCTGGTCGAAAGGATGATCTCCGCGCCAGGCGCAACAGGCGTCCCTGGCAGATTGCCGCTCCTCAGGCTTTGTCAAGAGACTCGATGCGAGACGCGTGAGACGATCATCGACGATCATAACGGTGATCTGTTGACCACCTGGCCTTATTTAAAGATTTTAGAGCGTTTGATGTTGAGATTTGTTGAGTGGACTGATATTTGTTGATGATACAAGACGAACACTGACATCCGGGGCCACAAAGGCACAACACGGCAGGTAGTTTTATTTGTGTTATGCTATGTTGATGTAATGTGGATGTAGCAGCTGTAGATAGATAGTTGTAGTGCATGATTGTATGATGTTCCGTGATGTTCCGTGATGTTCCAGATCAACAAATGTATCAAATGTCCGACTGTGTAGGTCATCGACCTTGGCAGGTGGGATGTGTTCAGCGAAGGTGGTAGAATCCCTTGTCCAAACGAAAGATGAAATGAAGTCTAACTCTAAAAACATCAGATCATCCAAACACAAAAGGACATCGAAGTTGCCTTCCATTCAGATGCTTTCAGAATGTGATGTGCTGAACCCACGACCTTCTTCGAATGAAAAACTCTGCCGCTTCCGGTGTGTTTGGCCAGGCATTCAACGCCTCTTGGCGATTGTGATGCCGTGCAATGAGCTGGCAGCCAGATGTAGGATCTATACTGTCTATACATGTCTATACTTAAATGCTTGAAGCCTGTTCCATACATGGCAGGGCTAATGATTCCGCGAGGCTCTTGGAAAACGGTTTGCTTGTCAGACAGCATGCTTCCTTGACAACTGCACGTGTTTGCCTGGGATTTATAAACGATAGAAGCCCGCAAGCTGAGACCAAATCAGAAAGGGTTGCTGTATTCTTGTAGACCAAGATAATTACAAGCACCATTTGTCCGGGAGACTCTACAGGTTACTCGATGTTGGTGGCATCCAACACTGCAGTCCTGCGCAGGGCCACGTTCATGCAATGCAGATCACCTCTACGGAATTATCTTTTCCCCGGATTCCGATTGGTAAATCCTCTCGGCTGTGATGAGAAAATGTAAACTTCCGCCAATGTTTGCTTGATTATACTGTACAATTTACTTTCATTGCCTTTTCCAGGTACAAGCGCTGTAGGTCGAATCAGTCATCTTTCTGGTCACTGAGACTCTCAGAAGTGGGAAGCTCTTTCAGGCCCGGTGGCAGTTAGCTTTGTGATGTCACCATGCATGCGCCCATGTGGCTGAATTCGGCGGCCGAGTTGCAACCTCAATCAGTGAACATTGAGCTATGGGGTAGATCATGAAGCTGGGTCCAGCTGTTGAGCACTTACTTAAACATACTTAAAACAATTTAAGCTTTCATAACCTTCACTCTTTGTCCTCTACCATGCGAGTTGGCATCCTCCTTAACAAGCCTTGACCGATTTACTCGGATGATTTACTTGGTCGCTTCCCTGCCAAGATGTGACATGGTCGCTTGGTAATTAAATGGGATGTTATTGCAAAGATTACCTGCCTTGGTCACAAAAGAATGCAGACAAAGTCAACATGAGACAGCTCAGCACTGGCCGAAACGTAGGTAGGGCTGAAAACCGGCCATGTACAAGGCAAGCTTGCGGGAAGTTTGGAACGCAATCGTTGAAGAAAAGTAAGGAAACGCTGATGGGATATGGTGAGAAAGATTGTAGGGTCATGTCACCGCGCTGCGAATTAGATCTTTTGGTGATGACATCCCGCACAAGAGATTGTTTCTTTCCTGGAACTAAACAAACTATACATCTACAATCTCAACTTATGGAGTACTAGGGGGATGCTGAAACCTGGTGTTTGATCCTCGTGTTTGCTCTTTAAACCTACGTACTCCTAGATGGGGTGAAGGCATAGCATGAAAAATGCATGTAAGTTCAGTCACCCCAACTGCATTCACCGCAGTCCTACCGCTTTGCTTACTTGCGTTTGACTTGTTTGGCTCAGCTGCTAAAAAGCTCAGATATAGTATATAATATTATATATATAATTATATATTAACTCTACTAAGTCATGGCCCTGAAGAAGAATTAAGCCTTGCAATTAAAGATATTGAGTAATAGAAAGACAAAGCATGGCACAGCTATGCACAAGTCCCTTATGCAAAGTATTGCTTGACCATAGTATATGCGTTTATGATGACCTCTAGCGATTGCCAACCACTGGATCGCGTTTGCTAGCGATCGCCAACCCCAAAGTACTTTTAAGATTTGTTAAGCCACCTGAGAACCAGTCAGCATGGCAAATTTGCAGCTGAACGAGAGCTATTTCTTGCCTGACCCGAAAGAGGCCCGACTGAATGCGATGGTAGCTGGAATGATCCAATATTTGCTTCTGATGATCAATCTTTGCTAAAATCCCAAACTTAAAACTGTGGTCATCAGAAGCAATCAGAAATCCTTGCGCGTCGGCGGCATGTAGGCTATCCTCATCGCACGTGAGGGTGCTGAGGTGGACAAATGCGAGTCCTTGAAGGTAGGAGGGAAGAATGTTTCACCAAAGTCACGTTTTCCATCGTTTTCCTGCAAGTGTCTTGTTTCCCTAGTCACTGACAATTTTGCCAACACCATCAAATTGGGTCTCATTTTGTGACTCGTGAAACTGCAGACTAAAACGCTTGGGATGACCCAACAACAAGAAACAAGACTTTCTGTATATTCCCTTGCGCCAGTGCGAACATGTTCTTAGTGAGAAATCATTTTCTGGACACCTCCCGTCGTCTCACAGTCACAGTATCTCTCAGTGCGAAGGTAATTTTGGCGAGATTGGATGCCTCAAAGAATCAGATGCTCCTTCCGCAGCCGAGCCCACCTGAGGAGCACGCCAATCATTTTGGACAAAATCATAGAATGCATGCGCAGTGTGGCACATTTATGGCATAGCAGTCGTATCTGGCCGTATCTACTTCGTAACTTGGTAGTCTAGATAATCCGATGAAATCATCATGAAATCATCATGAAATCATCATGAAATCATCATGAATCATGTAATATATGTAACCATGTATCATTTGAATATATTTGAATCATCTAGGTACGAAGAGACAGGCTTCAGCATTGTCTCCCCAAGTCTCAGGAGCTGCACCAAAGCCAACATGGGATGGCCTCCACGGATGCCTGGAGCAGGCGAAGTCGGACCTTGCCCACGTCTCCGAACACCTCATACCATTTTTAATGGGTAAATCCACTATAAATGGCCATTTTCAATAGCTATGTTAGTTTACCAGAGGGTTTTTCTCAACATATTTACTGAGGATTGGGAACCCAATGGAACTGATGGAACCCCACTTCTTGATCTTCTTGGAACTTGACAGTTGGTTCATGATGACAGTCACTTGATGGTGGTGAACCTTGCTCAACTTCAGTTAGGAATTGGAAGGAGTAGGAATCTACTGTAGTTTACAATCTTGCAACCATTATTATTGTTTAATGATATTCAAATTCAATCTGTAAATTGCAAGTGTGTTATCAGCTATTTCCTTCGCAGTGGGTCGAGCATTGCCACCCATAAGATATTTCTTCTCCATGGTGCCGGACTGATGTTGGACAACATCAGGAAAGAATATATGCTAGATTGAACTTCCTGTGAAAAGTGAGCCACATGACGAGAAACAAATATGAGTGTTTAGGAATTATCAGCCGGATATGTATTTCCCTCGTTTTGCGCCAAAGCAACATGTCTATGTAATTCCTCATGTGTTTTTCCTCTTCTTTGAATCTTTTGAGGAAAGCGGGCACGCGAACCTTGTCTTCCACAATGACAGTTGGCAAGCGATCTGAGATTGGACAACTTGGGCAACTTGTCTTCACGACCAAGTCCAAAACAGCCACAAGTTCTTGAGGCACTACCAGTCAACATACGAAATTATTCACTGCGTGCTGCACCCAACTGGTTCTTTCACATGAAGTGCATCACAATTGACTCATGGTCTCAACATGATGGTTGACCTCAACTTGATGGATGTTGATTGCAATTGTGCCATGGTTTTTGTGTTTGACCAATTTTTTTTTGGTGTTTTGCCAGCGACCGGTTGATACCGGTTGCCCCAAGGCGAGTCATCCATCCAAAGCGCTTCGCGTATGGTCGTTCTCATGGCAACTTCTTTCAGAGCTCGCCAGGCGCAGGGCGCCGTTGCCAAATGGCATTAGAATTGTATTATTAGATAGTATTTAGATTGTAATACATAAATACTATTACAATAGGATAGTATATATATTATAATATATTATCTAAATACTACATTATTAGATATTAGATAGTATTAGGATATATTGATAATATAACGATATACATATATATATATATAATATGTATATATATAGATATAGATATTGAATATTATTAGGCAGCTTCAGTTGCGCATGTTATACACATGTTCCAGGGCTCTACAGATCTCAACAGAGCTTTACGGTAGTCATTGTTGCGTAAGATGACACCTACACCTACATTTGAGACCAAGCTGGAGACATGGTCGATCCTCCTATAAACAATCACAGGGAACAGTCAGAATCAGTAGCACAAGCATTCAGGAGAATCCCTGTGCTTTAAGCGTCTATAATAGTTTCGGTTATCAAGGATTATGAATTCTCTTTTTATGTGAACTACTGACAATCCACTTTATCAGAGATTATCAGCATAAACCTGTACTGTCAGATTGGATATCAATTGGCTCACAGGACGATACTTAGCCATTGGTAACGGTTACAAGGAATAGTGGGACCCTGCTATATCCAGGAGTCATTCAACGCATTGTCAATAGCCAAAAATCCTTCTCGACCAAAATTATAGGGCATTGATCAGTGAAGCAAGGTTCCGACATGTTCCGACGAGGCAAATACAGTTGCACCTCGGCTTGGGCAGGTCTTCTACCATACCGCGATCTCACGATATGGGAGCAGCATAAAGCCATCACGTGGGGGTCCTAAATTGCGAAGGAATGCGAAGGGATCTTTGGGCCTGGTGTTTTGGGCACTCAAAGCTTCTCAGATCGTGTAGAGTCTGCGATGCTTCAGGGGTCTCCACCTATGTTATCAAGTCAGTAAATGCAATGGTTAAGAAGTATAAGATAATATAAGAAGTGTCAAGATCTCAGTTTTCAGTTGTGTCCATTGCAATATAAACATGCATTTAAAGTTGTTAAGGAGTGTAATGGAGGAGTGTGTGGAATGGAGGTTACATGAAGTTCTTCCGTATAATCGGCCTCTTGGACCCCAGTTGCATGACTATTATATATATATATATATCCCAGACTATATATTGAATATAAATGAATATAATATACATATATATATATAATTATATATACACATGTATATACACTATACACACGCTCATGCACATACCTAAATACACACAACCCGGTGTTCACCCCTTATTGAAATCTTGGCTTTGCTCTGGACACAGTGGACTCATCTTGATCCTAGCCTTGAATAGCTAAGAATCTGATGGAGTGTTACTGTATATGGCTGCTTGAAAGTCTACAAGGGACACAATGGCAGTCAATACATGATGCAGATTGGACGGGGTCTTAGGACGTCTTGGGTATGTGCTCAGTCAGTCGTTGTGCCCCATATGCAGTTGCACCTAAAGGCCTGAGCGAAGTTGGAGTGAATCTGCTGCTTGGCTGCAAATTTGCGTGCAACATTAGCACATTTTGTCGGTTTGATTCTGTTTGCACTATCACGTAGGGGTGCTATGCAAAAATGTGTGTCAGATGCTAAGTCTTTCAGCAACCAAGTGTGCACTGAAACGTGCCCAGTCCTTGATGTTTGGTGCACCATTAACGGTCATTAACACCATTAACACATTGTACAACCTGCAAATCTATGTTGGGCATGCTTTGTCCACTCAGAAGTTGGACGTGCAGCGGCGCAAAACCAAGGCGATGAGATGCCTTTCTCCTGTTGGACAGTGTTTAGCCGGACTTCCCAAGTGACAGAGGAACCCGAGAATCATGCTGCAGCATGCTGGGTAGACAGGGGGGGTTGCCCGAATCTCAGGGCTGTCTTGATGAACTCCAAGATGTTCATCATTGAGTTCGTTAAGATGTAGGAAATTGTTTTATTCAAAAATGTGTGTTTCGCTGTGGTGGCAAGCCTATGTTTATCATTGTGCATCGTTTTCTTTTGATCCTCATATTATGGATTTGTTCAAGATGTTCATCAAGTTGCACATCAAGTCAACTTCCTTTTTTCAAAAATATATGTTGGAAACAACCCTTACAAGGGATCGCGCAGGTTTTTCGTCTTGAATTTCGTCACTTTTCAGAGAACCAGGTGGTATCTACATAGGCCGTGTTGGGATGAATTTTGTCTTTGACAAAAGCCATGTAGCGCACAAAGGCTTCCATCACCATTTCAATCCCAAGGTTTTCATGAATGTACAAAGCGGATAAGCCATCGACGTGTGCGGAATGTACAAAATGGACCGGAGATGATAAATCATCACAAGAAAAAATGGGAAGGGGCGCATGTATGTTGTAAGACATGATGACGTATGATAAGTTAAGTTAAGTGTAAGACGGAAGACGCGACGACGTACTATACATGAGGACGTAGTATACATGAGCGTAGAGCAACGTGATCTATGTGAAAGTACATGTAAGACGTTGTGACGTAGTGTATGTAAGACATTGGAGCGCAGAGCAACGTGAGCTATGTGAAAGTACATTTAAGACGTTCTGACGTAGTGTATGGAAAACATGAGAGCATAGAGCATGTGACAAAGTAGAAACGAAGTACTTACAGCAAGACAAGAGAGAGGTCGACGTGAATGCGTGCTACAGGAAAACGCACATACAGACGTTATTGCCCCAACCAACCAAGAGGCAAGACAAGAGAGAGGTCAACATGAATGCGTGCAAAACAAGATCAAGTTCGGGCAAACCCCCCCGGTCTACCCTACATGCTGCAACTCTTCTTGAAGCAGGATTCGACAGTGACAAACAGGGGGTTCCTGAAATGGGGGTAGCTCAAAATGGATGGTTTACAATGGAAAATTCTAATAAAATGGCTGATTTGGGGGTACCCCCATTTCCGGAAACCTCCATGCACCATATACATATGATACATTATGATACTCACTTATTAGATATGATTGCAACTTGGTCATGTTGTAGACCCAAAATCCGCATGGCTTGATGAGGCTTCTGGGTTCCCGCAACATCCCCTGGAGGGGGGCGGTGGGACACTCAGCATGGCAGCGCCACATGCACTTTCTTCGCGACCCATAGTTTGGCATATTTGAACTGCAATGATATCAGAAGATCAGAAGATGTTTCCAAACTCGGGGTTGCCTTGAATTAGTTAAGTAGGCTGCAGGGAGATGTGGTTTGCCATCTCAACAGCTGAATCAAGATCAACTAATACTAACTGTTTGGGCTCCATGTTAAAGACGGTTGTTTAATATTTGCTTAGCGGTATTCGTTTGATTTCGTTTGTCAATGTGTTGGATGACATGATGACATGCCAAATTTTGGTACCAGTTGTCTTTAGATGGCACTCTGCCTCGCAGCCTCTTGGAGTCCAAGCTGAGAACAAAATGGCGCCAAAGGATCAGAAAGATTCGAAAGGATCAATGAGGTGCACCATGGTGAGCCCCACCGTGAGGATCTTGCAGGATCTTGCACGATCTTGCAGAAGAGCATGATACTTCAAAATGATTCGAAATGGAACATAGATGATATAGATGAACATAGTACAGTCGGGCAACAGATCCTGAAAGTACAAAGTTTCACACAGAAGATATTGATTGGCCGTCAAGGCATGTCAAGGCAGTCAAGGTCAACTCACACTGTTGGACGGGGCAGCTCCAGGGCTAAGTGTTGATTTCGCTCTGGCCGTTCGCTCATGTGTTTTTTGCGCTTGCGTCGAAAGTTGTTGGCTGCAGCCGGTCAAAAGCAAAGTGACTCAGCTGAAACTTACAGACCCAAGTGCTAGTTCAATCCATTTCGCACTTCCAATGGAAAGTGTCTACAGTATTCAAACTCCTGTTCACCTGCAGCTTGGACAACGCCCCTATTTGGTTCGGGTGTTCCACACTGGCGGACGGTGCAGCTTTATGAAAGATTATTCATCCAAAGCAATTCGTGCTTACTTCTTGCACTGCAAGTCTACCCTCTTCAGGTAGGGAACAATACAATGTTACAATATGTTACAGATGAGTGCCATCATGCAGCCATGCTCAGGGCTGCAAACCCAAAAGGTGCGATGAACGGCCTCTTGCCACTCCTCTTGTTGATCACTTCAGGAGGAGTCGCACCTTGGCACATCAAGATGCTTCGAAATGTGGTTTTATGATCAAATAAAGTCAAAGACATAGTCACCAGCTGGCGTGTATGGTACCGCATGTCACACGCACTCTCAAGAACTTAAAGCCAAAGAAGCAGATTGCAAACGCATCGACACACGAAAGTAAAAATTGCAGAACGATATTTGTAGGGAATTGAATTAAAGGTGCTACAGGCATTCTCAATGTTGCTCCTTGTCTCAGCTCTTTGATTCCAGTTCTGAACGTATCAGTGAATCATGGACCTCAGAACCTCAGTCTTTGTGAGCGGGTCAGCCCCAAAGCACCTAGGACATTGTTGCCATGAGACGGCAAGTTTATGGCATTGCCCTTTTGGATGACCCACACGCGTATCATTTTGTTTTGTTTGGAAAGCAGGATAGCAGACTCCCAGATGAACCTACAGTATAGATTTCTTGAAACTCAGATGTCATAGGGATGTTGCTAATGCTAAAGCAACCCGACAGCGTTGGTGCGCAACAGCAGTTTTTCCTTGCTTAGGTTTGGCTGTATCAGTTTCATCCCAGCCTCGTGGCTTGCGAGCATGAGAGACTTGGAATGACTTGGACTTGTTTTCTCACGTTTTCTTGCAGTGTTGAACGATGTTGAACGTGTTTGAACACTTTGTGCAGACAATTCGGAGCGTTTGCCATTCATAGTTCGTTTTGGCTCTGCTGTCCAGCCGTGTCGCAGCAGTTCAGGAAAAGTGCCGTTGCACTACCTCATGACGTTTCCAATTCCCACGATGGCTGGATGTCTAAAGACGAGGCCTAAAGTTTATTCGAAGCCACAGTTTGATGTTCGCTGAATTACTTTTGTGGATTTTGTGGACTTTCGCTGAGCAGTCTTGCATGGTTGAACTTCAACGGCAAGGCAGAATCGCTGCGTAATGAGAACAAGCAGTTCAGCCTGCAGCTGAAGCAGGCACTGCCACAGAGTTGTGACCGATTCACTGCAAAAAACATGAACCTTCCGTTTGGTTAGGAAGAAATCGATGGCCAGTGTGCCAGGTTCCTTTGTTTCAGACATTTTCAGACTATATCCCATAAAATGGAACATCTTCCCTCGTTTGATCTCATCGTGCCATAGGGACTTTGAACCTTTGCTACTGAGCTGAGTCACAGCAAAGAAAACGCATGTTGCATACCCCGTGCAAGTATGTGCAAGTCGCAGGCCAAAGAAGAATTACAAAGCTTGGAAACTTACCTGACTTACCTGGTGAGATCCGTGAGGTGGTGAAGAGTTTTTGGAGTTTCTCTATGTTTCCCTGTACTTTGCGATAGCTCAAAGCTGATTTAACTGGCAGCTCGAAGTCCAAATCCATCCTGAAACAAGCAACTTTGCAGGGATTCACTGCTTTTGCAGGTTCTTGAGCATTCTTGAGTTGCATCTGCATTTCAGTTCATAGGCATTGCAAAGGCATTGCGTAGGAGCCCCTTGAATCAATCGCCTAGGAGAAGTCTCTTGCGGATGCAAACTCAAAGCTTGTTAATGCACAGGCTTGCAACCTGTGTGCAAAGTTCAACAGGTAGCTGTTATCTTGCATACATTGGTTCCGTCACCAACCAGTGGTTCACTGAACACATCCCTAAACCTTCATGAGTCAATCATGAGTCGTGGAATCGGCTGAACTCTTACCATCCGTCACTGAATTGTGATATAGCTGTGCTTTGAGTATCCTAGTCCTTACATTTCCTTACGATAGCGAAGCCAACTCCACGAGGTCCACATTGAGACGTAGAGACACAGTGTGACACGCACAGGTGGAATTGGATCGGACCAGGGAAGTTTTACCCTTGGACCCCAACGACACCTGTGGTGCCCCAAGCGCACGCCAAGGCGCAGGGAAACCGGCCGTTGAAGCAACACAAAGCGGAGAAGAGACACGATGTGAGTAGGGTACCCATTGTTTTGGGCGGTTTTGGGTCAAGGTCTATATAGATTTTGATGAATGTCGTGTCTTCTTTTCGTATTTTTCGTATCCTTCTCCCTGCCGTGTCTTCCCTTTGACCTCCTTTGCTGCCTCTCCCCTCTCTTTCTATCTCTGTTTGTAGAGCTTTACCACCGACGATGTAAAGATCTGTAAAGGTCGGATGTCAAAGACGCTGTTTGTCCCTGTTCTTGGCATGCGCACGCCACCTTTTTACAGACATAGGACGTAAGATGACGTAAGTAAGAGCATATCACTTTCGTGTTTGGTTGACTTACCATCCCTGCTGTATTTTTGCCCCCAGCTGTGAAAGCATTGTTTTCCCATGTTTTCCCCACAGATTTTATGTCAGGTTGCACCTCCTCCTCCTGCTGCTCCTCCCAGATAGAGAAAAGTTATGAAAAGATGATAAAAGGAATACATAGATGGGTAATGATAGGTAGATAGGTAGATAGATAGATAATTAACAGATAGATAATTAATAGATAGATAATTAATCGAAGGAAGTTTAGAAGTGAAACTTCCGACAATATGGACAGTTGAAAAGCAGAGGTGAGAAGAGTCAGAAGAGACAAGATCAGAAGAAAGAAGATGCATATGCGCGAAAAGGTAGGAAAGTCGCGAAACACTGTGTTTTTCCAATGATTTGTGGCTCCGGTGGGTCGAAAAGTAGGCTCGCTAAAGCGGCGGGTGCGGAGCCAGCTGGCCAGATGAGAGATG
>Ga0126342_10005995_pt1 | contig 21407 bp, 20 predicted proteins | sample Cyp1metagenome_FD_92528 | JGI IMG/M metagenome (GOLD analysis project Ga0126342, IMG submission 92528) | Coral microbial communities from Lord Howe Island, Old Settlement Bay, Australia - Cyphastrea 1 metagenome | ecosystem: Host-associated > Invertebrates > Cnidaria > Coral ... | reverse complement strand
TTATATAATATAATATCATTATATAATATAATATCATTATATAATATAATATCATTATATAATATAATATCATTATATAATATAATATCATTATATAATATTCTATTGCACACAGACCCCGAGGTTTGCCCAAACCCAGAATAGCGTAAATACCAGGGAAGTCTGTGCGACGTCAAACAACGGGAAGGATTTTATGTTCAATTATGTTGCTAGGGTGCTAGTCAGAAGATGTTGCTTCTACAAATCATAAAATCAGAACATGTCGCTTCATATCATATGGAATTAACAATACAGTCACTAGGGTTTCTTATAGGGTTTCAAGAAGATATCAAAATCATCATCATCATCATTTTCATTTTGGCTTGCCCGGACGCTCGTTGCGAGTCCGGGCAAACCTGAGGGTCTTGCCGAAATGTTGTTATTGTATAACATAATATATCAATAATTGTTGAGTTTTGTATGGTTTTATCTGATATATTATAAATATAAGAAAGATATGTGTTCTAAAGATATCATTAACATGTTCAACTTTGTGTTTTTCAACTCTTTCAACTCGGCTGTATCAAAAGGGCACGGGAATCTGCTTCAGAAAGCTGCTTCAATTCCTCCAACATTTTCCAACTCTTCGCCAGAAGACATGCTCGACCATGCCCTGCTTTGGTGGAGCATTGGGACTCAAGACCTTAGCGGAAAGCAAGTTGGCAGGCGAAAGCTTGAAGTCAACACAACTGGCATGGTAAATCTATGTATATCTTAAAGGCTTTTGCAAACTGGACATGGGAATACTGAGAATGGTGGGGAATGGAGACTCGTCTGCGATCAAACCCAGCATCAACTTGTTCTCGTGCTGAATCCCTCTCTCTCTCTCTGAAAACTGTGCTATTCTTGGCATTCCGGCCTTCGCTTCAACGTATGTTCGAGATAGCTCTTAAAGGACGAAAAAGCTGAAAGCCTGCGCCGATGCGCACAGCTTCTAATAGATAGCAATAGAACTTAAAGATGGATTCATTATGCTTTTTGTTTCGGTTTGCCGTGCGTGGGCAGCTGGTATCAATGAATACGCAGTTTTGAGGAATTTGGGCCATCTGGGCAAAAGATGTGAATGGGAAAACAAAGCTAGCGTTCGTGACAAAAGATTGGAAACAATAATCGTCGCATGCCCAGGTCGTGCAAGAGAACTGGTACTTCCATGACCTGCTTCAGTTATCCTATGTGACTTTCGTCATGTTCGAACTAGTTTCAAAGTGCCTGTGCTTTGTTAATTCTTTGTTAAGTCTTTGTGACTGCACCGACCTCTTTTCTGGCGGCTCGTCAAGGTCCGCAAGGTCTGACAGCGAATAGGGCAGGGAACCCACACCGGACGCCATGGACGAGGTGCTCATGGTGCACACCGTTGGGCAGGGGGTCAACGGCACGCTGTCTCTGACGCGGTCCTCGTCCTGGGTGTCGACGCTGTCCTGTTGAGCAAAGATCTGAGCAAGAAAACCAAAGCAAAGAGACGCAGAGACTAAAAAGAAATCAAGAATAAAAAAAGACACAGAATGACACAAAATGACACAAAACGATGCAAAAACCAACAAGAGTTGGTCCTCTGGCATGCAATCGGCATCGAGAAGCTCATGCAGCCTTTGTGTTGGAAAAAGATTCCCAAGTTTTGTGTCCAGCACAGACTTCCCATGGAGATCTGTACCTGGCGGAGCACAAACCCGGCATTCCTGTGACGACATGCAGAGACACAGCACATCGATGAAAGCGACGTTGATGAATCGATGAATAGAAATGGAACTTCAGATTTACCATGAGAATCTATGAGATTCTGTGCTCGATATCCGGTCCACCAAAGCACATCAAAGCACCGCACCTTGGTTTTCTTTGGATGCTGAAATTCCAGTATGCGAGGCACTGGAGGCTGTCGACTGGTACTTCGTCTCTCGGCAAGACGTCCTGGGTGCCAGGTATTGGACGGCGTACGGGTGTGTACGGCTGTACAGTACAGAAAACATACATCATACATCCCGTTACATCAGGCTGCTTCGCTACTGCCATATGGAGTTGAGGGAGTTGCTGGTCGGGATTGGTGTTAGGTGGAGCGGGGTGCGCACGCCTTGCTTTTTACGCTGCTGTCATCGCACACCCATTGCATTGCTCCCGCATTTCTTGGAAATTTCAAGCATTCAAAGTGGCAAGAACTGCAATTGTTACCAAACAGTGTCCTGCAGCCAGACAAGCTGTTGGGTGCTCAACCGGAGTTCTACTACTTATGTCATTGGAATTCGCTGAAGCCTACTTGATAATTATGAATCTCTCGCTGCCAACCTTCGGAACGCACAGCATTTTTGAGCACAGGTTTTCCAGGCAATATGTCTGCTCTGTGATAACATTGAGGAAGACAAAACTCAAAACTTCCTCGGCGTTCAACTTTCTGAAGCCAAGACTCCATAGACTCCATGAGTCTGCGGCTTTTGGCGACATTGACAGCAAAGGTTCTCGCGGCATGGTTTCCGAGTCTTCGAACCGGGGCCAAATTGCTGTTTAACGCCGGATGGAGAAAAACGGCCTGGCTATGCTTGAAAATCAGACAAATGACGAAGTACAGATGACTTACTAATGACTTACAACGGATTTATAAATGTATAAACATGTTTAAACGACATGCAGATGGATTCAAGGAACATCAGAGTCTGAGGTGAACGCTGCTATCCTGGGTGCCACCGCATTTGCCGTTGCCCCTCACAAAACCTGTCAGGCGTATTTTTGGGAGAGAAGCCAGCCCAAAAAAATAGGAAAGGCGAAGCGATGCAACAATAGTTACTGAACTAAAGCAGAAAAGCTACAGAGCAAAGAAGAAAATCTGAGAAAAATGGCAAAGTCTGAAATGATTAGCTCCGTATTGAATGGATAGAATGTAGTTCACATTGAATCATTGTTCACAAAAGGCCTAGCCAGTGCTGGAAGGCAGTGTGCTGCAAAGTGCTGCCATGCTGTCGTATGCTCTCGGAGGTTTTCCTTCCGCGCCTGGGGCGAAGCCTGGGGCGAAGCCTGCCACGACCTTGGATCAAATGATTTAAATGTCATCCAAAGATATCCAAAGGATATTTGCATAGCAGCACTGGTACCATTTCTACTTCACTTTGACATCTTTGACAAGTCACTTCAATGCAAAGACGAGAAAGGCGGAAGAGCCCATCTTCAGCTGGAACCAACAATCGATGTTTCTCACTGAGGTTTAGCTTGTTTTTCTCACGGAGTCAACAATGACATCAGACTGATTTAGTGGGATTTGACAGGCTGCGCCAGCCACAAAGGAGCCCCTTGGATCATCTCAATTTAGATCGCTGAAAAATGTTGAAAACCTTGGGAACAATACACTTGAATTGAACAATAGTTTTAAAAAATATTAAACTAATTCAAATAGAAAATGATTGAATATTTGAATATGAATTAACACAAAGTAAAGCCTGAATAAGGTTCGAATATCTTTGAGGATGTTTGAGGTACAAATGACATGCGCTGAAGTACACTAATAAAGTGCTCCATCTGAATCTCTGCTCTGAACCCTCGAAAATCTCTGAGTGCTCAGACTCCTGCGCCGATCCCAAGCACTGCGCTTCGCACGCGGCGCATGGCACACTGATTTTCAAGTGTGCGCGCAGCGAGAACGTGGTGCCAAAGCTGTGCTGTTGTTTCGAATGGTTTCTGTTTCAGGGAACTTCCTGGAACGTTGACTGTTTTGGGCTTTGCGGAAAGTATCAGAAAATATGGTTTTCCTTGTTTAAAAAATCCAAAAAATCGTTCCATGGTCCTGGGGACTAAACAGTCAGCGATGAATAGTGCTTTGCATCGCTTTGCAAAGAGTTGTTGGTCAAGGTGTAAGCTGGATTTCTTTAGGTTTGTTTCTAGCGCACTGGCAGCCAAATGGCTCAGTTGCAGAGTCCAACGAGAGTGCAGAGAGAGAGAGAGAGAGACAGAGAGACAGAGAGACAGAGAGACAGAGAGACAGAGAGGCAGAGAGACAGAGAGACAGAGAGACAGAGAGGCAGAGAGGCAGAGAGGCAGAGAGGCAGAGAGAGAGAGAGAGAGCTCAGCAAGAGAAGGAGTATTGTGGTTGAGAGTAGCAAAGAACAGTGTACTGACTGGGCTATGTAAATGCAAAAAAAACAAATTTGAGTCTTTGCAATGTTTGTTCAGATATGTTTGATTCTCGAGCAGAGTTAAGTTTTGACATCCAAGTTCCATAGGAAGCAGATGCAAATCACTGTGTGCTGACTGTCGGTTGACCCGATGACTTGATGGCCGGAGTGTCTAACTTGGACTACGTGACTACGAAGTACTACGAAGCAGAGTCAGAGGCGTATGACTCCGTATGACCTTCGCCTCCTAATTTCACCTACCTCGTACAGTAGGTCATTGAAGTCCTTCGAGTCCTTCGAGTCCTTCGAGTCCTTCGAGTCCTTCGAGTCCGGCACCTGAAGAAGCTGTGTCTTGCCTGTCCCCGGATCTCCCAGCAGCAGCAAATGCGGATGCTGTCGCCTCTCTGTGGGTTGGATGTTGAAAGTATCTGAAAGTATCTGAGAATCGACAATGCAACATGTTGGGCAAGATCCATGATGAAGAGCTGGAACTTGAATATCTATTGGACAAGAAAGTGCTGCTGCGGGTTCTCAGGTGAAAGTAAGCTATCTGATCACGCATATAATCTTTAGTATCGATATGTATCGATGTTTGATTTGTGTGTTCTATTGCATATTCTTCGCCAATTGATGACACCTTTTTTCACATTAAGCCGTGCAGCAATCAGTTTCATTTAAGCGCTGGAATGTGTCGTTGCGACACAAACACCACAGAAATACACATAAATGCTACTATTTTCGTTGCTTAGAAGTAGAGTAAAGTTTGTTCAGGCCGAGAGTTCTGCTATGTTCTGTCGCTCTTCAAATGTGACACCCTTAAAAGCATGCAACACAAAACTCGTGTTGCAGCATACAAGAGCTAGCAAGAAGTGCTAGTTGTCACTCTGACTTGAACATGACCCTATTGGTACTGGGCACAAACGTTCTGATGCAGTTGGTGGTAGAACCCTTGATGAAAGCACTTGTCCTTACAAGATAGCTAGCAAATCGATCCAAATCAATACAAACCGATTTTACCAAGGCATTGCTTTGCCAAGCCACATTGGCGCTCTAGAATCAGACCTCGTCAGAACAGGTGGCAGTGAGCTTTGGTTCATTCGGTTCATTCGGTTGATTTACGTCGAGTCAAAAAGAACACTGTTGTGAGCTTTTCTTTGTGGCTGCCTGGCTCTACCTTCAAACTTTGACGCAATACGACTGCTGGGAATAATCAATGACTCTTTTCCTCCAAATCTGCTTCGCACTGCACCTCTTCATTGCGGAAAATGAAATGCAATGAAAGGCAGGCAAAGGCAGTGATGCGCCTTGTCTCGTCTTTCTCACTGGATGCAAGTAGCGCTAAAAGCACAGCGAGCTTTGGAACCTGCAGAGCTAGGGCAGCTAGGCATGATGCACAGCGCGCTCTGCACACCTACCATTGCTACCATCCGCTACCCATGCTCCAGTAGTCAGCTCGTGCTTTGAGGATCGGAGTCAAACAGTGGAAACTTGACTGAGACATGTTCAGCCACAGAAAGAATGGGGATTTATTGGTGCAACAGCTTGATGCAACAAATTTGTCATCTAGATATTCTAGTTTAAAGTTGCATAGCACCGAGAGCAAAGTTCGCCTGAGAGCTTTACCGAGTCTCAAAGATCGATGTGCATCTGCAGAGTCAACTCTTAGTGGTTACTCTTAGTGATCAGTTGCTAGTGCAGCTAGGGCATCTTTGATCATCTTTGTCGATCTGCCTCCAAGCCGTGTAAATGTGGTGCCACTGACATGACCATCTGCCGGCGCTGTCGCCAGCAATCCTCGGCTGGCGGCAGATGCAGCAAGCTGCGAGGCGGCGCCTGACAAAGTGCAGAAGCGCTGCGCTGTGAACAGTGAACACCTGAGTCACCTGAGTACATATCAATTGTTACTCATTGTCACTCAATTGCATGATTGTCAATGCAAACTGTCACTTCAACGTAGTGATCGATTCTCTGATCCGTATGAGGAATGAGTTTGCCAAGTTTGACAGGAAATGTTAGGATCGAAATCTCCGCCAAGTCTCATCGAAATCTTTGCGAACAAATATCTAAGTATTGAATACATAATGATATATATATATATATATTACATATAATATAAATGTATGCATAATGCATACTATCAGAAAAATATATTATGTTCATGTTACTGAAGCCCGGTGCGCCTCATGGAGCGGCCGCAAGTCCCTGGCGTCCAAGACGAGTTGCATCGTAAGGCGCTTGGACGAATCCCTGGCCCAACTTGGCCAACGTGCTCTCAGCATCCCACCTGAGAGCATGGCACATGCACCGCACCCAGATCCCCATGGCATCTCACGGAGTTGGAACGCAACAGACTTTGGCGCAGTTGAGCAAAGTCTGTAGCAAATCTGCAATACTAATCTGAATCGACAGACACACACAAGTTATCCATCGGCTTGTACAAAGCAATCATGAGGAACGTCATCTGAAATGATGTGAAATACATGAACTCGTGCTGTGTTGGTTACATGGTTACACATTCGTATCATTTCGGATCGCTGTCCTTAAATTCCTTGAATGTGTATGGACTTAGAGTCTTAGAGCCTTAGAGCCTAATGGAATATGCTGAGGGCGCCACCAACGACCACCAGATCACCAGGCACTGCAGACGATACTAACTCACCAGTGAGGACAACAATGGCGTGGGAGCCTTGACCAGACTCGGACGTGTCAAATGCCTGAAGCCTTGAACATCAATGGAGTGCCTTGAAATAAAGATAAATAGATTTAATAGATAAATAAAGAATAATAAAGATATTAAATAAAGTGTGTGTTTTTTTTAATCTTGTCCTTTAATGATTCATATCACTTCCCTTGGCTTTTCCATAGCGAAACCATGACCTCCAGGGTTCCCAGGGTTCCAAGCAGTGAAGTCCAGCAATGTCTTGCAGACGTATTTCTTGGTAGTCGATCATGGTCCCACCTACGACAGCTTGAGATGTGAGCCGTGTGAGCTGTGTGAGCTGTGTGAGCCAGGCCACAGGCGCCACAGGGCGTCAAAGCATCAAACCGCCACAACACGTTGGAGGGCAAGGGACATCAAGGGACCTGTAGAAATATGTGTTTAAACTGTTTAACACTTACACATGTTTACGCATGTTGATTTGATTTAATTTGCATAACACTCTGTTGCAGCTGAATGAATTTGATTTGGGAAGACATGAGTTTACACCCTTTCTTAACTTCGCTCCGGCCCAAAACCATCACAAACCGATCACTGTGACGTCCCGGAACCAAAATACTCAAACCATGGACAAGTATGTCATGTGTTCGTTGTAGTTCATTGGTGTTTTTAGAGCCACGTTGTCCACGTTATCATGTTTACCTGCCGCTGCCTCCCAGATCTTTGAAATTGGGAGCCCCACCGCAGCCTGAGGAAAGGCAACACCAAGGCAACAATATATTTCGCAAAATATTTCAACAATGATCCCAAGGTAGTGGAGGCGAGAATCCACAGGATGGTCGATCATTGCAAATTGCAAGGTACAAAGTCTAAAGTTTAAAGCACATCGAAGCTCTCCGAACAGTGTCCATACGGATACCGCACCTTGGCAAAATCCAGGCGCTTGGCTTCCATTCGCGTCTATGGGTTGTGTGTGCATTGTGTACCTAGCCACTTGAGCTCGAATGCTCGAGCGAAACAGTGAACCGGTCCGAAAACAAGCACAATATCAACTAATTATCGACAAAGAAACTAGAAATCTTTAATCCTCCACTTCGCATTGCCCGACTATGCAAGGTGGTGCCCCATAGCTAGCCAAGTTGGTTCATCACTCCAAAACTAGGGTTTATGTTCATGATACATACATCATCATACATCATCATACATACATCTATCTATAGATAATGGGTGTTATAAACCCACTTATAACTGGGGGCACCACCTTGTGGCAGTGACTATCCACCGCTGGAAAATTCGGGAAAGCCCGCTCCTGGCCCCGCATGCACACAGCAGATTCCTCTCCACTTCAACCACTTTGGCCGAGCTCATGCTCGCCTCAGTCCGAGTAACAGAGAAGCCTCAGGATTTCAAGGAAAAACGTGGAAAAACTCCTTCAAATGATGAATATGGATGGATAAGGAGGTTATCAAGATAGTTAAAAACCACGGCTCCAAAGTTCCACAAGATCAACCAGTCTGACCAGTCTTCGAACAAAAGTAGATTTCAAGTCAGCTAGACTTCCACAACGAAAGTTGGATCTGTCTGGATCTGTCTGGTCTGTGGCCGTGGTGGCCTGGCGGCCTGGAGGCCTTGGTCCCCAGACCACTAAACCAGAGACGGTCACGAAACGACCCAATAGATCTTGTCGAAGCTCCTAGCCATGCCAATGGGCCAAGCAATGCAAGCCATGGGCAAGTGAAGAACGTTTCTACAGCGGCGGTGCCAACTGTTTTCTAAAGCTTCTTGTGCAAAGTCTTTGTCTTTTGTAAAAGCTCTTAAAGCTCTTTGTTTCGTCCTTAAGAAATTCCTTTAAATATTTTAATTTCCTTTGTAAAACCGCTTTGTTCCCAGATCTCCCAGTTTCCTTCTGCATCCGCTTTGACTGTCCAGTGTTTCGTCCTTAAGGCTCCGCAGTGTGCGGCATAGGCAGCTTGGAACGTGTCGGAAACGCAAGCGTGATCTGGCAGTGTAGCAGCCATTTTCAGCTGAGAGTTCTCTCACACACCTTGCATCTGAGTCACAAGATGTCACACAATGTCACACATATTATCAACTATTCGCTGGAACTCATTGGAACTCACTCCATTTCATGCACAGCATCCGCTTTGAAAGGATTTCTGGTGGCCCATGCCCATGGTATGTGTCTGTTGAGATTGTGGGAGGGTCGTGAACAAAACGAGACACATGTTCAGTGGTGTCGCTGTCAAAAATGCTTTCCAGGACAAATCTGTCATCTTTCGCCCCCCAGTTGGGACCTTGGCTTCGTGGGCCCCGAGTGTTTGGCGATTTCAGCTTCAAGTGGAGCTATCTGAGCATCAAAGTCCTAGCACAAATCAAGAGTCCAAAAGTCGAAGACAGGTTCTCCACAGGTTTGTCATAGCTTCCACGGCAATTTGCACAGGATCCGTCTGTCGGACTGGTTTTGACACGTGTAAAGCCTCGAACACTCGAAACGCTCTCCAGACTCTGTGTTTGAGTCATAGCTGATGGTGTCCGTGCCTGGGTTGGACAAACCTTTTGAACCAGGTCTCTTTGTCACGTTTTTTTTCCTAACATATCGTCCCCACTGTGATTTTAAAGCATCGACAAAATGTCATCGGATGTCATCGGTCTTTCCAACCCGCTCAGAATGTATGTACAGCTCTCGCCCTGTTCCAGTACTGCTTTGCTTTGCACCTGGCCAAATCATCTACGAGCTGATCTAGGAGCTGATGGTCGCACGACTTTGTCGACCACCCTGAAAATTAACAATTGCACGATGCCCACAAGCCTTGCTGGACTCTAGTTGTTGACGAAAAGTTAGGACATTGTTTCACGGAGAAATCCAAATCAAAAGAACACCTTAGACACGTGGATATATATATATAATTTTATATATTCCAAATCTCACATATAGCTGCTATATAGCTGACACATAGCTTACATAGCTGACATAGCTGACATAGCTGCATGTCCTTGGTCGCAACCTGCCCCACAAGCAGTTTCTTGGTTGCCTTCTGCCCTGCCATGCCCTGCCTCAAATGCTTGGCATCAGCGCTGCCTGCAACTTGCCCTGAAGCTCCAAGAAAGTGGCCTTCCAAGACCAGGCTATTGGCCATTGAAAGTGCTGTGCCATCTGATCTTAGCCAAGCAACATCCGGAGTAAAAGCGCCAGAGTATAGTTGGAAAGGTTGGAAGGGTTGGAAGGGTTGGAAGGGTTGGAAGGGTAGGAAGGGTTGGAAGGGTTGGAAGGGTTGGAAGGATTGGAAGGATTGGAATGCACAAAGTCTCAAAGCGCCTAACTTTCACAAGTCTGATTCGAGCTCCGCACCTCCAACTGCGCCCGCTCCGTTTCAAGCGAACTATCTGAGCGGGTATGTGCCATGTTTCATATCTAGCCTACAAACGATTACAAGATCCTACGGTAATCCTACGTCTCACTAGTGACTTAGACATGTCAAGCCTACAAACTGAGTCAAGCTGTCTTTGTTTCCTCGCGCAATGCTGCATGCACACCGCTCAGTTCAGTCGTATCAAACGTATCAAGTCCGCACGCGTCTGAATTGCCACCTTCTGCATCCACTTCCTCACACACCAATGACGGTTGCGAGGTAGCAGTCCACGCAGCCTGATGTTGATCAGTGTGGTGAACACACAAATGCAAAAAACTACGCTGGCTAAGCAAAGCATACATAAGGCATACATGAGGCATACTTGAGGCATACATGCTAATTATTGCGAATGCCAAGCTAGTCTCTGATAGTTTCTGTGCACTTCATTTCTTCGTGGCTATGGCTTGTGCTATGCTTGGCCTCCTTTTCATCCGGTGGCTCTTCGTAGGTTTGACCCGCCACTTCTGCGTCAAGGCGACGCTTGTAGAAACTTGCTGCCTTCGATGCGTAGCGCTCAGCACCTCGACTCCCACATTTCTACCGCATAAAAAAGGAATGTAATGAATTTCCATGTCAAAAATCTATGATTTGTCTGTTTTTATCTATTCAAATATGTCTTCTTTTTTTAACTGTTTGATTTATATATGAATAGTCCATATGTAATGTGTCTATGCGTTAAAGAAAGATATTGTTTCACATCTACAGATTGTCCTTGGTGTTTCACATTCTGACCTCAGAGCCAGACGTGGCCGACCGACAAGCTGAGGATACCCAGAGAGGAACTCCAAAAAGCGCTCCGTGCCACCCAATTCCTTTGAGGATCGAATTTGAAACATTTAAGCGAAAAGATTTAATCTGAACAGTCTGAAGTCTGAACTACTCACAAACTTCTCTTTCAAATCCAAAGAAGTTGCAAGAGTTGAGATGAGTGTGCATGCGAATGTATACCTAGTCGCTGCGCAAGTGCCATTGCTAGAGAAAATGAGGAAAAATGTGAAAAAAAATATTTATTAAAAAAAAAAAACAGAAAAAATAGAAAACTGAGAAAAATAACAAAAATAACAAAAATGAGAAAACTACAGAAAACTGATAAAACTGAGAAAATTGAAAAAAAAAGAAATGAGAAAAAGGAGAAAGTGAGAAAAAGGAGAAAAGTGAGGAAATGAGTAAAAGGAGAAAAATCTGAAAAAAGCGAAAAACGCCTAGCGGACCCCAATCCCAAACGCTATGAAAACAAGGAGAAAAATAGAGCATCTTGCTGATGTTCAAATAAGGATCCTACACTGGGGTATGGTTCGACGATGTGGTAAAAACATCCAAAGAGAATGAACAATGACAAGAGATGACAAGAGATGACAAGAGACCATCCGCCGCAGCTGTGTAGGCGTCCACCGATCCATTGCGAGGCTTCGCACGAAGCTCACGTGGACGCCCAGGCCACGGTGCTGCCCTGCACAGTCCACACCTCGCCACGAAGATGAAAAACGAACCAAGTTACTAACTCCACTATACATGACACTTACACTATATATGACTATATACATCATTATACACTATATATATATACACCTCTACTATGCTAAGAACATCTAGAACCGACTTTCTGGACCAATTGTGACTTTCTAATCTTACACTCCTATAGACTATAGTCCTACTAGTATAGTAGATAGTCTTAGCAGACTCCTCAGAAAGACCATTGACCAATGCAAAGTGTTTTGTCCGAGTGAAGGCACGGCCAAAGTTCTGGCAGGGCACAGAGGTAGATGCCATACGAGACTGAGGCCCATTCAGCAGCCGCCCCGCAATCTGCACATTTTCGCTGCGCCACATGCAAGAAGAAGTTCTCAGCATCCTTGGCGCAGCATGGAAGTCGGGAAATCACAGCCTTCAAGATGCCACAAGATGCCACAAGCACCGTAATACGCCGTAAACCGTCCAAAATTCGCAAAAACTGCCGATATCTGCTGATCAGTATCCGCAGTGCTTACTGCAGCCTCTGTCTCCATGTTGACCTGGACGAAAATGAGTGAATGCGAAATATATCGAAATATAAGAAACATTCGGAGAAACATGAAACATCATGAAACACCGTTCCGATGCAGTGATCTGCAGGTGTTGTAGACTCAGTCTTTTGGACCAGCCGAACACCCACCAAATGAGACTCTCAAAGACAAAGCACATGCTTCTCACTCTCCGTGATCCCCAAGTCAAAATCAACTCAGAAGACTTCAACAAAATCAGCCCTGGTTTCATCCGTTTCATCTGCTTTCATCTTTCCATTTCCAATCCTCTACCATCTTGTGCTCCACCAGGCCATCAACCCGTTGAAGCAGAGCTTGTGCGGCGCGCCATGTCTGCGTGGTAATAGTGGCGACACGTGACAGCTATGAAGATCTAATGATATTTATGATATTTACCTTTTTTTAACATATTTACAGTGTGTTTACAGTGTGTTTACATTGTGCAAAGATTCCACACCGACTTAATCCTGTCATGGAAACTCGTGCAGATCGTCGGACAAGTTTTGTCCGGCCGCACAACTTGGAGGCACCTCCTGCGCCGCAGCGGTGAGCTCCGGAAGGTCTTGAGCCTCACCTGAAGGATCTGAACATATCTGAACTATATCCGAAAAGACATAACGAGCCAATGACCACGAAACAATCCGAAACAATCGTGAAATGTAATTAATACTGTCACCTTAGGTTAATCATCAAAGCTTCCCGAACAAGTTGCGTTCAAAGAATCTCTTCTAAACGGATCCAGCTCCAAACTCAACATGCTCAGCACTCCGCAAAGACAGGGACTCCTCTGACTCTAGAGGTGCGTTGCGGTGAAACTTTGATACCCCGGATTTTCGATATTTTTCGATACTAGATTTCAAAGTTGCTCAAAGACGTGGAAAGTCTAGCCTCCTTCCGCTTCTGCACAGTCTGCTGTGGCGCTGAGCCTCATTCTCTCCTTGTGTTGGCGCAAGGCAGCTCCATTGGTCAAGAGGCGACGAAAATTTGCAAACGACTCCACTACCTACATTCCATGACATTCCCATACATTCCCATTATATCCATTATATTCTTTGGATTTCTTTGGCCTACTTTCACTCAACCACATGCTTCCTAGGCCTTTCTGCCCTCTGAATGGCCCTGCTGTGCCGAAGGTGTCTCTGTCTGACCCGTTGAATCGTTGTTCGATTTTGTTGATTCGAATCGGGCATGACATGTTGATTTCTGCTGAATGTTCGGTTTCACGTCCCACCTGCTTCACATAGACAGACGTCTGGCGGTTCAGCTGCAGCTGCCGGCGCTGCTTCTGTGCTTGGAGTTCCGGGCGTCGACGAGCCTGACACCAAACCGAAGGAAGTCAAGTTGTGAACCTTGAAACTATGTAACTATGTGAAGCTTACTTTGTCGAGATTGCTTTCATACTTCATACTGAATCTATTTCTTCCACAGCGATTTCATACATTTTGGAAAAAACATGTCGTCAACGTTCCTGTCACAAGTGTAGCGTACTGACGTTGGCCTCAGCGGCTTTCGCCAGGCTCAGAGCTCGTTGCGCACAAGCCCTGAAAGCACCAGCCTGCCGGACTTAAACCGAGGTCACTGAGAGCAGTGATATGCACTGACCATGTTTATCCATGTTTATCCAACATCTGAGGACTGTAGACGATGATTCTAGCTTCAAAAAGTCTCCGCACATGCCCAATTCTTTTGATCTTCCATGCCTCAAGGCCTCAAACCACGATTCTTTCCATATTTTTCCCATGTTCTGCATCACAAACATCTCGGTTTCTGCAATTTCCCTATCCATCCCTATCCGTTCCATCATGTTGTCCTACTATTCATCATGCTGTATCCATTCTATTTGTCCATTTTGTCCGAGCGCCTTGGACTTTCGCTCACAGAGCTTCATTGCGATGTTGGAACTTCCACCCAAGAGGCCATCATAGTGACTGCAGGGGAGCGATTCATTGAATTCCTTGAAGCGGCTACAACACGGTACTAAAAAAAAAACTTAGAATATATTTAGAATATGCTTAAAAAAATCTAACATCTGCAAAGGGAAAATCGTCAGAGACATGGTCAGGTCGTCTCCAATTGAGCCAGATTGCACAGAACCTGCGCATCTTCACTCTTAAACTTTCTCCGGGTATCCTTTCAAGAAACAGTGCGAAACAGTAAAAAAAAAAGTTCAGCCGAGTCCGGCCCATCGCCTGGTGTTTTGACTGAATTGCGCCCGCAGCTGCTGCACCTGCTGGTTGCATCTCTGAACCTGCTGGAGCCGGAGCCAGGTTCTGTGAAAAATTTCTTGACGCTAATACATCCCTTGAAACAGGGCAAACGGAAACAGGGCTCAAAGTTGATGTGCTAAAGAGACCACACATTTCAGTCATGACGTTCACAGGTGCTGACCGGCAACCTTTTGTGAAATTATGTTTGAGCTGCCACATGCAGAAATCTAAATTGTCCTTGACTTAAGACTTACCCTTATCATCAACATATAATATGTTCGTCCTGACTTCAAGAAGAAACACGTAAAACGCAAGTGATCCACTGGTAAAGAGATTGATTCACCCTCAATTTCGTGATTTCTTGACGCATCTCCCTCGTGGTTTCTGGAAGCAGGACCGGTTAACACAACTTCGCATTGTCCCACCCCGCCTCAGTATCTAGCTGGGTGATTTCAGAGTTCAGTTCCTGCCGTCCATACGCCGATTGAGAAATTGAAGCTCCAAGTAACACCTTGATTTCACGGATGGACTCCAAGTAACATCACTATCAGTCTATCAGACACCTTTGCAAAAAGGAATGCTGACAGGCTGACGGACTTGCTGTCTGCCCCCTGGCCACCTCCATGCGTTTCTGCAAGTTGGCGCGCTCGTCTTGCAGCCTTCCGCGTCGCTCCACGAAGGCCTCCTCTGCGCACGGCTTGGAGTGGAACCCCAAAATTTGGACTCCGGCAACATCCCGTGAACATCCTATGAACAGAACTGCGAATTGGACCCAAACAACCGATTCAACTTCCGAACGGATCAAAGACCAACCACGTACCACGACTGCCACGACTGCCATGGCTGCCGCCTGGGTGAGCATCACGGCAGCCATCTGTCGTTGCAGCTCGCCGCTGCACTCGCTTAGCGCTTGGCCAAGAGACTTCTGCTGCGCCTCAGAGCCTTCCAGGCCACCTGCCATGAACTGACGGGGTCGGTTTGGGTCATCAGAGTCATCAGAGTCATCAGAGTCATCAGAGTCATCAGAGTCATCAGAGTCATCAGAGTCATCAGAGTCATCAGAGTCATCAGAGTCATCAGAGTCATCAGAGTCATCAGAGTCATCAGTGCTCAGGTTTTGGATTCTGCACTGATAAATCTGATAAGGGATGATGATTAACGAGTCATGGGCCAGGGTTTTAGACTTTCGACTTGCAAACCTGGTCAAACTTTGCACTATGAAGTGTCATTCTAGCAATCATCATTGCCTCTGATAATCGTACAATGATTTTGCAGGCGTGGCTCAGGGAGAACCGCAGTCGCGCACATGCATTCTGTCAGCATCTTTTCCTAGATTCGCTAGAAATACTTGCTTCCTCACAGCTTCGCTACGATACACTTGCAGTCCTTGGCCGTTTGACCTGCCACCAAGCGACTATCCAACGAGTCTACAGCCAACCCGGCATCTGCAATCAGCTGCTGGATCTCCTTGCCAATGCAATACATAGTATCCATTTCATCTCCCACATGTTCCCACATTATCTGTATGTTCATATCATATCATATCATATCATATCATTGCCCTTTGCGCCAATTCATGAGACAGCTTGCACCATGCCATACCATGCCCTAAAAACTCGTGCGCAGCCCAAGATTCTTTGGATCCAGCATCATTCTGCTCATCCACAGTCCTCCAACGAGCGCTGCAATGACGGTTGAGATACATTTCATGTCCATGAGATAGGCATCTCAATTGGACCCTTAACCGGAATCGGAATCTCCGTTGGAACCTTTCTGATTTTCTGATCCTTATCTAATCCTTATCTGATCTTTATCTGATCCTTGTATACTGATAAGTCCTTACTTTGTCAGCAATTTTCATCGATTTTCCGCCGCGCCTCAGGGCCTCCAGACCGAGGCACAGCAGCTCAGTGCGGCGCCGAAGCCGAGTCGCTTCCAAGGCCAACTGCGGGAGTCGCCTGCAAGGAGAAAAAGTCAGAAAGAGAGAGAGAGAGAGAGGCACTGGCATGTTGCACTGACATGTTAAGATATTGTAATAAGATTTCATAAGATTCATTAGAATTCAAAAGATTTCTAGGATGTGACTAAGATATGTCAAGACGTCGCACGTGGCACTGACATGTTCAAAAGAAAAGCTCCAAATATGAACATCCGCTGCAAGTCATTCAAGATACAAAACTTCCACAGTTGTTCAGTGTTCACAGATGTTCACAGCCTTCTTGTCATCTCTGCTCTGATCCCTTGCTTTGAGAGTTTTGCACCTGCGGCAAATCCATCCAGGGATTGTTTCTTCTTGTGCTGGCAATATGTGTCAGTCAGGCTGCTGTCGAAAATCCACTCTTGCCGTTCCCTGGTGACAATTCTTAGTGTCGGGAAATTCATGGAAATGTTAGGAATATATCATGAATCTGACTGAATATATATATATATCATTATCTGGTATGTGTGAGCTGGAGCTGTTTTGATGCCAGGCCACATTTGCCTCTGATTTCAGGACATTCCGTGACGTGATTCCCCATGATTCGCGGTGATTCCTCAGTGTGCTTTCTCGATTCCCGCGCCTCCACCTTTCAGAGCTGCAGCTGCACCAGCACCCTCCTGATGTGCCTGACAAGCTGAGATGGTCGAGTTGTCGAACTGTGGAACTCTGTGAAACATTGTGGAACTGTTTCTCAGCTCCCGGAAGCCACGGATGCCAATGGCATGCCATATATGCCAATGGTCATTCCAGGGCTTCGGTTACAAACAAGTCGAAATGGTCAGCTTCAGTTTCGGCTGCTCTTGTCTTCACACAGATCATAGATTAAAAAAAAACAATGTGCATCGCCTCACTTCTTCCTTCTGAACATATCTCTTGATATCTCTGACATTTCCCTAGTTCCACAAGACCGACTTGGGAATATGACAGCTTCAATTGACATCGCTGAAGGCCCTTGATTTTGACTCGAGACTTGATATAAAGCAATGACGTGGCTGATCCGAGACTTGAACACTGCGGCAAACAAGAATTTTAAGGCCACGAATGGGCCAGGAAGTGACTTCAGGAAGTGCTCGGTCTGCGCCTCCACGAGCTCGGCCGCCTTGCCGTCCCAGCGCCAGAGCTGAGGCCACAGCGCTTCGTTTTGCCTCATGGCACAACGCGAACAGGTCGTGACGAAACAGGCCCAAAGAACAGTTCCGAAAGACGTGTTAGACATGATTAAATCATCGACCTAAGGCAAAGTCATAAAAGTCACAGGATCCACATTGTGACAGTTTTGATTTCAGAAAATGCAAAATCCAACAAGAGTTCACCAGCGCGACAGCGACAGAACGTAGCAAGCGAGTTGCCACGGACGTTTCAGTGCGGTGATCAAACGTCTCGCCCATGCATCCCACGGCAAAGGTGCTGTCTCGGATGTATCAGTAAGAAGAGCATCAAGCCTCAGATACTTCGGACCAAAATTCCATGACCTTTGAGAACACTCTCCAAGTACGACTAATTATATAAGCTGTGCTTACGTGTATCTTTATATATACCAGCGAACGACGTGTATACAGATTGCTGTTTTGCACCTGTTGCATTCTTCGGGTTTCTTGCTTTCCACAAAGAACGAACTAAGAATATGAGAAATCCAAATCACGCCACGTCACAAAGATGGCCATACTTCCAATGCCCCTGGCAGCAGAAGTTTTTCTGCCATGCTGTGCAAAGCCTCCAGAGCAAGGCTCAGCAGTTCACAGACTGTTGTCTGAGTTCAAGTCAAAAAAGACTGAATTGTTATGATTAATTATGATGCAAACTCCAAACGAAGCAGGGTTTTGGCTAAACCAATTTCCCATTTTTCTACATGTCCCTGTCCTGACGTAGTGCGCGGCTTTGCTCCAGAAGCTGCGAAGAAGCATTGGTTCCTTTCAGTTCAGTGCAAATAGTTTGACAGATGTTGTTGAACTTAGCAGGCTTGGCACTGGCCAACGGTAAGCGACTCACTTGCGCACACAAGACTGACTCAGTTGTACACACAGATTTTTGACCCAGTTGTACACACAAAATTGACTCACTTGTACACACAACCTTGGGGGGTGGGGTGGGGCTAGGGAAGAAAAGGGTAGGATCTACCAGCCACACCACACCCGTTGCTTAACTTGATTATAGGGACACAACCCCTACTCGACTTCCTTCAACTTACCATTACACTTCAACCTTGGGAGGTGGGGTGGGGCTAGGCAAGAAAAGGGTAGGATCTACCAGCCACACCCCTTGCTTGACTTCATTATTATAGGGGCACAACCGCTTCTCAACTTCCTCATCATCATCATCATCATCATCACCACCATCATCATCATCATCATCACCACCACCACCATCGTCATCGTCATCGTCATCATCTTCATTTCATCATCATCACCATCATCATCATTATCATCATCATCATCATCAGCAGCAGCAGCATCAGCATCATCATCGTCATCATCGTCGGCGTCGGCGTCGGCGTCGTCGTCGTCGTCTGCGTTGTCGTCGGCGTCGTCGGCGTCGGCGTCGGCGTCGGCGTCGGCGGCGTCGGCGTCGGCGTCGGCGTCGGCGTCGGCGGCGGCGGCGTCGGCGTCGGCGTCGGCGTCGTCGTCGTCGTCGTCATCCTCATCCTCATCATCATCATCATCATCATCATCCGCGTGCACAAGTGAGTTGTTTTTCGCGTGCACAACCGAGGCACTTTTCCTGGCCAACAGCCCGGGACAAAAGACTTGGACACTTCCATGACCTCTGGTTCCACTGAACGAGACCTTGAGGCACGTGAATGAAAATCATAAGCAAACAAAAGGTGTTCGTATGCATCCGCTTCTTTCTTTTCGGATGTCTAACCACAATTACAAATGCTGCCGCTCAGCAACATGTCAGCTTCCAGCATGACATGTTTGTCGACCCTACAGCACCATGATACAAAGCTGGACCACAATAGACTTCGAGAATCCTATAGAGCCCAAATGCCAAAACAGCGATGGGTCAAACAAAGCGTGCAGGAAATCGTCGGGCGCCTGGCGATAAAGCCTCCCTTAAGGCTGGCTGCTTCGCACAAGACTCCAAGGCCGTTTCCTGAAGCAAGGCGCGAAGCAAATCTTCAGACGAGACAAAAGTACAATCAGAATTCCAAAGTGCAATTGCACAAAATTCGAACTGATTTTCAAACAGGTCGAACTGCACTGCGAGGTCGACTCGCTGATTTGCAAAAGCACGCAAAAGCGCGCAAAAGCATCATCTGGAAACTTTAGAGGTCTTGGATGAATCAACGTAAATAGCATCAGCGAAATTCCCTGGGGAGGTATCATGGGTATGGCTCAATACTGGTCAAGCAAAGGATCCAAACGATCCAAACTGCCAAAAGATCCTCAAGTGTCTCTTTGATTTATTGGACAAGTTGCGAATGCATTAGACCGCAGGAGCACTTGCAGAAAACTCAAATACCAAGAACCTCACCCAACGACAGTTTCATCAGCAGCTTCACGCGAAAGTTGAGGACGGGGTTGAATGACTTTGGGGTTGGAAGGCGACTCAAAGTATGGCGCTATTGAAAGCATGAGCAAAACTGCAAACAGAACTTGGGGGTTGTAAAGTTCATCAGTTTCATTGTTCAATGGTGCACAGCACGAATATCTTGTATCATTACAGACATGTCAAAAGGCCCGGGATGTGTTCATTTCCAACGACCGTGCTGACGTGCACAAGCAAGAGTTTGGTCACAGGGGAGTCAAAAGGTCTGTGCCTGTGCGCATGTGAAGTTCGTAGGCCTGCCAGCTCAACGAAAAAACACACGAGAATAAACGGGACAGAGCAGACAAAAACAGTGACAAGGTTCATCCAGTCATCCATAGTCACCCAGAAACATCCAGAACCATCCATAGTCATCCATAATCGTCCACAATCATGCGTGGTCATCTATAGTCATCCATAGTCATCCATAGTCGTCCATAGTCATCCATAGTCATCCATAGCCATCCAGAACCATCCATAGTCATCCTTACTCATCCATAGTCATCCGGAACCATCCATAGTCATCCATAGTCATTCAAAATCATCCACAGTCATCCATAGTCATCTGTAGTCATCCTCAGTCATCCATCATCCATAGTCATCCATTATCGTCCATAGTCATCCAGAACCATCCATAGTCATCCATAGTCATCCAAAACCATCCATAGTCATCCATAGTCATCCAGAGTCATCCATAGTCATCCATAGTCATCCAGAACCATCCATAGTCATCCAGAACCATCCAGAACCATCCATCGTCATCCATAGTCATCCATAGTCAACCAGAACAATCCATAGTCATCCTTACTCATCCATAGTCACCCAGTGTCATCCAGAACCATCCATAGTCATCCATAATCATCCATAGTCATCCATAGTCATCCATAGCCATCCAGAACCATCCATAGTCATCCTTACTCATCCATAGTCATCCAGAACCATCCATAGTCATCCATAGTCATCCATAGTCATCCAGAACCACCCATAGTCATCCATCATCCAGTGTCATCCAGAACCACCCATAGTCATCCATAGTCATCCAGAACCATCCATAGTCATCCATAGTCATCCAGAACCATACACACTCATCCATAGTCATCCATAGTCATCCATCCTCATCCATAGTCATCCAGACCCAGCCACAGTCATCCTTACTCATCCATAGTCACCCAGTGTCATCCAGAACCATCCATAGTCATCCATAATCAAACAAAAGTCATCCATAGTCATCCAGAACCATCCATAGTCATCCATAGTCATCCATAGTCATCCAGAACAAATCCATACTCATCCTTACTCATCCATAGTCATCCAGAACAACCCATAGCCATCCATAGCCATCCATAGTCATCCATAGTCATCCATAGTCATCCATAGTCATCCATAGTCATCCAGGACCATCCATAGCCATCCATAGTCATCCATAGTCATCCATAGTCATCCAGGACCATCCATAGCCATCCAGAACCAT
>Ga0126342_10005994_pt1 | contig 21408 bp, 15 predicted proteins | sample Cyp1metagenome_FD_92528 | JGI IMG/M metagenome (GOLD analysis project Ga0126342, IMG submission 92528) | Coral microbial communities from Lord Howe Island, Old Settlement Bay, Australia - Cyphastrea 1 metagenome | ecosystem: Host-associated > Invertebrates > Cnidaria > Coral ... | reverse complement strand
TAGAATGCCAGAAGATTTGCCAGATAGAATGCCAGAAGATATGTCAGATAGAATGCCAGAAGATTTGCCAGTAAGAAAATGTAAAAATGTCACGGTGGGGATCACACGAAGTAAAGTAATTATATATCCGTGTTTGCCATCCAATTCTGTACGCTCAATCTTCCAAACAGCCCCAATAGCCCAATGGAGAACCACTTAGCATATATAGATCCTTTGGGTTTCGGTTGGGGTATTGGCTGGTGATTTCAAATGCTTGTTTGATTCATCAACATCAGTGGACGATTGAGTTCATTGCGGACTTGACCATCCCGGTTGGTGCCTGCAGCAATCTATCTACGAAGATTAAATATGATCACATGGCTATCTTAAATGGCCATCAATCATATTTAATCATGCATAATCATTGGCCATTTAGATAACTATCTATGATTATATAAATGGCCATCTAAATTGCCAATGATGGAGATGATTTGATGTGTTCAACCATCGATTTCAACCGTTTGAGTAGCCATGCAGAGACAGACGTGGGAGTGTGTTTTTTCGGGGGTTCCAACCTACATGGGATGATGATCCCAATTCTCAGGGGATGGGTTCAAACACCGACGCTAAAACAACTGAGACAGCCGACCTTGGCACTTCGGCATTTTCTTTGATCAGTGATGTCGAATGCTCTTGTTCCTGGCAGATCCTGGAGTATCCCGGAATGCTCTAATTCCAACATCATGGGTTGAGAATGCATAATATGCATATATATATATATACACACATAAAAAAAAATAGTAGTGCTTTATCCCATGGGATTTTTGTTTAATTCATGCATCTTGAAACCGACCTAGCCTGCCAACATGTTAAATAGATGCAGGCAGGTGAATTAGATCCCCTTCTCACGCGCCTTGGTGTGCTAAGGATCTGGGGGAGGCAAAGCCTTCGAACAAGTGCCAGTACCCAGGCATTGGGTGTTCAAAACTCCTGCCGTGAGCATATCATATGTTGCATTCTATGCGCAGTACCAGAGAAGATGAGATGGCTAGTGAGTGGATGGGAGCAGAGAAGCCATATTCAATCTGAATATATTGGTTGATGACGTGTTTTATTTGTTTGCCCCATGTATGGGGCAACAATAACGGAATACGAGACAATGCACTATCTATCTAATCTAATCTAACCTGATCTAATTTAGTCTAGTCTAATCATCCAATCTAATCTAATTATACTGTATATTTGGTGCGCCATTCCCAATTTCGTTGTTCGGCATCCCGGCCACCGGGAGGTTGCGACCTGCCTCCCTGCAAGCAGTGCCCAAATCGCTGTTGCACACGAGCCCCGGCGCAACGTGAATCATGTCATGCCTGAAGCTGAAGTGATGAACCACAGTTATGGCCCGAAATACCAATTACAAGTAATTACTTATAATCCCATTTATGGAATGTGCCATCCCATTTATAACCAGTTATAGCCATTTATAATTGGTAAACGGCCGCGACTGCAGGATATAGGGTGAAATGATTGAAATTGATGAACCCTCAGTGAGTCCAACTTGTTGTGTTTACTCGTTCATCCTGACGGTGCATCTCCCGGCAAGCTTTTTCCGCCCAGGAAACATCACACACTGCCACATGCTGGCGCGCAGCAACTCGGCCCAACATTTCTCGGCGTTGATATGTTCCTTCACCCTCCAGGTGAATGGGCACAGAAGCAGAACAGATCATAATGGCATAGGTGATAGAAATTAATCGCTTCATCAAAAAAGTTGACTTATACCGACGCCACCATCTTGGGCCATGTTGGGACCATGTTCTTGGTGGAGATCACCACCATTCCACTTTTTTTCCCTTTTGTTCTTATTTCAAGTTGAATCTTAGATTGTTCCTTTCAAACCATATCTATTTTCCCAAAAAAAACATTCACAAACTGCCGCCAGTCACCTGTCAGTCGCCACCCGTTCGATTGACGCCGCCGGCGAAGGCAAAGGCGGGCTGCACTGCTTCTTCCATCCGCCACCGCGGTCCTGGGCCCGCAATGCGGAAGCTTGAGAGGTGCCAAAGCTGGCAGGGCACTGTGGGGCAATGGTGTGGGGGGGGCCTTGAGGGTGGAAATAGATTGTAAGCATTTGGAGCGCGTTGAGATGTTTGAGATTACTGCACTTGGATGTTATTTGATTTGATTATTGTACTTGATCTTGGTTGAAATCTTCAAGTATCTTCAAGTTGAGGTAGACCTGTCCACATGGAGATGACAGTCGGAAAGTTGAAGATGGATACAGAAGTGACGCGTTTAGCTCAATGCTGGTGAAGTCATCTAGCCAGAGTTGTAGCTGCCAGCGAGGTGGAGATGGTGGAGTGGCATGCACGGCATGAAGTGATGCCGGCAGAAATGGGAGGATCTGACTGGTTGGTCAATCACCGGCATGGGTCAGACATCTGGTGATTCTCAGAAGCCTACAGTAAGATTGTCACCCTGAACAAGCATCCAAAAGACAGATCATGGAAACTCAAGCAAGATGAGTTTGGAAGATCAAAAAACAGAAGTCCCAAGAAGTGAAGTGCATTCGGAATGGCTTGTTCAGGGTCTAGGTCTGTTCACGTAAGTGGCTCATCCTACTTAAGATTGATCGCAGCCTCTGTGACGATGGTCGTGCAATAACAACACAATATATATTCTGGTTGGTGGTTTGGATTTTTTATTTTCCATGCATTGGGAATATTAATCCCAACTGACTAATATTATTTTTCAGTGGGGTTGAAATCACCAACCAGATAATATATATCGTACAATGACATTTTTCCATATTTGATCCAAAGATGAACGACGTTTTCGATTTTTGTGCCGCGTTGATACTGCCAATGTGCCATGACAAAACACTGCTCCTGGAAGGACAGGTTCCAGCCATAACTGGGTGAACCAACCCAAGTAAACCCTAATGAAAAGGTTGCTGCAACCCCACTTCGGATAGATACATAGACTAGGTATACATAGATGGATAGATGAAAAGATGCAGATTTAAATTCACATAGATACAGGTAGATAGACAGATATTGGCTAGGGATAGCTAGATACATTATATAATACCTTAAATATATTAGATAATTAGATACATTACCATCTGGTTATTTAACATAGCCATGGAAAATCACATTTTTTAATAGGTAAACCATCTATAAATGGGCCATCTATACCATGGCAAACTGTTACATAACCAGAGGGTAGATAGGGTTCCATCATGTCTGGGGCCATCTAGATGGATTGACACCAGTGGGTCTCCATTGGAATCTCCGGGTTGGCCTCTCGTGGCCCGGTGGCGTGGATCGTATCAAGGCATGAGGACCCAAAACGGCTCGCCGCGCAGTGGGTGGCTGGTAAGGGCCGATCAAAGGGTGGAAAAGCCTGGGTAAAAACCACGACAGATGGATTTGTTTTATGGGATTTATACAATGTGAGGCCCCCCAGTTATAAGTTTGTTGGTTTATAATCCCCATTAACTATAGTTATAACTAACTACCATAAACCATAGTTATTGGAGTTATAAACCAACTTAGCTATCTTGGGGCCTCACATTGTAGCTGATTTATGATAGCTAAGTTTTTTTCATAGATCCAATAACGCACAGCTATGGTATTTTATGGTTTTTAATAGTAGATACATGTAGATACAACAGTTGCCGGGGTTAACCAGCTTGGAACTAGGAGGGCCCCACGAAAGCACTTGGGATCATGCCACTTAACTGCCACGTATCGGTAATCAAACATGGCTATAGCTGGAATTCCTCTAAATTGGTGTTTTAATTCGAAAACATCTGTAAATTTGGACATGTTCTAGCAAACCATGTTTGATGGTGAGAGGCCAATCCCATCATCTTTGGCACATTGGTTGCTATAGTTTTTAAATATGTGTAATTCCGACGCCTTTTTGGGATGATGATATCAATTTCAGGGGATTGAAACCACCACCAAGCAGCACAGCCGCTTTTTCATCAGCCTCGTTACCCCTTTTTTATGGGGTGAAGCGGTGACTTAACTCGGAGATATCCCAAACGGTCCAAACGTTTGATCCTTCACTCCCCATATCTCCAGTTTTTTGGTGCTTAAGCCCCCATCTTCAAGATTCTAGTGTTGCTTAAATCAGTGATTGGTGGTTCACTCCCAATTCATTGGATGCTTTGGTGCTAACATCACCATCTTCACTGGTTCCAACATGGTTAAACACTCAAAAAACACATGTGTTCATGGCTAAAATCCTTATTAACACCATTATTCATTGATTGAATCAGATATGTCTTCCTCTTTTCATTCTCCTGAACTCCCCCAAAAAAAACTTGGAATCCTCCGGCTCGCCCTCTTAGACTGGCTCCTTTGGCGCGCAACCGCGCTTCGCCAGCTTCGCCACGCCATGCCCAAGGGGAAGGGACTCTCGAGCCCAGTGCCTCGGACACCTCGGTGATTTGGTCATTACCCGGCCTGGGAATGGGAAAACCATAGGAAAACCATAGGAAAATTGCCATCTATAGGTTTCCCATCGTTTTCCCATACTTGGTGGTTCTTTCCACTGAGTAAGTGCCAGATATAAATGGATTGCCCTCTGGTAAACTAACTAGCAGTTTGCTAACTTGAAAATGACCATAGACATAGCGGATTTTCCCATTAATAGCATGGTGATTTTCCATAGTTATGTAAACGTTTACCAGGGGGTAAAATCTCAAGAATCAATGGTTGACTTACTGGTGCTTAGTAGGGAATGGATGGGTTGCTGGGGGTTGCTGGGGGTTGCTTTGCTGGGGGTTGCTGGGATGATTATTACTAGTGATTGTGGATCATTCCCGAAAATTCCCTACTAAGCGCCAGGGCCAGTAAAATGATTTTGGCAAAAATCCACACGAATACTGGAGTTGAAGCTTTTAGTTTTGCTTGGCTTAAAAATGATGAGACCTGGATTTAACCATCCAAAATGGTGAATAATGGTGATATTTTCGGAGGTAAACCTAATGCCAGAAACCAGCCCCAATTTTGAGGTTTCTGAAATTGGGTACGCCCAAAATTTGGGATGATGTATCATGGTTGGGGAATGGGATAGTAATCACCAAGATGATAGAAAAGTAAATCATCACTGCACTGTTTTCGTAGGGTTTTGTTTTTCAAACTTTTGGGATTGCTATGATGAGATCAAAATCTAGACAAGTTATAGCGACCTCACTGTTTTTTCGTCACCACAAGATGGGAATTGGGTTAGTGACTTTCTGTGACTTATTCAGATTCAGATTTCTTCGTGGCGAAATTGGCCCCGCCAAGTGAAGGGGGGCTTCGTATCTTGGGAAAATTTGGGAAACCTTAGATGGGGAGTTTGCTTCCTGACCGTATTTGGCTTTCCTTATTTTGCTCGTGATGTAAAAAAAAAAAATCTTGTACCGCAGACATGGGATGATGATCCCCAATGACTTTCATGTTGCGAGGGTTGAAGCAACCAATGGGTTCTGACTTCCAGTAAATGCACTTATTCTGTTGCTATGTTTAGGGGCTGGTGATGCGGACATTTTTCACATCCATTTTCTCAGTGAGTCGATTCACAAGTGTGTCGACACAGAGGGTTCAGGGATGCGGCTTGTGCTTGGCTCCATGCTCAACCAGGGTTGGGATGATGGGATTTGGCTTGGTGAAACTCGGACACCAACTGATTTTGTATAGAATCAACGAAGAGGCGTATAGCTATTCCTGGTGTGTTTTTATCCTTCTCTGATTTTTCCCAAGTACGGTACATCTATTTCGATACTGGAAATCCGGCCCCAGTCCTAACCAAAAACTGACACACATAAGTGCAAGCTACAGGTCCAACGAAATAACCTCCGCAGCCCTAAGGACAAGGCGGATTCAAATTTGACAGGACCATGACTGCGGGTGTTGCTGGGTGGACTGTAGCGGAGGGGAATCCAAGGCTGCCAGGTCAGGACTGTCTTTAGTATGGATCAAAGGACCTTATTTGGATAAGTTAATACGTGGTTTGGGTATGGTTTAAGAAACACAGCGAGGCAAAAAATGAAAAAACCATCGGAACTGCAAAGGTAGGTTCTCCAACAGTGATTGTGTTCAACACAAGGCAGATGATTCCAGACCTCAGGTCATGCTAGAATTGTTTGGCTCCATTGCCCCATGGGTTGTTCATGGCCTGGGGCACGCACCACTGAGGTCCCAAAGAGATACGTTACTGGTTACTCAAGTCATGGTTGCTTGATGTTATTTAGCCATTTTTGCTAGGTCTATATACTTTGCCACTTTGGTGGCTGCAGAAGTGTGTTGGCGTCTTTTGTTGCACCATGTTGCGCCCCCCTCATCCCTCATAATTTCAGTGGTGAAATCCACTTTTTTTGGGTAATGTTGATGCTCAAATGGTACTTAAATGCTATAGTTGTGTCGCTCGTCCTTCTCAATCCCCATTTTTTTGGATACAGATGTTATATAGACGATTCACCTGTTTAAGCTCGGTGATGTTCCATAGCAAACTGTCAGGTTACCAGAAGGTATGTATCATATGTACCCATACCTCATTATATCCCAGAAAAAACAGTAAATCAATAAATGAATACAAATGAATAAACAAACAAAGAAAAACAAGTGTTTCATCCCATGCCAACCACAAATCACCAATATCTTTCTTGTTCCACCAACTAATAAATATATATGTATATATATATATATACCTTGATATATAAATATTATTTTATTATATTATTTTTACTATATTATCTTATATTATACAATATGTTATATTTTATTTATATATATATATATTATCATACTATATTATAGTATATTATATTATATTATTTTATGTTATATAATATGTTATTATATTATATATTTTTTTTATTTACTAAGCAAATATATTTATATATGTAAATAAATATCAGCCATAAGCTATTATAAAAAAAAACATGAATATCCCAGTAGTATCAGCCAGGAATCATCGATGGCCTCTCCACATTTCGTTCAGAGCTGGCTGCCAAGCAGCAACAGCTCTTGACGCTCGGCTGACCATTGGATGGAACGGGGTGCCCTATTTCCAGAAACCCAGGTTTCTCCTTTGAAATTGCGGATTTCACCAGAAAGAATTTTCATTTGAAGCACCAAGAATTGTAGATTTAGCATATGCTTGCCAAAGAATCCTTGCTTTTGCCATGAAATCGAGGATTGAACCAAGCACTTTATAGGAATCATGTCACGGTGGAATAAGTGGTATGTAATGGGATATGTGACTTATGCCCAAACCAACCCTAGGCCTTATATAGGTTTCTCTCTCCCAGACATCGGGGGATATACCATGGATGTGATGATTGTTGTTTAAAATAGGGAATTGGCGATGGATTTATTCGACACAGATGCGGCTAACACCATCATGGGACCTTCATAAAGCAAGGTAATTTACCACCAGTATAAATGATTAGAGCAAAATATTGGTTGTAAATCACTAGAGTTGGAATAAGAGAGACCTGCCTGGGGTAAGATTTAAAAAATGCAATCAAGGATATAGGTCCTAGGTTCGGGGTTGAACATGGTCGACAAAATGCAAAACGTGCCCAGGAGAAAACATGGCTTCTTAATGTTTTTAAAACCCTTGGGGGGCGAAGTGGTTGGGAGCCTCTACCCTGAACAAAAACAGAAATCAGGCAACCACCTGATGCAGGTGAAGGGCTTGTTATTCACGGTTGATGTAGTAAGCAAAGCACGACGGGGCCTATCCAACAAAAAAATGCGATTTGCTGAAACACGTCTTTTGGAGGAGCCTGCTATTTTCTCTGAAACATGGCAACGGGATGCAACGGGGACGTTGAATTTTGAGTTTTTTTTCCTGATGCACAGTGGCTGATACAACGCATTCACCCAGATTATCCAGATTGACAGGGAAAGATCTGATAAGTTGGCAAAGAAGGAACATGTCCTTGTAGTCACTTGCAACAAGGTTGCCAGATGATGGGAAAAGTTTATTTTTCGTTTTAACCGATTCAAAAGGGTTGCCAGATGGTGGCAGCATGGGGGGCAACTTCAGAGGTATCACTTCCAATGAGGATTCTTGAAACTGTGCCACTATGGCCTTACCCAATTGGTCCTGTTCGCAGCAAAGTCAAAACGAGCCTTGGGCTTAAGTTTGAGATCCTGGAATTCACGCAGTACCAAATGACTGATATATCCATATATTTTTTTCCCCCGTTTTTGTGCCCCAAACCATACCACCAAGAAACTGCCCGATATTCACAGGGAAGATTTCAGCAAGCCTGACAGCAGCCAAGGACCAAGCTGGACATCGAGTTGGAGAAGGCCCTTTCTGCATATGCGTGTGTCTGGAAATGGGTATACCTTGCTATTTAATGGTGGATGTGGTGATCAACCAGAAGAATTAGGAGTACCCTATTTTCAGGCAAACCCATATATACTGGAGATTTCGATGAACAAGTGTCGTTTCAATTGGTAACATGCCCGTTTTTGCCCCGTGGTGTTTGTGAACAAAAAATGTTCAAAAAACACAATGAACAAAATCATTTGGCGGTTTTCACCCCCATATTCTCAGCCGATTTTCTGTTATAAATTTTGAGCGTGCGCCAATGTTTTCAATGCTTTTCCCGTGAGATAAATTCCATGAGAGAGCCAGTGGGATCCCACAGTCGCTTGGAAAGTTGTTGTTGTTTTTTTTAATAGATGTTTTTTTTGAATGATTTCCGCAGATGTTGTGTTTGTCAACCAAGAAAATGTATGAACATGTATGATCTATCACGGAAGTTTTGCTCGAATTTCACCCAACATATTTTCTTGAGGTTGCTCTATTTCGAATGAAAGGTGGGATTTCGGCAAGGGGAAAGGACATGCAACATCATGCAACATCAATCCGGATAGAACTTTCAATCAGCTTTCCATGAATTTCTTGAAATAAAGCATCCATTCTTGGGTACCCCTATTTTATAGACCCCCCCAAAAAATAAGTTTCACACAATATCTTCCAGACATGGATGTTTCACCATTATAGTCATTATAATCCCATGAATTTATCATATTGAGCCACATGATCCTTATATTATCCCATATTAACACGAGCGTGGCAGATCCCTAGATTCACTAGCATTCCCCGGCACGAGTAGGACTTATGTGGTGGAGAAAAATAACCATATCATCCCCATATTAATTAAGCCATTATTCCATCATTAAAATCCCATGGACATACCATATTATCACACATGATCCCCATTAATATCCCATTAGTATTCAAATCACCAACAATAAGGTATATCATATAGATATTTATATATATATATATATATGTATGTATATATATTGTCATTCTATCCCATGTTGGTTGGTTGATATTATACCCATATTATCCCATGAATATCCCATATGAAGCCATATTTTCGTCCAGAAATTGATGTTTCACCATTAACATCCCATGAATATACCATATTATCCCCATATCATCCCAATAATCCTCATGATTAAGCCATTTGTTCACCATATTTTTCCCATATTACAGTACCCTCTGGTAAATCAACAAAACTAATTATGGAAAAACACTGTTTTTCCTAGGTAAATCAACTATAGATGGGCCATGTTCAATAATTAGTTATGTTAGTTTACCAGAGGGTAAGATCCCAGTAACATTAACCAACAAATCACCCCATGGGGCACCAGGTGAAGCTCTTGGCCCGGCCGCTGCCGCCCGCGGCAACGCCCGCGGCCGCGCCCGCTGCGTCGGCCGCCTGGGCCCCGTCCGTCAGTACGGTGGCGACGCTGCAGCTGCCCGGGGTCGTGGATGAGGAGGTGCGGTGTGGCCGGGTGGGCCATGATGATGGGCTTCAATGATGGAGAAAACATGGAAATGTTCAATGGGTTTAGATGGTTTTATACGGTTTCATATGGTTGAAGTACGGCTTTAATAATATGGTCTGGTTGGTGGTTTGGAACATTTTTTTCTTTTTCCACATATTGGGAAGAATCATCCAACTGACTAATATGTTTTGATGCTTGGTCCCCCCACGCTGCCAAATCACTTAAGCAAGGTTATCCAAACCGGCAGCGGAAAACCAGACTTTTATGTGGACGAGTTTTCTTATCAAAAATCTATCAAAAATCAGGATATCCGGCTGTTAGGTTCATTGTCATCTGTTATAGTGACTTTAAATCTAAGTTGTGTTTGTTTTTTTGGAATGGCCAAACTCAAATGTTTGATAGTTCTACAAGATCCCTGGTTAATTTCACGGTGTTGGCTTAAAAGCACACGTTTCATCCGAAAATCTCGCAGTTCATGCGCCAAAAACCAGCCTCAGTTGCCAGGAGAACGCAGCCACCGACGTGCCCGAGGTGGAAGGAGTTTTCCACAGCGTGGAAAGCAGCTTGTGCCTCGGTCACGCGATACGGTCACCGGCCGGTGACGTTACAAGGTGAGGCGTTGCCAACAATATCTGTTGAAGAACATCACTTAAGGTGAATTGAATACGGTTGGTTAGGTGGAATAGAACACTGATATATACATATATATATAACATTATTTAACTGTAGTCAATGGGCTCATAAATGCTCATAGACTCAAAGACTTACAGAACTGGGCCTCACTTTGCAGAGCCACGGAGATAAAAAACGGTCCCCGTCATGAAATCCAACCAATAAGTGGAGAAGAAATCCTACACCAAGCCAGCCCCTTCCCTAAAAGAACCAGATCTGGTTGGTGGTTTGGAACATTTTATATTTTCCATATATTGGGAATAATCATCCCAACTGACGAACTCATATTTTTCAGAGGGGTAAGTATGCCACCAACCAGAGATTGATGGAGATTCATTTCTGCTAATCTAACGGTTAGACCTGGAATCCACGGCGTTGTTTAACTACAGTAAATCCATATAGATCATCTACACATGTGTCATATGAATTTTCCATGGCTATGTGGAAATTACCGAAGGGAAATTAATTATATCATGGGTGAAGTGAACACTACTTAGACGAGTTTATGGTCATAGCTACCATCCAACATATGCCCACTTATGACAGGTTATGATCCAGTTACTAAATTTTACTAGCCTATTCATCTCTACGCCACGGCATTGCAATTCCTTCCGAAGCCAACTGTATTGAGCGTTGATGTTTTGAAAGCCAAGGAAAGTTCACATGAATCATCTTCCAATCAAGGTTTTATTGGTTCCATGCTAATTCCAGGGGGGCCACCGATTCAAGCTTATGTTTTTTTGGTTGCAATCTCAATCCGCAAGCGAAAACTCAAAGTCTTTGGACGTCTTTCGATACTTCTTATTGGACAATGGATGCCCCCCTGGGACGGGAAAAAATGCGTAGCCGTGTCTAAAAAGATAGCAACGCAATTTGCCAGTATTTCAGTAGGAAATGTCTGTTTTGTTTTTTTTTGGAGTTGCGACATCTACATGTATCATATATATGTGTGTGTACAGGTATATATAAATATATATATATATATATGTATGTGTATATATATATATATATATGTATATGTATATGTATATGATTTCATATATATATATATATGTGTGTGTCTGTGTGTGTATGTATGTGTGCACATGCAATGATGGAATTTTGTTACGCCAGCTTTCTCAGGCCATCAGTGGCAGAACTGCGGAAGAAGAAGATGCCATGGATTCACAAGCAGGTGCCGCGGGTCGCTGGATGTCGCCATGGTATGGTGGCACAAAATGCCTGGAAAAATGGAGGGAAAAATGGTAACACAAATTTTGGAAAGTTATGGGGACTTGGCTAATTACAAGAGACTTGGGCGGTTTACCTTTTTTTTTCAGGATTTAGTGAGCACACGTGGAGAATCATGGGGATATAGCTGGATTTGTCCCAGAATTGGTGATGTTTGCCCAGTGTACATCACAATCTGAATGACAATGAGTTTCCCCATGAAATACCCTTTGGTAATTGAACAGAACTATGGAAAATTATCATTTTGAATAGACAATCCGTTGTAAACGGGCCATAATGGGCCATGTTCCGTAGCTATGTTTGATTACCGGATGTTACCGGCGTTCGTAAACTCCTGTAAATTTGGTGGTTCTCCCCACGCTCCACCGGGGACATCACCAACATGCAGCTGCTTAGCTTAAGAGGGCAATGCCAGGAGTATGATGATATAGTGATACATACAACGTGCAGATTTACACACACACACATATATATATATACATACACATACGGATTTCTATATTTATATACCTGTGTATCCTGTGTATTGTACTCATATGAAGATGATCTTGGAAGGCTCGTGTTCGACCAGTTCTTACCACTTCTGCAAGAATTATTTTGCAAAAGGCTTTTATTTTGTATCGAGCTCACGGGCGGTTTTTGTGACAGCAGATTTCTATTTGCTTGATTTCCTAAATCCATGTTTCGCTGGGCGATCAGTCTGATAAGCCGTGATCACATCACCTGGGGGGTGCATCCCACCGTTCGCAAGTGGAGTCTTTTCATAGCCATACTCGTACTATTAGACCCCAGTTCTGGTCTGTATTTGAGCGGCCTGGGGTTCCCATTGTGAAGCTTCATCCAGCCTGAAGATCCGAAACGGCATGAAACGGCCAGGGGTCAAAAATGATGTGCGAGGAAGAGGGCAATCAATCCCGGGCCTTTTCGCAGTGTCTTGGCAACCCAAGCTGCGCCGAAAGTTGACGACCTCATCACAGAGGCACACCAGTTGATTCTTAGTAATTAGGGGGCAATGATCCCAAATGATCCTAGATGACTTTTTTCTAGATCGGTGAATTATGATCAATTACCTGGATGTAGAAAAAAATCAACCCCCTTCTTAATTAATAAAGACCAAAAGAGATGGGATTATCCAATTATTATCCCACTATATCCCCACTTCTCCTGGTGGTGTTCCATCCAAATTCTATTCGTGCTTCTTTTATCACCACTTTGATGGATAGATAGATAAATATCTCAAAAAATATCCCAATTCCAGTGCTTTCATGGGACTATGAAAATATTCGGGCGCCCGGCCACCTGACATAGGCATCACCAAGCCAAAAAAAAACACACGCTCCTTTCAGATCGCTGTGCAGCTGGTCCTGGCAATTTATCACTGTTTTTTTCGCTGTGGACTTTAAATACAATTTTTGGTGGAAAAGGCGGGGGGTGCCATGATTATTCTAAGATGCTAGTCAAGTTTAGCCCAAATCAACATAAGCAACTGATATATATATATGTATATATATATATATGTATATATATATATGTATATATATATGTATATATATATATATGTATATATATATGTATATATATATATGTATATCATGGCAAACGTGGCTTCCATTTTTGGCTTCTGAAGTCGAACAAATTAATCTATTGCCCCCTGCTGCTATAGCCCATACCATTGCGAGTCCCTGCCACATTCCACCAACTCTGTGGCTTGGAACCTGCTTGCCGTTTGGAGTTCACCGAACTTACGTAGACCCTTAGAATCGCCCCAGGTCATCCCAGGTCTTTGTGAGTTGCAAGGAGAGCAACTGGTAACTGTCGATCACAATTATATCTTCTCATTTCTAGAATCACCCATGGTTTAGTTTAGTGGGGAATTTAGTGGGGAAATTCCACATAATTGGTACCATTTATGGGGTGTTTAATATTAGGGTGATGGGATTAACTGATTGTTTGACTTGGTGGTTTGGATTCCCTCGGACCGCCCTGCGGTCATTATGACGACCTGCGGTATCCCACAATTCAATGCCACCAGGTCCCCGAACCACCAGTGAATCATTGCTTGACACGTGCCGTGGTCAGGACTTGGGTTGCTTTCGACTCAGAAAAGAGATTTGACCAATTCATGGGATTTATACCCATCAAAAGGATTCCCAATATGAGATGACCATAACCCATGTAATCCCCTGTGCCATGCCTTGACCATAGCACATATGGTTACGATTCGCCAACTTTGGTGCATGTGAACCAGCCTGTCTTCGCCAAGGTTGAATCCGGAGTATGCCACCAATCGCTTGAGGTGCGCGACCTTTTCTATGCTAGTTTGGCGGTGGAAACACCCTAATTTGTTTAAAGATATTTTTGGGGGTTAAAGAATTGGCATGTAGATCATCCACACATTTGATTCATGAGCTGTTTCTAATCCCTTCAGCCTGATTGTGAAATACCCCCCCAGTTAGCCCAAAATGAAAATATCCAGTCCTAAACCACCAACCCACCATGCTGAATGACTTACACCAGATTTTCGTACCATTTTGCATGACCATTTCAAGGTCCAATTGAATGAATTCTAAACTACTGTTGCAGATTGAACTAACTTTTGTTTACCGTCGGATGTTTTTTTGAAACAAAAACTAAGGACTAAGGCCTAAGGCTTCTCTTCGCCATCATGATTTCAAATGCATTATTTCATTAGTTTCAACCAACACTGCCATTAGCCATCATCGTTTCATGATCTTATTAGTTCATCCTAACATTACTATCAGCCATCATATCATAAGATGTCTTTTCATTTCTGTATATAATATATGATGGTTTCCTACAATGGGGCTATCCCTAATTCATCCAATTTAATAGGATTTTCCACTATAAACCATCCATATTGGGGTATCCCCATGTTCGGAAACCTCCATTTTTATAGAGCTGTCAGGCATGCGGCCATTGATGAGATCCCATCCGCAGAGGTCTTCAGGACGGCCGCGTTGTGGCATGGAAAACGGCCGTCTTCGTGGCATTGGCAAAATTACGCAAAATGAAGTCAATTCCTGGCAAATTTATGATTTATAGTGGATTTACCATGATTTACCCATTAAAACTGGTGATTTGTCAAATAACTGGTAGCCTCTAGTAAACGTTGACATATTTACCTGGTTGGTGGTTTGGAACCATGGATTTTTATGACTTTCCATTCAGTTGGGAATGTCATGATCCCAACTGACGAAGTCATATTTTTCAGAGGGTAGGTATGCCACCAACCAGAGTCAATTCCTGGCATTTTTTTTGATTTGTTGAAGGGTATTGGCATTACTGACGGTCAATTCCTTGTTTATTGATTCAACAAATCAATTACTACGAAGTCCATTCCTTGTTTATTGATTTGCTGAATTCCTTAGAGTCAGGCAAAGGGTCACTCTTCAGACCTGATCATTCTAGAGGAAGCTGGGACTTGATTTGTTGATGGTATAATTGGTGCGTGGTTTCTCATATTTAGTGCTTTTCTCAACCAAACTTGAGATGATTGGTTGAGATGACGATTTTTTGGATGTGCTAATAAAGCCACCAAGGAGATAAGGATTTAGCATTTTGAACGAACATGGGAGTTCAGGGGGATTCGTGATACTCCTGAATTTCTTTGGATATAGCCTGGTTGGTCCAATTGATGTGCCGTACATGCATCTCTAGAGGTTCTGGTCCATGTACGATGTACACCTCTTATACCATACCTCTATCTTCAAAAGCTTGGTTACATTGGTGGTTTCCAGAAATGGGGGTGCCCCAAATCATCCATTTTAATAGGATTTTCCATTCTAAACCAACCATTTTGGGGACCCCCCATTGATGGAAACCCCCAATGGAATGTTCCTTGAGTATCGCCATTGATAGCCTGCCGTTCTCGCTGCCGCTGCCGCCAGGAAAGGTAGCAAATGGACTCAGATCGTGCAGCACAACTGGTTTGAGCGTTCCGCGGATAAAGCGCCGGCTGCAGATGTGTAGGTGATTCATGGTTACTTAACGGTGATGTTACAGAGATGTCATATTTTTTTTCTTCACCATTGGTGATTTAATGGTGATCTATGGTGATTTATGGTGTTTTTGCATGTCGTTGGGATTCTATGTGTATTTATTAAGATTTTATGGCCCAAGGCATGGTAAAGCCATTTTTCCACATAGCTGATCTCATTGAACGGCCTTGGGCCAGCTTGGGGCCGTAAAGCCCCAGCAACTGGATGCAACTGGTACCCTCTAGTAAACGTTTACATATTTACCCTCTGGTAAGCTAACATAACTATTGAAAATGGCCATTTAGAGTGGGTTTACCCATTAAAAATTGTGATTTTCCATAGTTACGTAAACGTTTACCAGAGGGTACATATGGAAAAGCCGGACCATGAATGTAGAAAATCCTTGTCCTAGGGTTTCACCCTGTGGTTTTCCACACCTTTTCCTCACAAAAAGATACCATCACTGAGGGAAACTTCCGGCGCCGGTCCAAGGAATTGGTTTGGGCATGATCTACTTGAATGCCCTGTGGATCGCTATTGACATCGACACCTGGCACCAGTCCACTACTGTATTTGTAGCAAAGGTAGCGCCAATAGCTTGTAAAATATTGATAAGTAATGATCAATATGGTGTCAATGGTTAGTTGGGCTATCAGTGTCTTCAATAGTTTTTTTGGTAAATAAGATATATGTTCCACATGTGGATTATATATATTAAGTATATGATATACAAGCACTATAAGTTTTTGTTTGTAAATGATCATTGATGTATTATGTAGCAATATCATCAGCATATGATATCGGTATATCGTATAAATGGTATACCATTCTGAGTTTGGTAAATTATTAAAAGCACTACCTTCCAGTAAACTAACATAGCTATGGAACATCGCCATTTCAAATTGGTACATCAACTATAAATAACATGTATTGTCCAATAGCTTTGCTAAATTACCAGACGGTAAATTGTAGATTTGTTTGGCTATATCATGGACGACTATCCTGGCATTTCGCGGGTTTATATATCTTGGATTGACATTTGGTAATGATTGATATATCATTAGTTACCATCCATTACAGATATGATCTACGATTCGTATTAATTAGTTACATTGATATCGTTAGTTACCATCAGGGTATTCATTAGTTATATTGATGTATCATTAGTTACCATATGTTACTATCATGGTATTCATTCGCTACCATTAATGATTGATATATCCAGTGATATTACCATCTGGTAAATTAACATAGACCCTGAAAATCACCAAATTTTAGTGGAAACTAATCTTCCAACCCCTATCTGCCAGGGTCTATGTTAATTTACTGGAGAGTATCATTGGTATATCATACAGTGCCGCCCCTGCTACAGGACTACAACAAGGCCCTGGTCATCATCGACGCGGCGCCAGGCGGAGTGCCTCCCAGGGAAGAACAGAGCAAAATGCTGGAGTTAAGGAGGATCTTGATGGATGTTAATGGATTTTTAAAGATTTTAGTAGGTTGTAATGGATGTTAACAGCAGTTTGTAATGGATGTTAACTGTTTTTAAATAGATTTTAGTAGGTCGTAATGGATCTTATTGTTTGGTTTCATAGATTTTAGTAGGTTGTAACGGACTTCAATGGATCATAGTGGGATGTAATGATACATATAATCAACTATTCTGATATGCGGGTCTGTCTGAAACTGGGGATGACTACAAAGAACCGAAGTTAATGAAGACAATGATGATAAACCATTGTTTTTGGGCATGCCCTAGTTTCAGACAAACTAATTCTTATAAGGACCATCCAGGTTAAGTATATGGATGAGTTTGTCTGAAAACACAGTACCTCCCCAAACCCCAGGGTTTGTTATTTGTTTTTTGAATAAAAATGAACCATTTCGGGGTATACACCATTTTCAGACACACCTATCATAATTATATGTGGAGTATTGTATGGATTAAGTGGGTATAAGTGGGTAATAGCCACGTGAAAGAAGCCAATTGGAATGGTGGGATGATGTGCCCACGTAACATGTGGGTTATTAACCATTGAAGATGCCGGTGGACAAACTGGCTGAGGTCCCCACTGGATTAACCGGTCATAGTCCCAATCCCAATCACCGGCAAGATATCTTGCTGAATTATGCCATGCTAAGCACAGCCGGATGATCCCTTCGAAATGCAGCTGCGCTGAGCCCTGACTCCAGCCTTGGCGACTGGCGTCGCTGCAGCCCAAACTGTCGATGTTGTTGGGCGGATTTACGAGATTGGCAGGTATCTTTGGTGGTCCGCACAATCCCCCTTTGCGCACGCCAGTTCCCCGAATTGCAGATGAGGAGCTGGCCAAACAGCAAACGGCACGGGCTGAGTCGATCAAGCTCACACAGAGATCCTCCTGTCGTGTCGATCATGGAATCTCTGTAGTCATGATGATGGCCCCGGTGCTTCGATTCATCAACGGAGTGAGGCGCGTGCCTGCATTCCAAGCCCCTGTGCCCCCTCAAGTGCCCTCAAGGCCTTGACCTCCTTTCAGCCGCAGCCACTGCCCCACGTCCTGTGTACCTCTCTGGTCCTGCATTCTCGGCTGAGTATGTATATATATATATAGTATATGTATATCTGTGTGTGTGTATGTATGTATATATATATGATAAATAGACACTTTTTTTAGGACAGGGGTTGGGTTGAAATCAATCAGAGAGTGGATATTATAACATTGCCAGGTGCATGAATGGGGCCCCATCCCTGCACGTACTTATTGGGGTTGGAATCCCACGATCATACCCACAAGCAAAGCATTAACAACTAAAATGACCATTGATATGCATTACCCTTTGGTAAACTAAGATAGCTGATGAACATCACCATTCTTAGTGGGTAAAGCAACTATAAATGGCCATTTGCAGTAGCTATGTTGAATTATTGGAGGGTAAAAAACAATAGAGAATTATAATAACCATCAACAACCATGGGTATGACCATGATTTAGAACTTCGTAGAACCCCCCATGGCCTACACCCAGTTGTGGAGACGTAGGTTTCATCGTGGTGGAAATCGTTTTTGGCATCTACTTCTCCACCGAGCTCTTCTGCAGATTCTTGGCCACGCTTGCGTGAAAAATGGCTGAAAATGGCCCATTGAGTTCGCTGAATCTAGCCAAACATCTTGACCTTTTCATGGTAAACTTAGTAAACCTGGTTGGTGGTTTGGAACATTTTTTATTTTTCCATATATTGGGAATAATCATCCCAACTGACGAATTCATATTTTTCAGAGGGGTTGGTTGAAACCACCAACCAGGTAAAGATCTCACCTGAAGGTCACTTACCCAAGAATTCTGGCCAAGAAAGAGCTTATGAACCGCCATGAACTCCATCAACTCATAATAGAGGCGTGGTAAACCCCTATTGTTTCGGGGGCTACTGGTGATTGTCTTGTGCACGCTCATTTTATAGAAATATCTGAATTGGAACGGCTCATGGTGGGCGAAACTGAAAGCTTGATTGTTGGCCACGAATTGTTTTGACCTAGTCATATTTCCGCGTAAAACATGTTCGCCGCAAACCAGACGTTTGCCCATGGCGGATCCCGCATATCCTTCGACGTACTCAATCCCCAGCATAGGGCCAGTGTTATTGGAATATCCAGGAAAAAAGATTCCAAACCGTAGAAACCTAAACTCCAAAACCCTAAATCTCATAGGCCGAAAACTCTAAAACCCTAAAACCCCATATCCTGGAAGTCATACCCACTGCGTGTACCCAGTGTTTTTGTTCATCCCTTTTTTCCGACCCGTTCCAAAGAACCTGATGTAAAGCCAGCCTGCTGAAAATGAAGGGTGTGTGTTTGTGTGTGAAAATATGGCGCCCACAAATTTGATAATTGAGAAGACGAGCTTCCTTATAAGCCTTATACATTGATGTAAATCTCACCATTTAAATCATTTTCAGACAACCCAAATCGAAGACAATGATTTTTTTTTCGGTTGCCCGTTTGCCGTCCTTCCTGGCAAACGACATTTGAACGGCTTGGACGTTGGCTGGCACACATGTATAGGACCATGGGAGGCCTACCATGTGGTGCCTTGCGTTCGCGAACTGGTTGTACACCCGTACGATTGCATCATGTCCATTCATATCTGCCATAAACCAAGCAAGGGTGCGTGGCTTGGATGCTTGGATAAGAACCAGGCGATCACATGGGTTCGGCGAATGTTCATTGCCTGCCAAGGATACATGGCGTACATCACCACCAAGCCCCTACTCAGAATAGCTGGGCGTTTGGCAAAGAAAAAGTGTCAAGAGATCCCCATGTTAAGGACCCGTGTATCGATTATCAAAGGCTGGCTGAAATGGGTCAAGAGGTTCATTTTGGGGTGTGCCAGGTGCTTGAGTTCTTCTATGTTTTCTGGTCGGTCGCGCTTAGAACATTACTGTCAACAAAAGCGAATGCAAGGGTCAAACTGCTTATTTACTGGAGGCTAGCTATTTGATTACCTTCGAATTACTGGATGCTCAAAGCTTGAGATCCCTGTTTTCATGGAGCCTACTGTAGCATGGATTCAGGGTATCGGCACAGCGCCCCAGGCTGGCGTTCAAGGACGCGTGGTTCGTCTTTGATCTCCTTCTCGTGTTCATCATGGCTGGGATATGCAGACCGGGGGGGATCCCACGAGGGTCGTTGGAAAACACTTGGAAGTTGTTGCTGGCCACACGTTTTCAAATCATTGGAAAGCCCAAAATTTCAGATCCCATTCCCGCTTTTTTTTTGTATCAGAACTGGATCCTATTCTGTAAACAGACAAAACACTGATCATCACTGATCTATGTCTTGCCCTTGCATGGGTTTACCACATTACTCTATGGATGATCTCCTGAAAATGATTGTACCTCAAGAAAGTTCTTTGCTTGATTTGATATGATGTAAAAAATATGTACCCACCTTTAATCAAACATGGCAATTGAAAGTCCACCAAAATCCCCAAAGTAGACGGTGGTTCATAGCTGGGTGTCTTGGATGGACGCTAATTCGTTGCACAAGAGTCAACCATAAGAAACGCCATTCATGTCATCCCAAAAGTGTTGGCGGTTGTATCCCTCTCACGATAAATCCCCTTTCTACATATTACACCGATATGTTGGAAAATATACTCAGTTTAACTGTATTAATTACACCACTCCAGGATTTAGAAAGGTGATATCATACAGTAATTGGATACTACTTGGATCTTACTACTATCAGTACCTCATGAACTGACATGACTTTAATTTCCATGGTAGGAAATCACGGATTTTCCGTAGCTACGACAAAGGTAATCCCACAATTGGTGTCCCCCATTTACAAGTTGGTTTATACACCCCATTGATCCTAGTTATATAATGTTATATATACCCCAAGAAACCGAAGAGTTGTGTCGGTTATCAGTTATTCATGTTGGCATTTTGGCATGATCGGTTTAATCCAGATCATCCATATCAGTGGAGAAAAAAAACACCTGGTTTTTCACCAGTTGTAAAAACCAACTTAGCTACATATAACTTGACCTCGCTAAGTGCGAATGTGTAACGTTTCCTCTCAAGCTCTGGTGTATGGAAGCAATTCCTAGGGTTTTGGGGTTTGTTGCGCAGGGAGCTAGCACTAACTGGTGGGGTCTGGCTTGTCCTTCACATTGTTTTGCTGCTGGCCCTTTCGTTGTGCTGTCTGCCTTTGCCCTTGGAAT
>Ga0126342_10005993_pt1 | contig 21408 bp, 29 predicted proteins | sample Cyp1metagenome_FD_92528 | JGI IMG/M metagenome (GOLD analysis project Ga0126342, IMG submission 92528) | Coral microbial communities from Lord Howe Island, Old Settlement Bay, Australia - Cyphastrea 1 metagenome | ecosystem: Host-associated > Invertebrates > Cnidaria > Coral ... | reverse complement strand
TGTCTGAAGCTCAAGGAAAGTCATTGCCGGAGGGCGGACCATATCTCCAAACTTGTCACACTGATAGAGCCAGCTAAAATTGCTATGGGGACGATGCATCTTGAGAAAACAACTTTTCAATGGAGATCCTTGAGACAGACACTTGACCTGAGACAGACCACAAACGAGAAAGTACCTTGGCGCAGACCTACGAATACTAATACTCCATCATTTTTCAGATGGGTAGGTTGAAACCACCAACCAGATGGTTTTGTCTTCAACACGGCCATTTCTCAAGGTCGTGGTGCGGTGTGGAGGATCATCCCATTGGATGTCACTGGCTAAAAAACGCCAGGTCGTAAAGGGGCCCTACTTTTGGAGACCCATTACTGAGTTCTTTCAACCACCTGCTAAACATTATTGCATTATTCATTGATTATCACCATGTTTCCTGGCTATGTACCTTTATTTTGCTTGGTTCATATGGCCAATGGGCAAGACCTCATCAGTACCCTGTCTCAAACAAGCTGCTAGTTATGCTCATACCCCCAATTTCCTGTGGCAACGTTTTGACACATTCGGATGTGATCCTGTCATTCCCATGTCTTTGCTGGTTAGATCCCCTGTAAACCCCCATCCAGATGTTATTAAAGCCCCCATTAAAATAAAAACACATCTTATTCCCAATGTGTGCTGGTTATATCCCATTATATCCATTCGATTTCTGAGTTGGTTTCATATCCATTCCATCCCAAATATGGATACCATATAAACATAAATTGGTTGCTTTCATCCCCATACATTTGTTCGTGTCATTCCAAATATATACTAACTGGCCAGATACGTTCATTCCTCCATTTCTATGCTGTTAAGCATCAGTAGACCATTACAATCATTAAATGTCTACAGCATGGAGAATCAAACATCATTTCTGTAGGTTACATCCATATACTGGAACCAATTCACCCAACCAACATGGTTTTGTTGACGAAGTTGACCATCAAACATCGCTTATTTCCCATCCGGATCCCCATGGTTTTTCCCAGCTGGATCCTCTAAGGTACACTTCGCGGGCAGTTTGAGCGAGGGACGAGGCGATGTGGATGTCTTCAAGGATTTCCTGATGCCCGCGGCCAGGTGGACAGCCAGGATGGCTAATTTTCGATGGTTGTTGGGGTGAAACAGCGGAAATCTGGTGGGATTTCACCATTGACCCGGCCTGGTAAACATACAAAAAGCGATTGAAAATGGCCATTGGTAGTGGATTTACCCATGAAAAATGGTGGATCTTTCCATAGCCATGTTAGTTTACCAGAGGGTAACCAATGAAGAACTTTGGGAAATTGCCCACAAAATGGTTGAGAGATACAGGTTTAACATGATTTAACAAAGAAAAGCGGGCATGGATGAGCGATCACTCCCATAAGAATCTGGAAAATCTGCAGAAAAAATCGATTCAAATTTTGGTGTTAAAAATGGGGTGTCTTCCAATTTTCCCACCAATCCACCAATCACAGCAGCGCTCATCCCATCCCAAAAGTTGAATTTGTCCAGCGCCCAGATGGGTGCTGTTTTCAAGATGTCGCCATGGGTACCCACCCGGTGAACCATGAACCTAAAAATTAGTTGGTTGATGTTGATTCTTCCTATGTGGTTCAAAAAAAGTGAACTACTGGTTGATGTAAGTTTTAACCAGTCCCCCGTGTCTCCTTCATCGCATCAACCACCGGCCACAGATCGGGATCTCCAAAAAGATCATGTCTCGCCGGCATATCATTTGCAGGTTGCCAATGTTTAAACAACTTCTTTGGCCAATCTAAGTACCCTCTGGTAATTTGTTACATAGATACTGAAAATGGCCCAGTCGAAGTAGTGAGTTTTCCCAGTAAAAATGGTGGATCTTTCCATAGTTATGTAGTTTTTTTCCCCGTTTCGCTTGGCATCAGATCCTTCATTTCGGACTTCAACTGCCGCGACCTGTGCACCATTGCCGAAAGCTTTGCCAAGGTTCGTCAAACATCCACCCTCAAGAATCACCAGGGATTTTCTACTGTACCCTCTGGTAAACGTTAAACAAAAAACTGTGGAAAAACACAAGTTTTAATGGGAAAATCACGATTTTTAATGGGAAAACCCACTATGTCTATGGTTACTTGTTGATTTACCCTATGGTTATTTGACATAGCCATGGTATAGATGGCCCATTTATAGTTACCCTGTAAACGTTTACAAAAAACTGTGGAAAGATCCACCATGTTTAATGGGAAAATCCACTATTTCGACTGGGCCAGTTTCAATAGCTATGTTAAATTACCAGAGGGTATATGGCTCACTTAAAGAAATCCAAGAAAATGACCCGAGAACGAATTCTGGTTGCTGATTTCGAGTTGCAATTTAAGCTCTGCCCTGCAATCAGACAGTAATAAGCGGGCAGGGTATAGTGGGGATCTATCCCACAATATCATTGTGGGTTGGTCTGAAAATTATAGAAAAATTCCAAAGTCCCATGTGTTTTTACCATTAAAATTGTATAAAATTGTCATATATTGGGTATCCCCCATTCTGGCACACCCCATACGATGGTAGGAGAAAGAATTCTGATTAGTTTCAACTGCAAAACAAATTGTTCAATGCTTCCCCCTAAAAATGGGATGATGATCCCAATTGACTATATGAATCTATATGATATGTGTTTGAAATGGGTGGCTCAACCACCAAGCAGAATTGATGTCGATTTCGGGGGCAACCCATGAGGAGAGTTGGACAACTGTCGAGATCATCAGCTGCATATTCAACGGATATAATGTCGGGCCACCAAACGCTATAAGTTGGTTTATAACCCCATCCAACTATAGTTAACAACCATAAACCCAACAGTGATTGTAGTTAACCAACTTAGCTACCTTGGGGGCCCCACATTGTGATCGTTTTGATTGGTAGCTCTCCCTCAAGATCCCGTGGTTACTTCGCAGGCAGGTTGTGCGGAAGCCGACTTCTTGGCTGACTTGGCGGACGCTGTGCTGAGTGTTGGTTGATGACCATCTGGTTATTTGACATGGACTGAAAATAGCCATGGGTTTTGATAGGTAAACCATCAAAAATCATCTATAAGTTGACCATTTCCCATAGGTATGATGGTTTTCAGGATCTATAGAAGATGTTTTTTTTGTCGTGGAAACTAATCTTCCAACCCCTTTTTTGGCAGGAGCAGAACAGAATGATAGGAAGGGGTAAACGCTTCCATCCATAGCTGCCATAGCTGCCATGGAGGTTTCTTTTTGAAGGGGCGGGATGTTGGCATCATACCTACCCTCTGGTAAACTAACAGTTTGCTATTGAAAATGGCCATTTATAATTGATTTACCCATTAAAAATGGTGGATCTTTCCATAGTTAGCTGGATTTCCAAAATGTGAAAAAACTGTGACCCTAAACCCTGCTGGATGAGCCCCTGACGAGTGCCGTGATGAAAATATCCCCCAAGGATATTCAAAAGATCCTGAACTGTGATAAATGATTCATATTGGACATCAGGAAATTCCCATGAAATGATCCCAAAAAAATCCCTCCAAAAATGCCATGATACTTCACTGTTTGGCTGAATGTCTTAGGGACCAAATCCACTTAACCAACTTGATGGCGCCTAGTGGCACATGCCCAGTAAACTATCATACATAACTGGCTGGTGGTTTCAAACATGTTTTATTTCCCATAAATCCATTTCATATATGAGATAATCCTTCCCATTGACGAACTCCATCATTTTTCAAGATGGTGTTTTAACCACCAGCCAGATTTTTTGTTAACCATCATTAACCATATAATAACCATTAATATTAACCATTAACCATTATTAACAGTATATTAACCACATATTAGGAAAGCCCATCATTAAAACCATCCCATCCCCAGGAGATGTTGCAGCGAAAGGTTGGAGACATGGGCGCACACGAGGTGAGCTGATGGGTATCCATTGAATCCATTTGGGGGGGTCCTAAAGTAGGGATACCGGATACCCCTAAATCATCCATTTTTATAGGATGGTTCATTCTAAACTTTCTAAACCATCCATCCAGCTATTGGGGTACCCCCATTTTGGGATTTCCCTCCATTTACAAAGACAGCTCGGAGCCAGTTGGAGTTGCAAGTTGAGTTTCTGAACATGATAGTCTAAGGGATGGTTATAGCAAGATGTCCTTTTCCCACTGGTTCATAGAGGATTCCACCCAACAGGGCGATGATAATATACCAAGCCGGGCCCTCTATTTTCCTGAAAGGACAATATTGATTGTTAGAGTAATCACCAAATAAATAGGCATTTTGCCGGCGCGATCATGTTTTTTCCTATTTAGATAGTCAAGATTGATGTACTCGCATCCTACAACGATGATTTCGAAATCCCCCCCACATGAGGCCCCCAATAGCTGAATTTGATATGATCTGGGGAAGGGATTCAAATACTAAGTGTGTTGCATGACGTTGCCATTTTCCGTGATGGTATTTTTTAGGCCGCATGTCATGAATCACATCAACAAATCCGAAGGCTAGGCCGCATCTTGAGATATATATAATCATGCGTAACCACTGAACTCGCAAGGTTTTGAGTTATGAATTTATGACCGAAAATTCTGCTGGGATTTTGCTCTCCAATGTATTTCAGCAGCGAAAAAACTGTGGTGATTTACACAGCACTCAGAATTCCAATGGATGCAGCACCATCGAGTTTCTCGCTTAACGCGCCATGATGACACCATGGTAGCTGTATCTCCCCAAATGACCATCCAGCAACGGTCGCAGTCTCGAAATTCATTACCAATCCACTGCTTACCCTCTGGTAAACAAACAGTTTGCTATTGAAAATAGCCATTTATAGTGGATTTACCCATGAAAAATGCAAAAAGCTATTGAAAATGGCCCAGTCGAAATAGTGGATTTACCCATGAATAGCATGGTGGATCTTTCCAGTTCGTTATGTAAACGTTTCCCAGAGGATAGCTATAAATGGGCCATCTATACCATGGCTATGTCAAACAACCATAGGGTAAATCAACAAGTAACCATAGAAATAGTGGATTTTCCCATTAATAATGTTAGTTTACCAGAGGGTAATCACCATGTTCCCTACATTTCCCTACAATAAATGGCTTGTTTGGGGTCCCCATCAGCCCCACCGAAATCCATCTATTTCTGAAAGAGGTGTCAGTGGCCTTCCAAGTCTTTGCGCCTGTGCCATGGCCTTTTCAAAGGGTGGAATCACTATGAACCAACCATGAACTGGTGTTTCATAGGAATAGTACGGGATTTCATGGGTTTTTTTGGGGGGGTGTTCATGATCTTTTGGGTTATATCTTCCATGACATCTGGTTGGTGGTTTGGAACATGGATTTTATGTTCCATTTCATATATGGGATGTCATCCTTCCCATTGACTTTTATTTTTTCAGGGGGGTAGGTATACCACCAACCGGATGAAGAATGCTGATTTCCAGGTTCATCCTGTGGATGGTTGCGAAATCCTGCACCTGGGATGGTAGAAAGCCTATAAATAATGGGATGTTTGCCACCTATGAACTGGTGTAGGATTTCGCAACCATCCACAGTAGGGGGACTTGTACCTATAACATTTGGAGATTTAACAAAAAGCACTTCCCAAAGATAGAAGTTTGTAAACTATCCACTCCCAAGATACTGATGTGAATTCCACCAGTTACAAGCGGGTCCCATCCCAGTCTCTCAATAGTTAGCAGGTAACGATCCCATGATTTTCGTTCAGAATGAAAATTCATGCAAATCCATATTGAATAAACAAAACCCATGATGTTCCCATGATATTCTATACAAATAGGTTAAATAGATATTGATCAGGCAAGAAGCACTTGATCTTTCGGATTCGACAAGGCCCATCCATCCCATCCATCCTCCGGGATTCCGAGACCGGAAAGTTTTGAATGGGGGAAGGATCCAGAAATTGGTATCAATAAGAATCCCATTCCCCTATTCCTTACTAAGTACCAGTAAGTTGTGATAATTACTTCCAGAAAATCAAGTATTTGACAGGGCGCTTAGATGGAATTACACCTAAAAGTTAGATGGAAAGAGTCACGAACCAGGGGTTAATTTCTCTCAGACATCCACGGATGGGTTGTAGCGGCATCACCCGCCGCTGACGACTCACAACGTCTCCTCCATGGCGTGTCCTCATGGGAGGTGGTGACGAAGGAGAAGGGCGTCACCACTGGCGGCATGTGCAAATACTGCAAGGGATTTTGGAAGGCTGGAAGAGGGGGGCACAAGGTTCCTCCAGATCTTGGGCAGGCACAAGGGCAGGCTGCCCTACGTCCTGGACGAGCCGCCGGAGGCCTTGTACAACCAGTGGATCACGGGTAGGATGGAGTTCTACAAACGTGTGGAACCGCTGGCGGCAAAGAAAAGTTGGCCTGGAAAACATGGAGGAAACATCATGGAAGTACCATCCTGGAAATACGTTTCAGTTTCTATCTTTTTGGGGGTTGCCTTAATCCTTCCGGGACTTGCCCACATCAGAAAAGGTTGAGAAGTTGTTGTGTGAAACCTCCGGCGTGTTGGCACTATAAAATCCACCTGCTGTCAATTGTTGTAGTAACATGTTCATTGTTTAAACGTATTTCTGGTCGTGTCAAATCCCTCATGTGCATGACATGTTCACGCCATTACTGGTTTTATCAAACTAAGATGGCCTCATTTTATGTGGATGATCTCCCAATAACAATTACCCTCTGGTTATTTAACATAGCCATGGGAAATGGCCCATTTATAGAGGTTTACCTATTAAAAATGGTGATTTTCCATGGCTATGTTGAATAACCAGAGGGTAACTGAAGTGTTTTGTGTTGACGTCATTTCTTCCAAAATGGCCATTGGGGTATGTTCCACTTCTCATCGTTCAATCCCAATTTTTGTCAGACATAATAGCCGGTTATATTGTATACTTTATGAACAAAATCAAACGATGATATAGTTCTTTCCCAAAACGATGCCCAAAAAAGTGCCATTGATCTCTATGTTAGATTCGGATTTCACCAAATTTTGCATCTTGACAACTACTATACATATATACATTTGACATCATTGTAGAGATTCACTATAGAAATTACGATATATCTCCATGGGCCATGGGGAAACCCCACTTTTGCCCATTCTCCACGTCTGTCCACATTGTACCGAGATCTCCTACGCCGTCCCCGCGCTGCTGCCGGCCGTGACGCAACGCGCCATGGAAGTGGCCTCGGAGCTATCGCCGAAGCAGTCCCTTGAACCTCAATCAACGGGGCATCCCGAAATTATACCCCAAATATACTCGGCTTGAATCTATTGAATATATGTCACAAACAACTTATCCACTTATCTTAAAATCCTGGTTATCCCATTATCATCCCTATTCAACTCTATGAACTCCAGCTAAACTAACATAAAACCCTTCATGTTGTGTGGTTATCATCCCATCAAATGAAATACCAACAAATCTCTACTTGTTGATGGTTAAACCTCCATTTGGCTAGGAGTCAAAACCCTGGTGCCCTAGGTGTGCAAATATGGTACTAATAGGTTTCGAGCCATCCCCATTTTGGAAAGTAAATCATAATAACCCACCATTCTGGAAGGTAAATGATATTAAACCCATATGGAATCGTCTTAAACATCCATATAGAATAATGGATTTACCCTCCGGTAGTCAAAAATGGCTGGGAAATGGAGGTTTCGTTTAACCATCAACAAATAGGGATTTGATGGGATTTAACGGGAAGACAATAGGATAATGAAGCATGGCTAGCTGGGAAAATCATCTATCATAGGGTAGATGGCCTGCAACCATGAAAATATATTTGGTGATATTTATAAATATATATTTGTAAGCTGTAACCAGAAAGAAAATGACGATGTAGTTTTTATGTTTTTTATGGCGATTCATTTTCACTAGGATCATTATTATTACTCTAGTATAAAATATTTGGCCGGTAGCGACCCCAATGGAACGATAGCTAAGTTCGTGTAAATAAGTCTAGTAAGTATGGTTTATGGTAGATACATCGAACTAGTATTGTTAGGGGTTTATGAACGAACTTATGTGGGTTGTAACCCAGTTTCTGTAGCTAAATCACAGTCCATCCTCAGTTTTACAAGGTAAACTCGTCTCATTGCACAGCCGATGACCATGAACAATACTTGGACATAGTCGATTTTTGCTGAGAAGAAAAAAATCAAACGGGTGGTTCGTTTTACCCTCCGGCAATCTTTCACATGGCCCAGCGGTGAATCCCTGAACGAAAAACGGAGGTTTTTCAAATAGCGCTGGTTTTCGGTCATCGGTTTCGGTGGATGTTTCCAGAGGGACATCTCCCATTGCTCCAGAGGGATGATGAAACCATGAAACGAAATTCGCCTGACATGTTTGTGCTCCCATGGTCATTCTATGCCATGTTGGGATGGTGAAAAATCTGAACCCTGGCCCAGTTTCATCAATGGTTCAATGAGATGAGATGAGAATTTTTACAAGAGACCCACTGGCGAAAAAAAGGATTTCCTGCAGAGTTTTCCCTTAAGCCAATCGAAAGTCAGATGTGCTGGCTGAATCCCATTATATATATATAACATATATACATAGATATATATATCATTGTTTCCCCAAGAAATCCTCATATCCCAATCTTCTCTAGCTTAAATCCCCATGGAGCATTCCTCCCATCCCATGACGAGGCTGACGCATACCCTGCAGGGCCTCAGCCGCAGCCAGTTGGACGCGGAGCCGCTGCTGCCGGCGTTGAAGCGCCGGGCGCAGCAGTTGGCGCATGTCCTCTTTGGTGCCCCCTGGGAGCTGCTGTGGGCTGGGGTAGGGTTAAGGATAGGAAAAATGGAGGTTTTTAAGCCTGAAAGGTGGTGAGTTGATGATTTAATGGGATTGTTGATGGGGATTTTAATGGGATCTAGTGGGATTTATAGATTGTTTTTCTGATGTTTGGGTGTGTCTTAAAATGAGGTACACCGACAAAAGGCTATTTTCATGTGGTTGATGATGATGATGATGATGATGAACCATCTAATTTCGGGAAGCTAAATGTGCCGACAAACCCAAATATGCTGATGATGCTTCATCATTGGTCATATCATATCCCAATAGATACCATAGTTTTGATCATTAGTGACACTGGTGTTGTAGCAAAATAGTAGTGATCTTCTCCCATGATTCAGTCTTTTCCCCAGTTTTTGCCCAGCGTTTTCCCCATGAAATCCCCATGAAATCCCCGGTTTTTATCCCTCAGCTCCAAAGGTACCCATGCGGTCACGGTCCTCGTAGCCCTTTCAGATGCCCAGCCGTTGGACCATCAGATTCTGAAGTGCCATGGCCGCAACGCACAGCGCCATGCCGATGAAATCACAGGTTTTACCATGGGTTTTTCAATGGTTTTGCCTAGGCACTCTTCAAATGGCCACTTTTTTTGCTAGGCGTAGCCTCAGATAGTTTAACATAGCTATTGAAAATCAGAATGTCAGAATGTTTCACGGGTATATCATATATATATGCCAATTTCCATAGCTATGTTGGTCTACCAGAGGGTAATGTGGGTAAAACTGTGTCATTGACTGGGAATGGTAAGTTTATACCACCTATAAAAACAATGTTTATTGGCTATACAGTTTTACCACCATTTAGCAACACATCAAGAGCCATATAATCCGCCATTAATTTCCATATACCATCCGGTAATCCGTGGCGTGCTGTCGATGATTTCACAGCGAACATCATACCTCCATGGAGTTCGGGGATTTGCCAGCCATGCTTGATTACCGAAAGGCATACAAAACTGTTCCCACTCCAAAAGACACAGACAGGTGGTTATAAAATTCCATAAAATATCCCATATGTTATGCCCATTCTAGTCCAACTATATTTCCAAATTCATGCTAATCCCTAGCCAGCCATTTTTATTTGGGTTGAAAATCGGGTACTTCCAATTCCAATGGATTATCATAAATGTGGGTAAAAAATAGCCACCAACAGATGTGATCTACAATGTATGGATATGGATAGTAGGGAAACTACATTTGAAGTGGTTGAATGGGAGTTAATGTGGCGATTTATTACAGTGCCATGGTTTATTGGATTTACAAGTTGGTGCCCTCTAGTTATGTTTGTTGGATTTGTAACCCATAAACCAGACACTTATCTGATTTTTAACCTCATAAACCATACATTTCTCTACAAGTGTTCATTTTTTCGGGATAAGTTACAACGACCTGACTGCGAGTTGACCAATGATCTTTCGTCAGGGGAAATGGTGCGAAATTCGCCTTACAAATCAGCCAGATAAATGAAATGTGTGTATAAATCTATAGAATCTATATAAACCAGCCAAATATAATAATTACATGTATATATATATATACAGATAAATAAACATATGTATACAAACATGTTATATTTCACCATGATTCTGGCTGAATTTAGCTCAATTTCACCTGAAGTGATGGTTTCGTGCCAGACAGATGGTGATTTGAAAAGATAAGTTTTGAGCCCAAAAAATAAGGCTGTGTATATCTTCCCTTGTCCCAAATGTGTGGTTCGTGAGATCCCCAAGTTGATGGGAATGTCCTTTTTGTGGCGTGCCATCTTTGTGGAAAGTCCCTTCTTGTTGTTAGTTGGTATGAAAGATTCACCAATCGTGCCAGTGGTTGTTGGTGTTCATCTTTTGGATAAGGTTCATATAATTTCTCCGTGAAAGCTGCCTGCTTGCGGCCTACAATTGTTGGTTACTGTTGCTGTCAGAAAACACACAAGACTTGATTTAAGCAATATGTGTTGCTCGTTTCAATCACAGTATTGCTGCTTTTCACAATCGTGTTGCATGAAATGGCTTTTGTTTGTTGGTTAAAAAGGGATATCCATTGCTTTTGATTCATCACCAAATTACAATTCTTCATTTGCTGTGGCGGATTTTAGATTAACCAGTCTCAACCATTTTTAACCATCAATTAACATTATAAACCATTATTCATCACTATTTACCAGCATCCATGAACCTTTCATCTCCACATAGCCACAGGCTGACCATTCTTGATGCATCCTGAGGACTTTGTCCGAGACCATCTTGAGACACTTGGATCGGCTCTCAGCTCAGGCACGAAACAACGAAACATTGGTTTTTTTTGGACCTGAAAATCGTGCAGCCCTAGTGACTAGAGTACACTATGGCTTTAATTCATGATTAATTGGGTGGGGAATGCCTACAAGTGGAGGAAATGGGGGATTTTATTCACTAATCACCATGTTCCCCTATAAAATGCCTAGCACATTTTTGCGCTAATTTTTGCCCATGTCTAGACACAGCAATAGCGTATGGTCAACTGCGTTGGATTGTGTTCCTGCGGGATGGTCATCAAGGTCATCAATCCATCATCCAATGGTACCGATGTTTGGATTCCGAAATGGGAAGGATGACCAATGTCACCATATACATAAATGTGTTTAAAAATGCATATACCATGATGTTGACAAATGACCATCAAATAACAAAAAACGTGTTGAACAAGCAAGTAACAAATTAATCATAAAGAGTTTGCAATTTGTTGGTAAGTAGTTAGTAAATGGTTGATAAATGGCTCACGCATGGTAAATAATGCACCAAAAAAAAGTGGTGAAGCTACAGCCGTTTTCCAGACAAGTGGGGGGGGGAGGCCCACCAATGTGGGGTTAGATGCGGAAAAACCCTGGGAAAACCCGAATGATAATAATTTGCCAATGGTGGGTTTTCGACATCTATGTTAATGTTAATTTACGGGGTATCAATGGTGTACATTATATATATAGCATTGTTGGTTATGAATTTGTTTTATAGTATTATTGATCATTGATCGCATGTTTGTTTAAGATGATTTGTTGATTTCGCACACAGACTAGTCCACCATTTGGGGAATGATCGGGTATGTGTCCTTATTTTGACTCCAATCTGCGGAGCTCCCAAGTGACATCTTAGCAGTTGACAGCCGGGTGACGGGACGATGGTATCCCAGCAGGGGCTACTTCTTCTTCTTCTGCTGCTACTACTACTTGTACTCCGGTTGGCAACTTGCCACTGCCGGGAGATGGAACCCCTATGTATTGTGGAGCTGGATGAAGCTCGATTTATTGGATGCAAGCCGTGCAACTTGGGGAGTGGTAGGCCAGGCCATGACGAGAATCCGCTCAACTGGACTATATTCGTCGCGAAGTCTTCGAGATCATGGCGGCGTACCAGCGAACCAGAACGGAGATGAGATAAGTCATGGCCATATGTGTAGCGATCACCTTGCAGAAAGGAAGAAAAAGTCATTTGTTTAAACAAAATTTACCCTCTGGTTATGACTAACATAGGCATGGTATAGATGGCCCATAGAAATAGATGGTTTACCTGTGTTTACCTATCAAAAATGGTGGATCTTTCCATGGCAAACTGTTACATCGAATCATTGGATCGTCAAACCTGCGCAGGACTACATCGCCGTGCTCTCCACGCTGTCCAGGCGGACGGCCTTTTTTGGATACCCGGTTTTTTCAGGTGGAAAATCAGCGAAGTGACGGAAAAAAAACGATTTTCCAGCTTGATTGGAGGGTAAACAATCATCAGATACACCTGATAACAAAAGAAAAAGGTGTATCTGTGTATCCATCACTGGGGGGTCTTCACCAAACCGTTGACGCATCGTCCGACAGAATGGACTGTTTCTCTAGAGAAACCTTGATGAATCGTTGGTTCATGGCTCAATCTTTGACAGTTTTGAAAAGGGGCAGTGTTTCACCATCAAAACCCTGGCATTTACTAACTACATCCCAATTGAAAGCATCAAAAAGTTGGCGAAATTCCTCGAAAATCTCCATGAAACCAGCATTTAAGAGCATGAACAGAATCAGAATCATCATTAAAATCCGATTAAATCATTTAAACGTCCCATTGAATCATCATGAAATCGTTTTTAAAAAAACTGGGAAGAACCCCATGGAAAAAAAAAAACTATGTTCAGAAAATCCACCCATTCTTCTACTAAAACCGCATTAAATCAAACACGATCTCATTTCGATCCATATTTGGTGGTTTCCATAAATGTAAAATGGATTATTTTCTGGAAAATACCTAACAAAAATGGATGAGAACTGGGGGTACCCCCATGACTTAGGAAAGCACCATGACTTGATGTCCTGCGTCGCATCGTCGCACAGGAACCCTGAGTTGCGAAGCGCTCTACCGGTGAGTTGCGTGGAAGAGCTGCTTCAGGCCATGCAGGGGCTAGAAATTCATGGTAACATCTTTTTGGGGGAAACATAGTAACATACAGTGGATGGTTGTGAAATCCTGCACCAGTTGATAGATGGTAAACATCCCATTATTTATAGGGTTTCAACCATCCAAGGTGGTGCAGGATTTCTTCCATCCACAGTAGTCACATAGTAACATAGTAACACTGGTTGGTGGTTTGGAACATGTTTTTTCCATTCAGTTGGGAATACTAAACCCAACTGACTTTCATATTTTTCAGAGGGGTTAAAACCACCAACCAGTTAGAATCTTCTACTATATGCTGGTTTGAACACAGTACCTGTTTAGTAACTAGTTCGATATGTTCGCCATAAACCCCGTTATTGCAGTTGTGTTTACGAACTCAGCCAACTATCGGGCACCACCTTGTAGGAATTTATGGTTGCATCCTATTTATGATACTCATCCTATTTAATTGATTATATGTAAGGGAATTTGATAGGAATTGACCATCAATTAATCAATTATGATGGGTGTTTGTGTGGTTTCAAGTATCAAACCTATGAGAAATATTTGACAAATGATGGTTGGTTGATGATTACCTCCGCTTAGCAATTGCCCAAAGTCCCGTGCTTTATCATTGAAATGGCCATTTTGGTGTATCCCCCACTTTGCGACAAACCCAAGTCCAATAGATACTTGGTTTAGAACAGAGAATGTTTGTTGGATTGATGCTTTTTTCATTGGGGGACAGAGACGATGTTTGCAGATTCGATTCAACTCATCATTGGGGATCGTCCCCACCTTATGGCCATGATGGGGAGAATGATGCGTTTAAGCATCTTCTTACTTGTGTTTCTTGTGCTTAGTAGGGAATGGGGGAATGGGATGATTCTTCATAGTTCTTATGGGTTCTGAAATTGCCCCATTCCCTAAGCACCAGCAAGACTTTGGAGGTACCCTACGTTCAGCTGTGTTTTTTCAACGTCCATATGTCGGTGATGACCTGTAGCCAAGAATCATATTTCTGGCAGGATTGGTTCAAGCACCGACCAGATTAGCTATGTACCCTGTGGTCGTTCAACTTAGCTATGAACAAACACCTTTTTTCATTGGGAAAGTCATCAATCACCATCTATTTTCATGGGCCCTCTATATCATAGCAAACTGTAACAAATATAACTAGAAGGTACTCCAAGTCTTGGTGACTCTCGCAAGTTCATTTGCACGATATTCCCACTGCATCCTATCACCAGAGCGACGACAGCAGCCCACGTTGCCGGGCACCATCGAAGCACGCCGCTGCATCGGCAAGATGCTGTTTGGCGCCCGCGTGGAGTCTGGGGAGCCCCTTGTTCATCACGGTCTCGCCGACCTCGCCAAACGCCCTAACAGAACAGTCCGCTTTAGTCGCTACCGCCGGAACGATCCCACCAGCTTCCCGAAACCTCTTGGGTCCAGTCCAGACTTTGCGAAGCTATGATAAACTGCGGCATTTGATAACGCGTGAGGTTCAATCCTGAACACCCATTGATTGTTGATTATATTTTTAGGTGTATATATATATACACATACATACATATATATAATTGTATATCATTGTTAACAATTGTTGATTGATCATATTCCTCCCACGGGTCCATCTCGGCACAGGCCTTGCGCTCCAGAGGCTATGGCCCTTGGCGTTTGGAGTTGGAGGTGCGGAGAAATGCTGGCCGTGAGGAATGGTAAACATAGCTATGGAAAATCTATACAATGTGACGCCCCCAAGATAGCTAAGTTGGTTTATAACTACAATAACTATGGTTTATGGTACTTATAACTATAGTTACTGGGGCTTATAAACCAACTTATAACTGGGGGGGGGTCACATTGTAGAGATTTATAGCTGGGAAAGACATATCGCTAGATCATGCTAGATCGAGAATTGTATGGAATTGTCCATTCTAGCCATTTAACAGTTTGTGGAAAATCGCCATGTGTTATAGGTAAATCATCCATAAATGGAACGTGTTCCATCTATGTTAATAGCTGGATCAACCGACTGGTTAGATATGAACCCGTACTTTAATCTTCTGCAGTTTCAAAGGTCAAATGTACTAACCACTTTCGAATTAGATTCTTTTTGGCAGGTATCTAAGATTCACCATGTCAGAAAGTCACGGCTTTGTTGTGAATAGCTAAATCATCCATAAATGGGCCATGTTCCATTGCTATGTTTCAATTTGAGATGAAAATGGGCCACTAGAATTTTAAATTTTAGGTTGTCAGACCAGTTACATAATGTTTGACATAGCTACATACATAGTTACATCATGTTACATCCATATCCTGAAAGTGATTTGGCCAAATGTTTGGTCCTTCAACTACCATTTGGCTGCACGTTTGGCACGTTGGACTTGAATCCCTGAGGGTCATTTCCATAGGTATCAAGTATTGCTGCTTCAAATATGCGGCATTTCACTGGGGATTATGTTACTGAACACTATTGGCTGCACATCAACTCAATATAACTCCATAGATTTTTCGACAACTTTGACCTCAACCACTCAACGATCAGATTCTAGTATCCCAACCATTACCTCTAGGTATCCCCTTTGTTGCCTTCATCTTTGGTTGCTATCCCCAGTCTTTCTGGGGTCCTTCAAGCATCACCCCATCGTCAGCCAGGCAGTGGTACACCTGCTGGAGGCGCTGCATGGTTTGCGTTTGGAAGATGAGGCACGACTGAACCCAAAAAATGATGGGATCTGTGGTTGTGTTCAGCCATACATTTTCTTTAAAGCATATTAATAACTAGGGTATTAGGTACAGCATGGGTATTACCAAAAATTAAAAATTGGTAATCACCAGATTAATTATTAATAACTAAGGTATTAGGGCTTAATTTGGTTATTACCCATTGTTTACAACCTTTTATGGACATCCAAATTCAAAAAGGACATCATACGGCGTGAAGTAGGGCGGATCATCCAAAAATGGCTTTATGTCCGATAAGTCATCGCAGAATATGGGGATAGTTGTGGAGTATCAACCCCCATCTCATATCTTATAAAGCTTCACTTGAACATGGCTGAATCTTCCTGGTAGGGGCCAGTAATCTGTTCCCCCATTCACATTCAACACCGCCTAAAAATCATGGTTCTAGTAAGTTAGTAGAGATTAAGCTTTCTTTGGGACCATAGAATGGGGGTGTGGATTTTTTCGGTGGATGGGATTACAATTTGATCTTTGGCCAATTTTATGCTTGATACCTGGGATTGGGCATATTTGCCTGTGAAAATGGGGAGATGTTGACCAAACCTTTCTGGTCACAGTGACAGCCACGTGCGGTGGTATCCCATGGTATCCCACTTATCAACCGAAAGTTGGTAACCAAGTGGGATGATTCTTCAAGGAACGGGTACTGTATGGAACAGAAAAAGGGAACAGAAAATTGTTTCTTTGGGCCTGAAATGTCATGAAATTGGCATTCTGAATCCATTTATATACGTGTGTGTGTGTGCGGGATGTTATCCTGAGTTGTGTATGTACATCGTGTGAGGAAAGAAATTTGCGCTTAAATGTTAGACTTCCAGATGCAGCTCTTGGATACTAAGTGGCTATTTTAGGTAGTCCAGTAAATCCACTATCCCTAAGTTTCACATTTTTTGTGTTTAACAACTTCAAAAATCTGGCAGTACGTACCAGCTACAAGCCAATGAAATACCAATTGTACCTTTGGTTTTAGTGGCTATGAAACACTTCCAAAATTGGTTGCAGGAAAATTCAAAGGAAAACCCTACATTTGGGCGTAAAACCCCATGGTTTCCCAATCCATCAGTGTTCATGGTCAAATCTCTACATGTTGATGGTTAAATGCCTTTTCAAAACAATATCCCAATATCATCCCGCTCACTGGGGGCACGGAGAACGTGAAGGGCCTTATCGACAGGCCAACTCCGGGCAATCTCACCGCGAACCAGCAGGCCAGAGTGACTGCTGTCACTCTGGCCATGGAGATGGACCAGAAGAGTGGTGCCTTCGGGCAGAAGCTGGGAAAGAAGCTGCAAGAGAATTTATCTCTTGCAGCAGGAGGGGCCTTTCCAGGGGACCCTCTTGACAACGAGCAGGCGTTCGCTGTGAAGTGTGCCCTGAAAGAGGCGAAAGAAGCTGAGACCCCTGGACAATTGTCCATTTGGGTCAAGGCCAAAATCGCCGGGGGTATCGTCGCCAACCTCAGCGACATGCCCCCAGGCGCCGAGAAAATTGTCGATGCGCTCACGGCGATCGACAGCCTTCAGTTTTAGGTCTGTCTGGGTTCCTGCCATGAGGGGTTCAAGCGAGTCTAGTGTGAGGCACGTTTCTTGCTTGGTTTTGACTTCAGATTTCTTCTTTTTTAATGGCTTCGCTCGTTCTCATGTCGAGAGAGCATGCAGCCTTTCAGCTCTATGACGTCCGGTTCCCGTGGACTGCCCCCATTTTTGCTGATTGCTTGCCCAATTTCTATTAATCAAATCCCGATGTTTCCTCCTTCGAGCACAAAAAGTGGGCGCGCTTCCGGCCTCGGCTCGATTTGGAAGCAAAGGGGCGTAAAAGATCGCAACCGTGTCGCTCTGCGCCAAACCTGTCTTTGCTTGGCCATGACCTTTCATGTGGAAGAACGGCATGATTTCTTAGCCAAAGGAGCACTTTGGGCAGGTCAGCCCGCAGCGTGTTTCGCTAGCCGCGCCAGTGCAGCTTCATTGCTGTTTTGTTAGTTGGATCCCATGTTTGGCTAAATCACCATGTTTGTCAATTCAATAGCCCTAGATATAGACATATACATATATCTATATCTATATGTATCTACATACAGTATATACAGTATATATGTTTTTGTTTCAATCGCCAATTGCGGGATTGTTGCAGGTCCTCTTGGAGCTGCTGCTGGATCGCCTGCCAGCTGCCATGCACCTGGGCCTAGAACGGGGAACGGGGGCGATAGCAGCACCGCACCTATATATGTATATATGTATGTGTATATATATACATGGAGTTTCCATAAATTACTATATATATATATATATTTATACTTATATATTAATATATGTATATATATTTATAAATGTATATATGGGTGGGTCCATAACAAATATAGGGGGGGTCCCCTAAAAAACATAGTAATAATATGATCAACCACCCCACTAACATCCCATTTTCACATCCCACTAATTCTTCAACCATACTTGGCGACTGGTGATATGTTCGTATTTGGCGGTTCATCCCAGTTAGTAAGTGGGTTGTAACCCTACTTATCCCACTTATAACCACGGTTAGAACCGTGCCATTTCACCTCAAGCTGTTTGGCACAGAGTGACACCGCTTCTGTCGCCAAAAGCGCTGACACTTGGCCATTTCCGAGACAGGAACAACAGGTTGTCGCAAAGGTGAAAGAGCTGGACAATAGAATGAACATGGCTGAAGTGCGAAACCAGCAACATTTTTCAACAACAACTTGGTTGTTGGTAGCACACTTGGTTGCAACATGTGGCCGGAGAAGTCGGAAGCAAGGCGACAGTCGCGGGCGGAACCACCACCGCCACCGCCGGTGGAACCCCCACCGCCGCCTAGCCCTCTAACGCTGGACCAGTTCCAGCAGGTACCTTCGCAGGTGCCGCCTCCGCCGAGGACAAGAAAGACTGGCTGGGCAACACCGAAAGTGGTGACATGTTCATACTTCACTGGTTTTATATTCATCTTAATGGATTGGTTTAAGGGAAAATCCACAGGAAACCATTGTTTTTACCAGCAAATATAGGGGTTTCCTGTAAATTGTCCCATCATCCAATTCTATGATCACATGTTTTACTCGGATTGTATTTTTCTATTCTTTTGGGATTGCTATATGGTTAACTTCTTATGACCTCAGGTCGTGACGTCACTGGAATGATGCTTAGATGGGGAATCATCCCCACATGGCCGTATGATAAGAACTATTTTCAGGTTGGTGAGTGATTTTAAATCATGAACTATCTAGGGATGGTCCGTGATCGTATCCACAAACGATCGCCACGAATTCCATCTCCAGCTTTAGAAACGTATGGATAAATTAAGCAACTGACAATCCCACCATCTATCCAGTGATTAGGAACCATAACCATGGCGAGCCAGTTAGAATCAGAGTTTCTCAACCACATTATAGTCATAACCACAACTGTACAACTTAGCATTGTAGCCATGGCTCTACCAATGAACAATCCTATTCCCACCAGTTTTAACCATGGCAACGGAAAATCCCACATGTTTGGATCTTCCATATTTTCCCCTCACAAAAAGCTCCACTGATCAGGGATTTCCCAGCTTGCCACGTTTTAACTATCATTCATTTCCTCATCCAAGTATATCGCCAATTTACCATCATATATATATATATACATACATTATATATATATATATCGCCAATCGCCCCAGGCGGCTCAGTGACTTGTCTTTGACGTTGCTGCTGCGTTTCTTGGAAGCCTTGGCCGACCTGCCCAAAAGGCCGACGGGGGGAATACCATGAAAATGGGGAATAAGTCGCAACTGGGAAAAATGGTGATTTTTTAGCAAGAAAAATTGGGATGTATTGGGAGGTTAATGAAAGTCTATTTGTTTATTAGGCTGATTGAAAAATAAAAAGTGTTCGCTGAATCAAATTCATTCAATGGTTGAATACACTGATTATCCCAATTTTGTGGTGGTTCAGCCAACAAAATATGAAGTTGAATGGCAGTATTTCATGAGTAGGTTCATGCTTGATTAATGGGAATATGTTGGAATAATTCTGGGATATGAATGTAAAAAACAAATATTATTTAGATTTCCTGGCAGCAAGTGTGAGGATCTATCATGATGTGGTCAACCCAATAATAAACCTACCATTTGGGAATGTGTTTTTTACCACCCATTTATGGAAAGTCATTGGGGATTGTGTTAACTGCATTGAGTTATTGATTGATCAAAGATTGGTTTTTAGAACATGGTAGATCAGTATTTAAAAGATCGCCAGTGAATGGCAAACAACTGATACTAAGAGATACAAACTGGCAAACAGCCCAGAATTGGGGTTTAGTAACATGTGTTCGTTGGAAGGGTTGGGTTTGTTCCTCTTTTGGAATGTTCCGGGAATCGACGACTGGCAATGCTCTGCTGCGTTTGTTGTTTTGGTGCAAAAAATCGCCACTTTAGCATCAGAATACCCGCTGTTGGTGATAGCCAAGTCTTTACAAGAAATGAACAATGCAAAATACATGGGCCTGTTTGAAAATAGCACACCGCAAAAGTGATTTATCCAGATGTTCTCCATGTTTTCCTACCAAAGAATCAAACTGGTCAAGAAAAAGTTCCGGGTTCGATCACAGCCGAGTAGTTCAACCATCCACCTCTACATCTCAGGGCGATGGTCACCGCCCTCAAATGGACCTACCCCTAAGGTCCATTGAGGGATATTGCTATTTTAATGTTTAGATACGCTGATACATATATATATATATTATTGAAGTAGCATACATGTGCCAAAAAGATGAACCCATTGGGATTTTCTCGCTCCAGCTCTCTCCGTCTCCCAGGAGCCGTGCCCAAGTGGCGGCGCATTTGCACAGACGCCGGAAGTTGCAAAACGCCCCTGGACGCAGGAAGTTTCTTATGGTTAATCTATGGTTAATAATGGTTAATAATGGTTAATAATGGTCAATAATGGTTGATAATGGTTGATAATGGTTGATAATGGTTGATAATGGTTGATAATTGGATTAGTGTGGGTAAAACCTTGCCATAAACCACACATGACTGGGAATGGTTTATACCATTTGGGAATGGTAACCATGCCTTTCAAAATGGTGATGACTGGGGGATGCGACCCGTGCTAGCATCAAACTCGACGCCAACGTGGGGTACCCACTGTTTGGTTGTTGCGCCTTGCACACACCAGTTTGCTGCACCTGTCTGGGGCGTTCGCCATACGACGCCCCCGCTGTGCACCGCCTCCGTCCAGACACGTGTGTCCACTGCAGGGTACCTGTAGCTGGAGCACTGCCAGCCTGATAGAATGCCGCATCCCTCTGGTAACATTGCTGTCGTCGATGCACGCTTGCAAAACATCTCCGGAGGGATGCAATGGAATATGCAACAAGCTGAGGACATCCGTTTTCTCGCAGTGAGTGGCAC
>Ga0126342_10005992_pt1 | contig 21408 bp, 22 predicted proteins | sample Cyp1metagenome_FD_92528 | JGI IMG/M metagenome (GOLD analysis project Ga0126342, IMG submission 92528) | Coral microbial communities from Lord Howe Island, Old Settlement Bay, Australia - Cyphastrea 1 metagenome | ecosystem: Host-associated > Invertebrates > Cnidaria > Coral ... | reverse complement strand
TATTCAGGGCTCTGCTCCCTGTGCAGGAGACTAATGATCCCTATCCGGTCCTCGGTCACGATGTCCTCCGCTTCTTCGCGTTCTTTTCCAGGGGTCGGCGGCAGGGGGCGTTAGCCCTTAAATGACTGTAATGGTAAGCCGGCCCGGACTGTGAAACAAGGCGTCGTTGCACCAGCCAAGGCACCGGATGATGTTTCAAGCGGCTGGACCTTGGACATGTTGGTGTTGAAAAGATCGATCTGCCATGACAGTGGCCACGATTCGAAGGATGTGATGATCAGAGTTCGTATGTGAAAAGGGACGCTGGGGGAGAAATTGGTGATTTGAAGAAGTTCAAACATTGGTTTGTGACAAAACATTCCTTGGTGACGGTGTTTTGCCAAATCACCGGAGGCGGTGTTGAGACTGCCATTGGTACTTGGCCTTCCAGAAGACTAAACCTTGGCGTCAAGGGAACCTTCATATGGATCATATGGATAGCATGGATTGTATCAACTTGAGTTTTGGGTTGCGCTATTCACCCACACCCATTTCCACAAGTCCTATGAACTGCACCAAAACCTACACTGGGTGCAACTGGGTCTGTCTCTACGCAGGTTCAAGGGATGTAGCCTGGCGTGCAAACGAAAAGAACCAACAACCAGTAACCAATCAAGGAACAAATGCAGCTGTGGTCACTCCTCGTTACCTTACACAGTCATTCCTACCGCACCCATCTGATCCCACCTGATTATCCGATAGAACCGAAGCCAAGAAACTCGCGCACCTGCTGCTCAGCAAAAGCTATGAGGTTTGGACCTGCAGGCCCATGAGCTCAGCACAAAATGCGTTCGTTCTTAAACTTAAACTTAAACTTAAAACAACAACAACAACAACAAGAACAAGAACAACAACAACAACAAGAACAAGAACAACAACAACAACAGCAGCAGCAGCAGCAGCAGCAACAGCAACAGCAACAGCAGCAACAACAACAACAACAGCAGCAACAACAACAACAACAACAGCATCATTATCATCAGAATCATCATCAGCTGTACCTTCGAATCGTGAGAAATTCAACAAAAAAAATCAACGGTCACAGGGCCTTGACATGGCAACGGCTGGATGATGGGCGAGAACAGAGAGGCAGCACGTTGAGACTTGACCCTGGGCTCAGTGCATAACTTGCACAACACGATGTGTGCCTGGGGATGCAGCTCCAAAAATCGAGAAATTCCCAACATGGCAATTTCAATGGGGGTTTAAACAGGGAAATCATGAACATCCACTGGACTTTTGGAGTAGTTTATTTATGCTTATTTCATTTTATGTCCATACCGACCCGTATTGATGCCATGCCCATATTTCAATGCCAGTTCCACGGCCGCGTACGCGAACAAGTAGCCATGCAAGGATCCTGAGAGGCAGGGAGCTGCTTACATCACGATTCCAACGATTCCATCAACATAAAAATTCACTTGGTAATCATAAATTAATCATAATAGCCTAATCATAAGCCTTCATGGCCTTCATGATCTTCATGTGAGTATTCCCAGTGTATCTAGCGGACTCCTCTTGCCGTTGCACATTTGCAGCATTATCACAGCAGGGGTTGAAGGAGCAGCAGCTTAAGCATCGAGCGGATCATCAGCTGCGGGATGCAGCATTGAATCGTCTGCCCGAGGTCCGCGAGGAAGGCAAGAGGCAGCTGATCGCTGAATGTTGAAGTTCTTGTTGAGAGCAATGAAAGCAAACCGATAGAAACAGTGAATCATGTTAAAGCATGTTAAGGCAATTGGGTCGTGTCTGCTCAAGTGCTGCAAAACTTTGGCAGCAGTGAAACGACCTCTTGAGGGACAAGTGCAGAGAATGATCTCACAGCACACGCCACAAGCGGCGCAATGGTATGGAAATTCCTAAGCCTGTGGAAGGCTCCATGGTATACTTATCAAAGCCTGAAAAGTTTGACTCTCTGGCAGCTACACTCTCATTCGCACTCCGGGTACTGATAGTCTTCAGAACGAATACATATTTTGAAACCTGAGAGTTTGAGTCCTCTGTGGCCCCGGACCTTCCGCAGTCCATCTTTGAAGTGAAACCTTTGTAGCAGCCACTTGAGCATGACTTCCATGATGCATCAGTGACATGACAAAGCCCAAACTTCTGGTCTCGCATGCTTTCTCTTGGCCAAGTGACCAGGAAATCCCACCAAATCACCATAAATCACCAAGATTTTCTGGGTGGTTGTCCTTCAAGAAACAATACGAAACAATGACATGTGATGACATGTCTTTGCGGAGGCATTTGTGGTCACCACACTATCCAAAAATCACATGCTAGCGAGTTCAGCCCAGCTTAGCCCCTGGCTCCAGATGCTCCACTTTCAAGGGACCCACCATTGCTGAGATCCTCTGCATTGGCCATTTGGGATCATGGCTGTTGGAAGCAATGTCTAAAATTGATATAACATGATATAGCAAACGTGACCCCATCCTGATACATGGCTTTGTCCAAACAAATAGGATACTCAGTAACTGACAATGACAGGGGACACAGCAATAGCATGCAATAGCCGTCCATACCATGGGTGCCATGGGTTGGAAATGTTTAGAAAATCATCATTGACCCAGCACAGCTTCGCTCCTGGTCAACACTGGCCGGCGAGGAAGAACCTAGACTCAGGTGCGCTGGAGCGAGGGGTGCTCGACATAAATCCGCATATGGGTGATTGCATGCAATAGGCATACAATGGATCATTTATGTATGTAATGTAAATGTAAATGTAAATGTCAATGTAAATGTCAATGTAAGTGTCAATGTACATGTACATATGAATGTGAATGTGAATGTGAATGTATTGTATGTAGGTATGTAGGTAGGTAGGAAAGTACTGTATAATATCTGATATTCTTGGGAAACCACAGATCCTTCGCGGATGTGCGGATCACATCCCGTGGCCCCACGGTGCTGCGCCTCTGCGGAAGGTCCTTTATCCTGGTGGCTTGGGTTTCTGCGAAGTATCGCAGGGAGTCTTGCTGTACTGCGAACATTCCTGAAAAAATGGCCCTTGATTGTCACCTGGGACTTCAGGCACTTCATCCTCTTCATCATCTTCATCTTCATCATCATCATCATCATCATCACCATCATCATCATCATCATCAGCAGCAGCATCAGTTGACCGTTTTGGTCCTGCCATAAGAACTTCGGAATTTCTCTTTAGAGAGGACCTTCCTCGTTGGACCCACGCCACGGGCCCTGTCCTCAACTAGCTGGATGCCCAGAGTTGCCTTCACCTTCGTCGCTGGGAGATGGAGATGATTCTTCTGCTCGTGGCTTTTTTCGTGCCCACTCTCTTCAATAATCATCGATAAGTCGATAATCATCAATAATCTATGGCATTGGGAAGACATAGATGCCATACATAGATATACATAGTACATCTGATGCAAGATATGTCTTGGAACGGATCTGAGCTGCCCACGAAGTGGCTTGTGTATCTCTCAAGAATTTTCAGCAGATTGGATCGAGCCTCGGGATCAAATCTGTGGGGAACCACTTGTATTGCCGGTAGATGCTCCTTTCCTACCTGAAGGAGTTGGTCTTCTATGTATGAATGGATGGCATATTAGTGTAGACACCAACCTAGATACCATGTATACATGTATCATGAATTGTTGGGTCAACAAACCAATTCCTCACAGATAGATCTTGGCAAATGAGGGAAATACCCAAATCAATTTCAAAAGATGTTTCAAGAATCAACAGGAAAACAAATGGGCCCTTCTCTATGGAGCTAAATCACCTGGCCTTTACCTATGGTTTTTTTTTCAACCCCCAAAAGGATATGGGTCAACTTTGGTACCCCTAAAACCCAATGGGGGGGTCCACTGTTCCACTGGGCATCCCGACACAACCCATGGCTTCTGCTTGTGCTACAGAATCCCAAAGCAAGGCCTTGACTGTGTCTCGCTCCTGGTGGCGCCATCACATCTGACGATGAAGTCACGAGATGTGATGTTATTTTTTCATGATTCAACCACAACGATCCATGTCTCATGAAAGTACAAGATTCAATTCTGTTGTCATACAAATCTCTTTGGAGAATGGCCCAGCAATGTCATGGTTGATTTTGAAAAAACTGCCAACACAGCTTCAGAGTCAGATGAAAATCGGGGCCCACGGGCCCCCTCCTTCTCACCAATTTGCAGAGCATACCTCACCAGGAGAGAATCACTGGGACCACATGACATGGCCATCAGAACTCCCACAGCTTGGGACGCACCTCTCCAGGAATGCCAACACGCGCTCAACTTCTTCCACTGCGCTCCCTGCAGCTCCCAACAAAAATTGAGGAACTAGGAAACTTGCCATTTTCATAACGAACATGAACATATATGTCCATATATCACTGGATTTGGGGCTATGACTATTACCTATGTTCGGAACATGTGCTGTGAACCATGGTCAACCCGACTGCTAGCCGTTTGTGGATGTTCCAAGTGCCCAACTTTGCATCTGAATCCGTGTGCAATCCTTGGTGGCTCAACAAACGAAACCTTTGGACTTGCAGGGCTTCTTCCATGTGGTCAAGTTGCAATTGTATTTCATAGATGAATTGCGGGGTATGGTCATCATGGGGATCTTGAAATACCCAGGGTCATCCCATCATGTATGGGATCCCAGGGTATTTTTGTTGAACCCATATGCCCAGGCTATTGATTTACCCTCTGGTAATTTAACAGTTTGCTATTGAAAATGGACCATTGAGTTCGTTGATTTACCCATTAAACATGGTGATGTTCCACAGCTATGTTAGTTTACCAGAGGGTATGTCATGTCGAAAAAGTCCACGAGGACCTCACCAAGACATTGGCCACCACAGCCTGAGAACTCAGGGGATCCATTTTTTCAGCTGCTTCATGCTGGTGAACCACACCGAAAACTGCTACATCATTAATCATCAGTAACCATCATTAACCACGATTATAACCGTAAATTTCAGTTCTTGCGTTGCGAGAACTGTCCAAAAAATCCAATCCTCCGCCAAGTCGAAGCTGCTGCCGTCGATGCCACACTTCGCTAAGGCCTCCTGGAGCTCCTGGCAGCCACTCACAGCGACTTGGAGAGGGTAATCATCGGCAGCATAAAAACATTATAATCATGGTTATGATTATAATCATGGTTAATAATGGTAATAATGGTTAATGATGGTTAATAATGTCAAAGCCCTAGAAAAAAAATGGGATCCCAAGCCACCGGCTGTCAGAATGTCCCCAAGCCATCCTCATGGAGATCCTCAGCGGTCACACTGATCTTGACCTGCCAGATCTTGACTCAGCGGGTAGATGTGCTGAAAGATCTGGCGAAATCTGATGGGTTGTCATTCCCTGAAAAATGTGCTGAAAAATCATATTACTGATATTACTCATTGGGGCTTGTCATTGCGAATATCGTTGAACTGAGAGCATCTGAAACCAACCGGAAAAAGGGTGTTTACAAATCTCTTGGGGTGAAGGGCTCGTACGACCACCTCCTAATTTCGCGTGCGACGGAGAACCGCGGAGAGCCAGAACCCGAGAAGCCGCCTGAAAGAGAGGCTCGTAGTGCAAGGTAATCTTGCTGATGTGAGCAAGGACACACTCCTTGCTGCAGTGCCTAGGATCCTGGACCTGCTGTTTCACAGCAATCCTCAGTCCAACAAGGGGCGACTCACTCCGTTTAAACAAAATGGGTCAAAACCCAAGTAGCCCTGGTGAAAATCATTGAAAAGCTGGTGAATAGATGTTGATCATCGTTGATCCCCATGGATATTTTTGGCACAGCGCTTGAGCCATCCGAAATATCACTGGAGCCAAGCATCTGGACACATGGATATCCAAAGGCATCAGGCTCACGGAACCTAGCAATGGGGATTCTTGCTGGACTGGATGCCCTAAAGTTCGGGTTTATCTGAAAACAGGGGATCCCCAATTTATTGTAATGTCTTAAAACCTCATGGTTCCATTCAAAAAAGGAGGCATTGATGGTTGATTATCATTTTTCTCATTTAACAAAAAGTCACAAATCAGAGCTGTCCGTGCTATCTGGGTATCCACCCACGAGACAAACATCGCACCGGAGCAGCCGCCTTGCCTGTTGTTCACCCAAATCACTTCAAAGGACGTTTCTAAGATGTCCCATGCATCGCGCAAGTCACCTTAGTAAGTGAAGCACTAAAGCCAGATTCATCACATAGTTCTTATGCTTGCAGCAATGGTTGGTTAAATATGTGTTTTGTATATACGTAGTTGCTAGGATAATTATCTAATAATCATCCAGTTATCAGTTGACAGGGATCTACAAAATAATATACAGGAATAATGGTTGGGCACAGCACTTTCATTCGCCCATTTATGGCTAGTGGTTATGAGTAAAGGGAAAGAGGAGTTGACCCTTGCAAGTGGCTACGGGTCGATGGACCCAAAACACGTTTTCTTGTTGGAGTCATTCAAGTGTCTTGCACATACTCCTGCAATCCCAAAAAAAAACTTGTGGTCAGAAACTAAACGCATGATTTACCCAAAGATTTGTCTTTCCAGAAAATGGTTGACAACCGGAGGTGTACAACCGGAGATCATCTTTCTCCCGTGCAAAATCTGATTCCTCAGATCACGAAGCGTGTCCAGCTAGCGGTCAGACTTGTTCAGAGAAACCAGCAGAAGGGTCTGACTGAAAATGAGGTATTCCCGAATCCAACAGGTCAGATTATCATATATCCCAAATAAGAGGGGTCCATGGTTTCAGGGTCCATCATAAACTGAGACGCGGCAAGATGCTTAAAGATGTAAAGTGGGCATGAAGCCTGGATGCCACCAAATCATGAGCTGCTGTGTCCTGGCTAAAGAAACACCCCAACCCCTGCTTAAGCGACAGAACCCACAATGTCAGAATGTTCCAAGCTTTATCGGGCCACTACTCTGTTGTACTACTAAAACGCCAAGGCATGAGCCCATCAACATGGAGAGACAAACGCTACACTGCCGCTACACCTAGCAGAACGTGAGTATCGCCTGATCACAACTTGTCCTTTGCACTCAGGTGCCCTGTTGCTGTCCTGCTGCTCATAGATGCGCTGTGCCAGGATCACCTGTGCTCTTTTCCAGTTTTAGTCACTATGTCGAAGAACTGTGCAAAGTGTGGTATACACCATGTATGATTCTTACGGCTGATACGGCTGACTGCTCAAGGCGTGCTGCATTGCAAATATAAAGATGGCTAAAGAATTCTGTCTGTGCCAGGATCACCTCTTCTGAGAGCCTTTCCCTTTTCTTGACGCCTCAAACAGCGAGCTTATTCTTGTGACAATCAGCATGGAAGAAAAACAACGCATCCCGATTGTCAAAATGATCCGAACCATTTCACTTCAAGGATGCTGTTCCTGCTCTTTGAATTTAAGCACTGGTGACCACTACAACTCGCAGTGCCAAAAACCTCCAAACCGTGTCTAGCCTGGATCATAGAGGCTTCCGCCAATCAGCGACGTTCCTCTCCAACTCCGACTTTGATGCGTTCGAGGAACCTGCAAACGCGTTACCTTTCGAAGGGCCTAACCGGCCTAACCGTGTCACCATGGGAAAAAAATCCGCGATCCTGGTGGTGTGGCAAACCCCACAAGAATACACCTTTCTATCGATGTCTGGCCTCGGTATGCCTCGGTGGATGCTGGATGTTTTTAAGGATGGGATCCGACACCCAATTTCGAGGCCAGGCACTCGCGCCTGATCACCAAAAACGCCTTTGGCCCAGCTGCTACCAGGTGCCAATCTTTCCTGCGGTGTTTCTAAATTTCAAAGACCCCAGCCAGTGGTTTATCCTTCGCATATGGAACTCACCATTAATTCATGGCATTGGGTCAATGAGCAATGTACACCCCATTTCTGGACAAAACTACATCCATTCTACATTGGTGGCATCCCTATGTTTGATGTTTAATCCTCATTCTTGCTTGTTAAATCCACCATTTTGGGGACAAACCTATATTACATAGCTGGCTTTTTCGAGACAAACATATATCCTGTGGATTTCCCATGATATCCCCAAAATCCATCTCCTTCAGCTGTTGATGTGCTGCACCAGACATAGCCAACAAACCAGACAGCTTTTGCACCTCAAAGGTCAAATTCGTGAAGACCAACAAATTTGCTATTGTATGCCATTTGGATACATACAGATATATTAATATATAATTGATGTATGCACGTATATTGTATGTTATATATATATATATCATATATATATCATATATATATATATATATATCATATATATATATATATATCATACTAGTATATATATATATGATATATATATATATACAGTACACATATGTATATGAATCTGGATATGTACATACGCCATATGCTGCGGGTGTTTGCTGAGCTTCCCAGCACCCTGCCATGGAGGATCACGGAGAGTCTCATGCGTAACAGGTACCAGCTGTCCACCTGAAGTTTCTGGGTATTCAATGGATTGGTTCAAGGGAAAATCTTAACCGGAAACCATAGATTTTCCCATGAAGATCATGGGGCTTAAACCAGTAAAATTTCCCGAAAAAACCAATCCATTGAGCTATGCATCAGCTGATGCCGACGTCACTGAGGCCGCAACCGGAGACACATTTGCTTGGCCTCTGATATCAAACAAGAAACTCTCCGACTTCGAAGCAACTAATACTGTTCATTATTCCAAAATATGCCCAACCATGATTGAGAAACATTGAGATTATGAATGTCATAGTACAAATATATGAAACATATTATGCATATGATATCTGCTATATTGACATAGTATCATATGTTGTAATTCTGACCTATCCCACAAGACGATCAGCTGACTTAGTCCTGTTGAAAAGACAGGGGTCCCCATCATTTCCTGCGCCTGGACAACACTTCGGACAGGTCCGCCGACTCATCCAACACAGGCCTCACTCCGGTGCGCATGAACATCATGAACCTCTCCGAAACAAGACAAAATGAAAGAAAACAAAACTATCAAAACTATTGACAGAAAATGAACAATCTTGACACTTCAATCCCTTTCCCACCTTCAACATCCTTCAACCATCTGAGGCTTCCACTTGTAGATGGCTGAACATTTCAGCGCAGCCTGAACCACCACAAGTGCCCAATCCAACAGGCTCTCAAAAGCAGCAGCATGATGCAGGCAATGCAGCCCACCTCCATGACAGCCGCTCCCCTTCGGGCATTGATGCCAATGTTGGGGATCGTCATGCGAAGATTGTTGACCAACCGTTCTTTTGAAGGCCTGGTAGCATGCAGTGGTGGGTTCTTATGGCAAGGTGAAAAACCAGGCATGGAAGTCTCACAGACCAGGGAAACATGGAACTGTGGAAGCAGAGAGTGTTTTCCGTTCCAAAAGAAGGCATCGGCCCTTTCCATGGCTGGTGGCGAAGCGAAACACCCAACAATTTCTTGGTCTTGAAACTGAACAGCTTCGAGGAATTTGCCTTTGGAACTGACCAGAAATTGTTCGGATCCTTCTGCTCCACCAAGTCCACCATCCGTTAAGATCGTGATCGTGATTAGTAGTACTAGTAGGGCTCTTCAAAAAAGCCAAGGAATCTGCACTTGGGACAAGACCTCGATTTTCAGCATCTCATTGTGTCTGATATGCAGCATGCTCTGCTATCCCCATTCAACAGTACAGTCCTTCTTGTAGCACTCCTCGATGCAACATGCAACAAACTCCGGTCCCAAAAGCGCCTCACTTCCACTTCAAGTGTACCTTGGTGAAGCTCTTGGCAGGCCAGCTTGGCTATTTGCTCAAGACATGCATAAGTAGGAGCTTTTGCACTGATGAAGGTTGTTGTTTTTTCTTACCTCAGAGCCTCTAGACTCAATCAGCTGTATCCCTTGCAGGAAAGAAATGAAACTTGGGAACTTGATTCTTTCGATGAGCATCTGAAATGCAGGTGGTGAAATTTGGTGATGAGAATATGCCAGATAAGAACGTCCAACATGGAGATGAATACTTTTGCAAGGTTTTTTGCAGCTTTCGTCCCTCTTTCAGCCAAAGTACTCACTTGCGCACACGCCAGCCGCAGTGCGTGCAGAAACCCCGCTGCTTCAGAGTGGGCGTTCTGCAGAGCACGAGTCATCTTGGGTTGAATCCAATGGTCCATGGCAGTTGAGCAGGCAACATCTACATCTCATGCACTTCGTTGCTCCTCGAAGGAAGCTTGCAAGGCTCTTTGCAGGCCACATGGTGACCTCATCTGCCATGTCTCTATGGCTTTGTAGCTGGTTGGCACAATACCCTACGCTTTCAGAACGAACTGTGACAGCTTGAAAATATACAAACAATGGCAAAGTGGGTGTTTCTCAAAAACCAGGGTCCCCCAAAACAAAAAAAATGGATGATTGCCAATTTTGGAATGCCTTTCGTGTCCCACATGACTTAAGCGACCTCCATATTCCAGGAATTTCCAGGATAACGGCACAGTGTCTGGTATGTCAACCTCGCAGACAAGCTCACGCAGTCCATCCTCAAGCAACTCGGACTGGCAGGAAGTTGACCACATCACAAAATATCACAAAATCATGTTGAATCAGTATCTGATCATGTTCTCTCTTAACATTGTGATTCAACATGATTCAACATGATTCAACATGATTCAACATGGCCATATATGGCCATATATGGGCATAACTTGCGGTATACTGGTATAGCCCATTTCTGGACAGAGCCATATGTTTGCGTCAATGGCTCCTTGAAGTTGTTGGTCTTCATCAAGGTCACACGCCCTGGAAGCGCGTGTTATCACCCGATTTTTAGGGGGTGTCCTGAAATGGGGGCACCCCAATAGCTGGATAATTTATCATGGAACATCTTATTAGAATGGATGATATATAGTATTACCAACAGCCAGTTCATGATATTATCCCACGAAGAAGCCAGTTCATGAATGATATTATCCCATATTATCCCACGAATACCTAATGACCTGTCTAAATGTGGCTAATGTGCTTGGGACAAGCCATCAACCAGCGATTCACTGAGATCTTCGCGCGCTTTCACTCCGTTGGCACTTAGAACTTTCTCCAGGCCGTTGATCAACTCAGGGGAAGCCACAGAACCCCAAGCCGGAACCTCAACGTTAGATGATACTAATATATCTAATGATATTAATATACTAGATATCATCTAACTATCATCTAACTATCATCTAATATCATCTAATATCATGATATACAAAATATACTAATAATTAATATATCAAATTATATCTGTGTACATATATATATAATATCTATATCTGGCCTAGGGTTGAGAACCTCTTCACTTTTTTGTTGAGTTCTTCTTGGTGGGATCAAATGAGTCTATCCCTCGTCCGGGGGTCCTTTTTCAACAAAAGCTTGTCGGTAGGTTATCCCTAAATTGGAACACCTTGATGATCAAGAAAGGAAAAGAAAAGGGAACATGGAACAAAAAGGACAAATGAAAAACTAAAAGGAAGAAGGAAGTAAAGAACGAGAAAAGAAAACGAAGGAAGAAGAAAGAAACAAAAAGGAAATAAAATAAAATAATATAAATGAAATGCCGAATTGGATTCAAAATCAATTTTGGTTTACTGCAGCATTCAAAAGGAAAATAAAAGGAAAGAGGAACTCAGAATTAGATTTGAAACTATGCTTTAATTTAATTCAGAATTCGGTTTCATTTAGTTGAGTTTAGTTCTACTGCTTTGGGACCTGGGAGAAAAAAACAACTGCCTGCAGAAAGCAACGGTTCAATCACCTTGGACAACAAATGGTATGGCAACTGCAAGATACGTGGGCACTGCAGGTTGAATTTTCTTCATCAATTTTGCCCATCGAGTGAAGGCACACAACAATATTTGCTTGGTTTACACCAAGTCTCATATTGTTTCAAGTTCTCGTTTTTTTGGGGGCCCTATCACTTTGCATGGTTTGGCGCAGTTTCTCAACACAACTGAACCCTCCCTTGCTAAAGTAGTCTACGCTTATTTTGACCGCATCTCATATATGTATATCGGACATTTTCCACAGGGAAACCAATAGTTTGGAACGGTTTGGGGGATACCCCTATTGTAAAAAAAATGAGAGAATGCGTCTCTTCACAAAGGAACTACGAGGGACAAATTGCGGATCCAAAACATGGAAGACAGATGCTCAACCTCTTGGTTTAAATTTGGCATTAAATTTCACTTCTGCTGCTCGGTTCTATGAAAACTCCACTCCCTGTGTCCCTGGACCACGCAAACAAGTCTGGGTGCGCTTGCTCGCGAGCCCATGGTTGATGGGTTTCTTTTAATGGCCTTCAGAAATGCAGAAAAATCAGATAGGCATCTCAAATGTACTGCATGACTCACTCGACCAAACGCGTTGCTATTGGTCGGGTATAGAGAAGAACTGGCCATACACAATCTGTGACTGCAAAAAGCGCAGCGGTATCCGGAGAGGGATAGCTATGCTCTGCATGTCAAACTTGAACACATTAGAGTCATTGGAGCAACTGAGCTCGAGGAAATTCAAAGAATCAAACAGAATCCACAGCATCCGGCCTTTTGAAGATTTTGCAGCGTTGCCTGAAGCGGCTCCCATCAAGGATGGCCAGGTTACGATCAATGGATCCGCTACCCCTAATTAAAAAATATTAAAAACCCTTAATCAATCATTATACCGACCAGGAGTAGTCATTCTTAGCCGTTATCATGCTTAGTCGGCTTAGTCGATGCTAAAATTGCTGGGTAAATCATGCTAAATCCCCCAACATTTTGCCATGAAAAACCACCATTTTTGGGATCCAATTCCTCCACAGCCCACCTGGTCCAACAGGGGTCTTGCCCTTCTGCCACCTCCAAAGGTGCGAGAGAAGCAACCAGCTATGGGTCAAAATACGTGAAAACGTATGATTTAACATTTATACGGACGATGTAATAATGAGTCAAAATAATCACGTCCGACATTTTTGGGTCATACTGTAATACTCCACTTTCGGGATCTTTTTGGATGGTTTTATGACATCTAATACCAAAAATGGATGGCTGAGTGCCATCCAAATGTCTCAATCTTTGCCTCTTGGAACCGAAATGATCCAACCAGGAACCAACTTCGGAGCCTTCAGCACCGGCCCTTGCTCTGGCCAGGCGTGCACGGACTCGGAGACGTGTGGGTAAAAGGTCCTGCTGTGAATGAGCCACTCCAAGCAATTTTCATTTGGGTATTGTCTGAAAATATGGTATATACATACATATGTGTATATTATAATATATATATATATATATATGTGTGTGTATACCCCCAGTTATAGCCAGTTAATAGGGAAAATGATGATTCACCATTGGATGTAGGGGTACACTGTTACACTATTTTCAGACAAAGCCACTTGGGTTTTGTTTGAAGGTGGGAAAGCCCGATTCCAACGGATCATGATTTAAATGACCACTTTGGGGTGTGCCCGGTGTACCCGGTGGACCCAGTTTTTTTTGGTGTGGCATCCTGGGAATACCAACAGTAACCTGCTGGCAGTCCCGCATCAGTGCACCATTGACTTTCATCAAGTGGATGCCTTGCTCCATGGCCTGAAACGGACAGGATGCTCAACGGATGAGGTCCGGGGTTGGTCATGTTTCTGTGGGATTCATAGTATGGCAGAAAGACAAGCGCTAAGGGATTCTTCCTCTGGTTATGCGGCCTTGACAGAGACTGCAAGAACAGCTGATTCCCGACGTTTTTTGCCATCAAGACCAGTGCTCATGGCTTGAGCAGCACCACACCGGTGGCCGGCTATAGTTGTCCTGCTGCAAGCCTTACCCACTGCACTCATTGCAGAGAACTCCCAGCTGCGAGGAGTGTCTTCTTGGTTTCAAGAAACAGCACCTTCTGCTGTCCTGCACCCGCCCTTCTCACACGCACAACCCGAGGGTCCGTGACTCAGTCACAGGAAAAGGAGGCCACAACTCCACAACCCAAAATAAACAGCGGCAAGACGGCAAGAACTGAAAAAAAGGCGCCTCACGGATTCTGGATGATTCGCATTGGATGTGTCGTCTTACTCCAGCACTCCAGGGATTGTTCAGAAGGCCGCCTGAACAATCCTGGACTGCTGGCTTCCAGTGCAAACGCTTCAGGCAGCGTACCACGTTCATTGAAACTACGCGGCCAACATACTGAAGGTACAAGGTTACAATTCAACTTCACTTTGAGCCTTTGAGCATGGTCCAATGTGGTATAGAGCTCCACGATGACAGTACCGAAACACTCGTCTGGTGATGGCCTGGTTTTACATCAAAAATCCATGTAACTCCCAAGAGGCATGCTTCAGGTCGGTCATTCTCTGTTCACATGTGACGGTGCTCGTCATTCTTTCAGTTTCCACTGGTCAATTTCGAAACAGTCACTGGTGGTGCCTCTGTTAAGCTGGAGATGCAGAGCTATCGCAAGTTGCGGCTTACACCAGGCACGTGCAAACTTCCCAACACCACCAAAACTGTCCTCAGGATGGACTCTTCGGTCCAAGATCGATGCGAGAGACCGAACCTTCCCGGCTGTAAAATATGGATTAAGTAAGGCCTAATGACTTAAAACCTGCACAACTTCATTTGCCTTCTCAACTTCATAACTTCATAAACTTCAATGTATACAGTCTGAAGTGTTCCTTCCTTGTACTTTGGTTGCGGTTTCCGCAGGGACTTATTTGACAAGAAAAAACACTAGACTCAGCAGACTACCTCCCACTTGTTTCGGCCCTGCCGAGTATCTCGTGAGCATCACAGGATTGCCGGATCTTTTCCGCAATGTGAGAGTCGCGTTCTCTGATGATGGCACGCAGCAAGATTCGCCAGAGGGCCAACATCGGGAGCCTGACGCGCGAAGACATGCAGCTGTGGGACATTATGATACTGTATACGTGTCTGAAAATGGGGTATTTAACCACCCAGTTATGGACATTTAAACTTTTAAACCATGGTACAATGGGGAAAACCGGTTTCTGGATGTTTATCCCATAACCCCAGTTACATACGGGTTATAGTTTTACATTATATACTATATATATATTATATTATATATATTATATGTATATTATATATATTATATATAATATATATAATAGATATTATATATATTATATACATTACATATATAATATATATTATATATATTATATACATTACATATATAATATATATTATATATATTATAAATATTATATTTATTATATATATTATATATTATATAATATATATATATTATATATATATTATATATATATATTATATTTATTATATATATTTTTATATTATAAATATTATATATATTATAAATATTATATATATTATAAATATTATATATATATTATATTTATTATATATATATTATATGTATTATATATATTATATTTATTATATATATTTTATATTATAAATGTTATATATATTATAAATATTATATATATAATATTATAATATACATGAATGTGATTGTAAGGGTTACTAACCACATGCTACCGTAAGTGGGATGCATATGATTGCTTGGTCCAAGGATCGTCAGTAGAAGACTGGCCAAGTTTAGGAGTCCATCCGCACCAGAACTGGACGTGGCACCAGCAGTACCAACGTCCGTCTGGGTTAGGAGAAAGGCAGGGATGGCAATGAAGATCAGCAGCAGCCAGGCGGTGTTCGAAAACGGCGCTTCCATGATGAGCACCAGAACATTTCGCAGCAGAGCAATGGGGGTCGTCAGCAGCACACACAGTGAGGAAAGAAAGTGATATAGAACAGTCGATTCGGAGCTGGATCCGTTACCATCTCCCAGGAACATTGAGATACTTTCGGTCAGATCTTTCCAAATTCGCATCCAACCACTGAATGGTTCTTGCACATCTGCCAAGGTCTCATTGATGACTCGGTCGAATACCATGTCTAGCTCTTCATCTGACAAATCGGCAAATGCAATCGGGACACCGGAGGCATTGGCAATCCTGACAAAGTCCAGGACATTCGCTGGGATTACAAAAGCCACGGGGTTTTGGTTAAAAAGAAAGTCCAGCTGGTAGAAGTGAGCACTCCAAATTGAAGGATATTGAATGATCCTTGAAACATCTTGAAACTGGGTTCGTCCCTGCATTCCAATCCAGTTATATCCAGTTTAAACCAAGAATCTCAGCCACAGCTTGCATCTCGTTGTCGAAAATCAGCCGCATTTCACCATCGGAGTGCAGCTCGAGCCTTGCAGCCAAGGCTGTCCAAGGGCAACCAGGGAAGTTATCAAAACTAGTTAAGCACAAATAAGCAACAAGAACCCCTCTGAAAGCCATATTCTACAACACACCCGACGCCCAGTTCCAGCTAATCCTGCTATTGAATGATAACGGTTCTACAAGTGTTAAGTTTTCACAGCAAGCCTAATGATGCTGAGCCCCAAACATTCTGTGCCAACGGTGATCGAACATCTCCAGAACAACCGCCTTCAAAGTCTGATTCTCTGCCAAGGTCTGCGCAACTCGTCGAGCTGAGAAAGTGGAGAAAGGATTGAAGTGCATGCCTCAGATTTGCACGTCAAGAACTCCTACCTACTCATCGCTTGGCTCCTGGCATAGTTTTCTGATCCTAGTCAAAGCAATCAAGGGTGTGGATACAAAATTTATATATTTCACTAGAAGCGGTAGGGACCGCACACTTGTAACCAAACATGGTTCACCAAATCCAGAAAAGTAATGTCCTGATCATCCTTATTTGACAACTGCTTCCAGGAACAACACTTTTCTTGTCTCACGTCCAATGTCCTTTTGTCCGTAACACCCCAAACTCTCAAGTCCCAGGGGCCATTCGAAGGAGCAATCCAAACCAGTGACAAACATGTTTGGTTCGTCAGCAAAAAGGCCATAGTTTTGCAGCTTTTCCCACTAAAATGGCATAAGTTTCTATCATATAATGGATTCCTACCTACAAATGGCCATAGATTTTCCATAATTTGGTGATCTTCGGTGTAGCCCAATGTTTGGATGCCAGGATGCAGCCAACTAAGCACACTGTGGAGCCACTTTCCCTCTCCTGCAGTACTTTGCACTGGCTGGTGGCCAAGCTATCGATCAGAAAGCACTGAGGCCAGAAGAGAGGAAAGGACCTCGGTCGTCATGGCCATGTGATGATACCAGCAATTAGGTATGGCTCAATATTGAAGCCCAGTAAAACCACAGATTTTAGATGATTTTAGTCTTTGTTTAGTACTCACCATCTAGTTATTGGGGTACCCAATTTTGGCCCATACCCAATTGATGGAGATCAAATGGGAATATCATGAAAAGCAAAAAAGGAACTACAGAAACTGTGCTATCTAAAGGCTCTCATCAAAGCTGCAAGAGACCGCACAGTGTGATGGAACGACGCCTTCTTTCCATTGCTGCTACAATCCCGCGGGTAAGGAAAGAAAAAAATGGAAGTGGCAATTTCTCTTCCAGCCGAAAGCAACGTGAGTGCAGGATGGGCAACCTTGGCATTTCAGGTGATCTTATTGATCTTGGATGTCACCAACGATCCAACTTGTGACCAGCCAACCCTAACCAATGGGTTCGGAAATTTTGTCTCGTTCTGGTAATGACATCTTGCATAATTGTGCTGTGTGCTTTAGATCAAGAGGATCAGTGTCAACAGGCGCTTCTGTAAATTCTCTTTCCCGAGACTTCCAGCGAATTTGAATGCTGCCCTCGCTGTCTGACGCCCTCGATGCCTGCAAATCTGGTTTTGGTGGCTCGTGAAACTTCTGTAGCTCCTGGACATTGTGCAGTCTTATCAAGAACAAGGATAAAGATGGCAACAGCGGCAGCAACAGGATGAGAATCTGTGGATTTATTATGATTTGTATATGAGCGGCGAACAAAATTACTTACTACTCGCAATGGACATGGCCAAAGTGGGTGGTCCCCTATCGGTTGTGAAGGTTTTCACACAAATTTGAACATCCCAAGTCCACTCCCTAGTACTTTAGTCTTCCGCTAATTTTGTCGGGTACTCACATATGATTTGTTCATCCCGATTGAAAAAAAAATAGACTACTCCAAGCCGCTCCTCGAACTCCTCAAAGGAGATGGTACCCTCATCGTCTTTATCCAAGAAGCGGAAGATGGGCAGAGTGGGACCAAAATAGGAGGACGACCGTGCAACACTTGTCCATTCTTGTTCCTTGGCGAGTCACGCAGCTTGAGCCTGATCGTCTTGATCCCCCAAGTCCTTTGGCTAAAGTCTGAATATGATGGCAAAATACGGCAAAAAGGCAGCTTCTCTCACAAATCTCTTTGGTTTTGTCAAACGATATTGGTAAATTGGATCTCAATGATCTACAGATTACAGTACTTCGATTACTTCAGATGGCCACCGCCGCTTTGAGGCTACCACAGAGATGAAGTTGTCCCCATTGAGGTCAAAGACCGCCCAAGCAGCCTGGTGGCTCAGCTATGGCAGCTATGGACGGCTGAGATGTGAAGTGATCATTGCTGCAACCGCCAGCATGTTTGAAATCTTTTGCACCACCACAACACACTTCATTTTTGAGGACAACACGTTCAAGTCATTTCCAAATGAACGCTGGCAGAAGTGGACAAACTCCTCGAGAACAAAAGGTTTGGCAGGTCACTGAATCGAATCCTTATTTCAAGAATTTTCAAGAGAAGTGCAAAGGTATGCCTACTTTTGCAACACATCAGAAAAAACCAAGACCCAGGGCGTATCTTTATGCATCACGAGGAATCACAAATTGTCATCCAAACACAGAATTCAGCAGGGATTCCATCACAACGATTCACGCTTCGCCTGCCTCCCGTTGTGTCCTTGATTGAGTATACCATCTCTTTGTGGCACAGCTCCAGCATGCCTTAGAGACGATGGAGCCACTAATCAGATCAAAAGTCTCGCTGCATCTATTTACAGAACGCACAGACGTGTTTGGTTTTGTTGAAATATGTTGAAATACATGAGTGTCGCATCACACGTCTCTTTCTCGGAGGCTTGCTATTTGCACCCTGCACGGCTGCCCTGTTGCATACAATTAGCATCAATTAGCTAAAGGCATAACCAGTGAGTCATGTCAAGCATGGGCACCAAAGCACAAGGACAATGGATTTAACTGTCTTACTCTAAAAGCTGTTCAATTCGGTATGGTCAATTCTAAGAAATCAAAAAGCGCCGTGAAATGTCTGGTGGTTTCCTGGCAGCAGGGCGCATTGACCAATGCCCAAAGATCCCAAAGTTGAGAATGTCCATCCAACCCGTCTCGTTCACTGGGCTGGTGGCCAGAGGGTGTAACACCAACTGCACCAGTTTCTGAGGCTCGGTACTTCCACATACTTCCAGCATCTCCAAACATGGACATCTATTTTGGGGCTGATCATTTTGGGCCATACCCAAATGAAGATTCTCGCCATTCAGATGGGATATCTTCGAAAAACCATGGCGGCTGATTCAGCCCAGCTACCCCACTCATTGCGAGAGACTTGGCCCTCACCGCTGGGGTCCAAGTAGCCTTAGTCACCAAAGGTGGAATAAAGTCCTTGAAGAGTGACGAAAAACGTTCATGGCACGAGGAAGAAAACCCATGATTCAGGCAAGATGCGAAAGACACCTTAGTACAGCGAGCATTTAGCGGTGCTTCACAGAAATGATTTGCTGCAAGCATTGACCTTGAGAGCCTTGTGAGGGAAGTTTGGTTGCTCTAGCAGCATGGTGTGCGGCCCAGCTGAATTATCGCTGGAGGCTCTCAGCTTCCCCTCATAGATCAAGTTCTGAACTGCTGAGTCATCATGCGTTTCAACTACCAAGTTCGACAACTGTATACCATTGTGAAACATCATATGGATTTGTCTGAAAATGGTGGATACCCCCAGTTATGGCCATGTGTCAATTTCAGGAAAATGGGCATAATCCGTTGGATTGCCTGTGTGCTTCCCCCCGGTCATTTTCGGGCACCAAACCCACATTAAAACTCTTAAACTGAGCCATTAAAAATACCTGTTTATCCCATCTCATTATACTAGTTGATAGGTTTCCCTACTATTTACTATGGGTTATCATAATCCTCAAAAAAATTGGTAGCATAACTCACCCAGGGTATGTTCAAGGGCTGAACTGAGGTCCAGGCCCATGATCTGTTCCATCTCTCGTCGACCCTTGAACTTGGTGCACTTCAGTCGCCTGGCGGATCCCAAAATTGGAGAACCGCAGCTTTCTCAAAATGGGACCCCAAAAAGCATGGTGTTATTTCAAAAATGATCTCCAATGTTCATGGAGAAATATGTCATACTATGTCATACTAAAAACCATGGTGTGATTTCTTTCATAAGTCTATACTAAAATGATCTCTATGGATCAAGGAGGATGATCTATCAAGGTCCCAATCACCCGAAAAAAAAAGAGACGCAAATCGGTGGATTCGGTATGCCGTACCTCGATGTTTGCGATGGTACCATTCAGAGAAAAACCACAAAAAGGGCTAGTCTTCGGATGAACCATGGTATGACCCCAATATCCAAATATATGTTCAATCCTCCAATATCAAATGCAAGATCAACATGGAAAAAAATATCAATACGGTCTAGTGAAGAAACTAAGATTGCTGATATGGTGTTTAATATGCCAAAATATTTAACGTATACGCCCATTTCTGACAAAATGTTCATAGGGGAAACGATGATATACAAAAATAAACCGTGATAAACCATGGTTTATTGATAATGTTCTGATGTTTCCCAGTTTTCCCAGTTTTCCCATTTTCCCCATGTTTTTTCATATGTTTTTTTTCCAATGTGTTTTCCCATCTTTTCCCAGGTTTTCCCCATGTTTTTCCCATGTTTTTCCCATGTTTTTCCCATGTTGTTCAGGTACCAAAAGCCATGGTCGCCCTGAAAAGATCACCTCAAGCCCTGTTCAAAGTCTCGAAGTGTGAGGACCGTGCTGGTCCTCGGATTCTTTGGCGCCAGAATTCATGGAATAATATGACCAGTACATAAATTTATGACAATGTACATGCCGATGTATATAATCCTGTATTGATATTACTGTATGATTTTGTTGTTATTCATTTATATTATCATGTGTATTGTGTGTCTATATATAATATGTATATTGTATGTCGTCTAAATATTATATATATATGTACGTAGATGTAGTTGTATAGTGTATAGTGTATATTGTATGTTGTATATTGTATATTGTATATTGTATGCATATAATTTAATTATATCCGCCGACCCCAGCAATCTGCAGGGGGAGCGCGCCCGAGAAAAAGTTTTTCCAGGATTCTGGGCGCTTTCCAAGAGCTTTTCTAGTGGCTTCAGAAAGCAACGTTAGGCACTAGCCTGCCTCCAAAGGCCTCGCGGCGCCCTTGCCACGCTTTCCTGGAGATTTTCTTC
>Ga0126342_10005991_pt1 | contig 21411 bp, 19 predicted proteins | sample Cyp1metagenome_FD_92528 | JGI IMG/M metagenome (GOLD analysis project Ga0126342, IMG submission 92528) | Coral microbial communities from Lord Howe Island, Old Settlement Bay, Australia - Cyphastrea 1 metagenome | ecosystem: Host-associated > Invertebrates > Cnidaria > Coral ... | reverse complement strand
CTGACTCTTTCTCTTCTACTCTTCTCTCTTCTAATCTTTCTCTTCTCTCTGCCTCTGCCCTGCTCTGCTTTTCATCTGTCCATATTGTCGGAAGTTTGACTTCTAAACTTCCTTCGATAATATAATATAATATAATATAATATAATAGAAAAGAATAGAATAGAATATAATATAATATAACATGACATAATATAATCTAATTATATAATATGTCTATAATATATATATATATACACAAATTATTATATACTTACAAGGTCTTACAAGTGTAGGATATGCCTCAAGATCAAAGTTTAAAAACTAAAGACGTATTCATCCTGCTTTATCTCATCACTGCACTGGACTTGAAACAGCTTCACACACCTTCCCGTGCTCCTTGGTACGGTGAAAAACGCGGAAATGGAATTCCGTCCTGGGCCGTGCTTGTCCGGGATCTAGCGGCTAAAGTGTTGACAACTCCATCACCCCACCCAGAAACAGGACCTTGTTGGAAGCATTTGGATTGCATTCACTGACATCCAGTGACTATCTACCAGACATCATTTTCAAGTTTCCCTGATGAATCACATTCACCAGAATGCTTTCCCTTCAACAAAAATGTGCATTGGAAGATCCTTCCTTTCTGGTTTCTCCGCCAAGCAGCTCAAAGCCATAGGACACCAACTGTTTGAATCGACTCCATGCGGCTGAATTCTGCGCACTCCTGGACACGGCAGATTCGGGAATCCGTCACTGGATTTCCAGGCTATATGCAGGGTATATGCAGGGTTAATGATTATGGGATTATATATTCTGGTATATTATGTATATTATGGTATGTACCATAATATACCATTATGGTTATTTATGGTTATTTATGGTTATTTATGGTTAACGACTTCAGTCGATGGTCAATGATTTCACCCAGCCATCATCAGCCCATCTCACTAGCCATTATCATGGATGAAGCGTTGATGATTTATGATTTATGGATATTGAATGATATTTATGAATCTAGGTAAATTTTAATATTTCACTAACCTGAATTAAGGCTATTTGGTGATATTTTCCCTTACTAACCATGATTCCAGGGTTCGGTCGCAGTGAGGTCGTTATAATTTACCCAGATGAATGGAACAAAGGAGCTGGTGACTTCAGATCCTTCAGCATCGCCACTGCCGCCAAGCTGCACAGGCTGAGTGAGTCTAAGTGCATAATGACAGAGCTGCGTCCGCGTGTGGGGCAGCGGCAACAGGTCACCATCTGGAATAAACTCCTCAGGCAACGCCCCCGGTGGCATCCCGGTGGGTTTCAGAATCAGCATGTCATAGCTGTCATAGGCTGTCTTTTGACCCCCTTTCTTACAAGATAAATTTCCAATGTTGGTAATCTAACAGCAACAAAACAAATTTGAAACCATCCATCCATCCATCCATCCATCCATCCATCCACCTGCCACACATCTCTCAGCTCGCCTTGGTGGTGATAACCTCTGTGTAGTTGCCAGCACTGACACGCCCAGAGTACGGATTGTCAAGCTGTCCATCATCCAGGTATTGGATGTCCTCAGATACCAAGCACACTGAGCTCTAAGGATACTCCAACAGAAATGGCGCAAAAGAACGGTACTGTTGGCCAGTTCATTCGTAATATACATGCTCAAATCCAGCTGATCGTAGTCATACTGTTGGATGATTGGATATGAGGCAATTACCCGGATTCCGAGACTTTTCTATCCGTCTTCAACGTCCGTCATGGCCAAAGGACACCCCTGCAATTTGCAACTGCAGCTCCTATTCCATGACCCCCAAAACGCATCTATAGCAAGGTTCCAAGATTTCCGTCATGAGTTTTGGCTTATGGTATCTTGAGCTTGGGCAATTTCATGAACTTTCAATTTCCAGTCGGATGTTTTTTGGACCTCCACCACACCCTGCGAAAACCAAAGCTCTGGCAGCTCGGCTCGTGCGGCTTCGTCCACCGTTCGAACCTGTCACCAGCCAATCTGCAGCCGTAGAATCCAGCACCAATGGTATCATAGCACCCATGGTTAATGTATGTTAGTTAAGTTAATATATTATGTTAATATATGTTGATATGTTGATATATGTTAATATCCTTGTTCCCCATCTTTCTTGCTGACTTTTCCTAGACTTGCTCAAGTTCAGGAACATTTTACCAAAAAAAGCAAACAGTTGATCACAAGAATTATAGTTTCCATTGATTATTATAGTTTCCTGTAGATGTTCCCTTAAAACAACCCAATGACAGTTGGCCAAATCCCATTTGGTGGCCTAATTCTCCATCGATGATCCCGCCTGCGGATGCTGAAACCGCTGGCTGATGCCCTGGACGCAACTGCCACCCGCCACATCACAGCCTGGTATCCGGGATGGACAAAGAAACATTGGAAACATTGGTCATGTTCACATATGCTCCGTATAAATGTATAAATAACATCCAGAATTTGAGGGCAAAATGTGATTTGAGCCCTGTCTCTAGCAGAAACCCATCCGAATCCCATCCGATCGTTTGGAGTTTCAAAGATCTTATTCAATGATTGGAGTTTCAATGCTATCACACTTTTGGTTCTAACCGCGATCACTAAACTAGTGAAAACATACTGAACATCTCATCATCTCTGTGGGCGTGTAAATCAACAGGCTCCGTCTGAAAATAGGGTACCTTACCGTAACCCTAATTCCAATGTATTATCATCATGTTCCCCGCCAAACATACTGACAGTTGTGGAGAATTAGCAGATTTTGCTTCCCACCTGCACCCAAAGGGTTGCTGGCGGGGACGGGGATTGCACCAACTTGTGCACAAAGTTCATTGAATTCATCGGAAAAGTACTCAATCTGTGAGCCATCCACCAATCCTTGGTTGAGCAGAATGCTTTGGTGGGGCCTTGGGAAGGAACCAACAAGCAGTTTGGAATCATTTTGAACTGATGGCCTGTGATAGCCAGTAACCACCAACCAAACCCGGCTCGATGCATGGCTAACGTCCTCGACAAGCTGCGGATGTGAGAGGCATAGCCCTGAGGATCCCTGGTGAATACCTGGCCAGGACTCATCTCAAGAATCATCTCTCATTACAATCATTACAAAACCAAACCTTCCTGACCTTCCTGACCTTCCTGGTTACTGGTTAGCGAGCAGAATGATTCTGTGAGTCTGCCGCCCTTCGTGGCTGCCCTTGCTTAAAAAGAGGTGTGAAGTCTGGCTATAAAATGGATGTTTGCGTCCGCACTCACGATGCACATCAGTACCATCTCATGAATAACTCTCCATGGCAAGCATCAACCAGCAGTGCATCTTATATAACAGTTCAAAAACAGCAGTGAAGCGACATTCTGAGACTGCCTTGAAAGATAAGTCCGCTTGTGTTCCCACCAGCAGCAGGAAAAAGCTCAAGCGTCGCAGGCAATTTGCTCCCCTGTGGATGGGCTGAGAATGAGACTGGAGTGGTCTTAGCATTTTGCAGCCTATACAGCCTTGTTCATCACACGCCTTAGGAGCATTTGCCGGTCTGAACAAGTAGTATGACAATTAACATTTCGGCACCAGTTCGCACAAATCTGCTTGTATCCCAGCATTCGTTGTACCAATGTCGGACCTCGCGGACCATCTCCAAGGGAATCGCCTCAGGCTCTGCAAAGCGCCACCTGCAAGGCGCTGAACTGGTGGATTTCAGGATTTCTCCTTGAAATCATCAAAAAAAACAAAAATGCTGCAGCACTTGGTTGCTTGCAGTTATTATATATATACATTATATGTATATATATATATATATCTTTCAGTTGAGCCCCTGAAAGAATGGCGCACGGGCCAAACATTGAAGATGCGGCGACCCACAGGTTTCAGCCATTCTCGGGACAAAAGCACCCCCCATTGTCGGCTTTTCTGCGAAGAAAGTACGGAAATTCAAAGCTAGTGTCCTCAGATCCATATTGTGATCTATGTGCTTTGTTCATATCTGCACCATTGAAGTCACCATTGGTGGATCACATACCCCGTGATATCGGTTCCCGCCTCTGCCCCCTCTCTGGGGGGTCAAAGAAGCTGCTCTTGCATCAGTGGCTCTTGACACCTCCAGTGGTGAACAGAGCAGAAACATGACCGAAATCCGGCAAATTTGGATTGGAGTTTCTCAGTTTGCAAAATGTGTCTTGAAACCACACCAAAGGGAAAATAGTTTCCCTTTATGTGGAGATATATTTCCCATTTATTACAAACCACTATTTGCCATGTGGATTTATACTGAGATGTTTTTCCAAGTCCGACATCCTAACAGCATCGCTGATAGGGCACATGACGCCTCGATTGCCCTATGGATGACATGTAAACCATGGGCTCCCACAATCACCCCACCAGGTCTGGCAATTGAGTGATACACTCACCAATCCAATGATAAACTGGGTATTCCTCAAAATGGATACCAAAAGGGACCACAAATTTGATCATGTCCAAAGTCGCATCAACCAATTCCGTTTTTTTTCTTCATTTTCTTTCTTGTTGATTGTATTTTGTGCATTGTGTATCATTGTGTCGTGTTTTGCTCATGTTTTCCCCGTGTTCGATGCCAAAAAAAGCTCCGATTCGTTAGGAGCCACGGAGCCACGCCCCCCACCTGCGGAGCCGTCGACACCGGAGCCGGTCCCCGATCACCTGGCGCAAGAATCACTGGAGTCACTGGAGACTGTTGAAAGATATATGAAAGATAACAATAGATAACATCTTATTGATGAGTGATTCTTCCATTGTCATGAAGGGGATTCCCATATTGATGAGATGATATATTTCATATATATATTTCTACTATATAGTTAAATGACCAATTGATTAATTAAAGAAAATGTCATAGTGATTGATTCTTCGCATTGCACGTTGAGTCAGAAACCTGTGAACCACATGCAGCATGTCCAAGTCCCGGGCGCTGCAGGTGGCATGTCAACATGTCGCGACATGAACAATCGGCGATGGGGCTGTCAGCCCGCAGTGCTGGGCAATAACCAATGGCTGAACCGATGAATGGCCTTATCATGGATCGAACACATCCACTGAGACGGAGAACATGTCATTGATATTCATTGATTTCAAATTGGCTTCCAACTTGATTCACTGGCACCTGTGGTGTCCTAGTTTCCACAACTGTTGACGACTTTTGTTCCAACATCTCTTAGGTGGGCAAACTGTGACTTGTTTGTCGATTTACTTTCATCATCTAGGAGTCTAGGACTGAGGTACATATCTTCCGATCTCATGAGACATTTGGGTATGCTGGATGGGCAAAAGACGGGTGACGGGCAGCCTCAATCATTCCCCCCATGTTCCTCAAACTTCGTACGAACGGAAGGAAGCAGCTAGTGTATGCTGGTGTTCCGTACCTGTTCAATTCACCTCCCAAGTGTTCGTATCTACTGGGGAGTGCACATGGATCAACAGGAACACCGAACAGCATGATCTGTTTGCAGGTTGCTGCCATGCACCAGTTGCCAAAAGCATCATTCTGACAACTTTGCCCCACAATGCCCCACACATCATTTGCATACCACACTTGGCACGTGCAGCTCACTTCCAAGATTCTACAATGTCAAGAGACTTCAGGAACAAAGTTCTCCAACGCGATGTGTTTGCAGATTGTCCCATTTGTCCCCCAACATATCAAGATTCCAAGCGAGATCACCCAGGCTCTCATTAAATCGTGAGTCCCCAGAATCCACACAGCCCCTTCCGCCAACGGCAGGGGAGAGTTACACATTCAGCTTTTCCTGGGCTGGTGGAGCACCATGGAGCACCCGAACCCCGGTTGCAGCAGAAAAATAAGCAATCTAGGCAAACATCCGTGGAAAATAGTGGAAATGTGCTCTGTTTGTCAAGCCTGCCACTTTCAACAAAGGAAACACCAGGGCTACAGTCCAGAGTTCAACCATCTTGATTTGTCCTCAAACTCAACAGTTGAGTAACGACCTTCACAATTCTTCCAACGAACGACTCAAAAGACCTTTGTGCAATTGTTCAATCATATGACATGACCTAGTAACACCTGATTCCTCCAAACACTGTCTTAAGAACAGACCCAAGTTCCAGAATTGACCCATGCTGAAAAAAATTGCATGGCCTTGGGGCCTTGGAGAATTGAGAGCCACTGCGCTCCATGCTGGGTGAACCGCACTGTGTTGACTTTCACAGAAAAGTCCAAGTCAAATGTCCTTGGCGCTAAAATCGCATGGTCGCAGGTCATGATATGCCGGAACACCTCGTGGTTAGAGGTGACAAATGGATAGTCTTGGGATGAAAATGGAATTTTCCACTTGAAATGGGCCGGGAATGTATCAAATCCTCGCATTTCCCGACAGCTCCCAAAAGAATGAATGAAATATCAGCAATGTCGGAAATTCCAGGCTCACGAAAAGAACATCAACAAAATGTGGGAAGGTCCCATCGCTTACTACTTGCACAACAATGATGCATGGGAAATTTGGGAAATATCGATTAAAGGAACATTATGTCTGTGCACGAGTATGACAGAACCTTCACAGGGGGAGGTCCCATCGGTTACCTCATGGTTGCACAATGTCTGAAAGCCAATGTCCGTCCCTTAATTGTATGATATTATATGGTTCCTATTTCCGGGAGTTTTGGCGCTGGCTTATATGTCACCAGCAGCCTGCGACAAGTCACTTGCCACTTTGTAGTAGCACGACTGGCACATCCTCGGCTCAAAATACACAGCAGGTCCATGTTGATTCAACACGGCATCCAAAACGCACAGAAATGTTCAAACGACACCGTGAACACGTTGAGTGTGTCAAAACTCCACAACCTACTGTGCTCACAGATTTTCGTGTAGATCCCCATGCATCAACCTTTACTGAGCTCTCCACGATCTCGTTGCTGGCCAGCTTGTTTCTGTTGCAAAGTCTCAGCGCCACGCCACTGTGTGGCACAGTGTGGCACCCAACTTGGGAGTAAATAAAACGCCACTGGGAGCCAATGGGAGGTGACAAGAAATGTAATACGCATGCTGATAGTCTTATCATTCCTATTATATAGATAGGAGAAAAGCCACCATTGTGATAGAAACAAATCATGGAAACGCACTGCCATCCAAAACAAAAATTACTTTGGGAGTGGAAAACCCACACTCAGCTCCCTGCGCTTTGACTTCGGCCTCATCCTCCAACATCTCCTGCAATCCCATCAACTTCAAACTTATCCCCAGCAGAAGGATTATGGTGTATTAATGTATATATATATATGTATATATATATATTACATCAAATATGCTGAACATGACTTCATGAACAGGATTCCTGATATTTCCGAAGACATCAATCATGATGGAAAAACCGCCAACAAGTGATGGTTAAAACCACCCAAGAAAGGACAGTATGTAGAGACCTAGGGGAAGGGCCACATGAGTTTCCCTGGTGTAAGGGCCACTAGCCTGTTGTCAAAACATGTCAAAACAATGTATTTGTTGACGAACAAATGTCAAACACTCACATAAAAACCATATAAAATAATAACAATAACAATACGAGGAAGCAGAAAACATATCCTAGATAATCCATGGTGGTATGTTTAACAAAAAATCTGGGTTCACTGGAGCCTTATCTCACATCAACCACAGCCCATGGGGCATCCTCCAGCTCAGTGCAGAAAGCTGAGTGGGTGATCCTCAGCTGAAGAAACACGGGAATTTAAGAATCAAACATGGGGATGTGTATATATATATAATACTATATTGTATATATATATATTATATTGTGTATATATATATACATATGTATAGACATAATATGTGTATATATATATATATATTTATATATGTATTAATTACTGTATATATATAATAAGGATATAATGGGGATATAATGGGGATATAGTGGGGATGTAGCCAACAACATGTTGCATTTGGACTATTTTGTTGGAGAAAATGATGATAAAAACCATATAGAACCCAATTTCAGATTTGGTTATGGATCAGGATTGGATATTCCAACAATTGGGTGGTTCACTCCTACAACATGTTGGCCCATACTCCTTTGATGCAGGAAGATGCAACGCAAATGAAGCTTCTCTTTGGGCAGACAAGCAGCTGCTGCTCATCATCAACGCAATCTTGCCATTTCTTGATGATGCACTCCTGTGAAGGTGCACTGGATTGAAGATATTGAAGCTTCATAAGCTTCATAAGTCCGACAGCATCCGACACCCTCAATAGGTTTTTGGGCTTTGGGCCTACAGAAATTTTAGAGGAAACCATCCCAACGTTGGGGCAACGGCTCCTGCATGGCCGCGCAACTGAATTTTCCCGCCCTCTTCATGAGTTCAATCTGCCGTGGGGCCCGGTCCGCCGGTGGTACTCGGGGGTCGCAGATGCCGAAGTGAGTGGTCTGAATTAATTATCAATGAATCTTTTAAAGAGATACAGTAGCAAATGGTGTCAAGATGTTTCGATGATTCGAGATTGGATCTTCAACTTTAAAAAGAAGCTGGAAAGGGAAGATCAATACTTCTGTGGCGGCGCCATCTCAGGTGTCCTCCCTTCTCAACAACCCGGAATACAAGGGGAAAATGGATAGAGAATAAGGTAACAATATGTAACAATTCCCAATCTTTTTGCTTGTAGCTACAATTTACTATAATGGGTTGAAGCAACCCTGTATCTCTTGGCACCAATTTAGGCATACTTTCCACAGCACCTGGCAGACCCATCTGACATGGTGCCTCCTCTGCATCTTTCTTTTGCAGGATATCCTGAATGCCTGCACGAGCATTCACCACCTGAAACGGCTTGTGGGCAGTATGGCCCACCCCTGGATGGATGTTTAAAACGACGTTAAAAAAAAAAGCTGGAATACCCTGGATGGATGTAAACAATATACAAAGATATACAAAGATGATCAAAGATGTCAAAATGAAACCAACCCCACAGGGGGGCGAGTTCCTGGGGGCGAACCGATAGAACCCCACTGTTCCAATTGCTCCACCTCGACGTCCTTGGCGGTAAATCGCTTCACCACAGCCTCACGGTGACCAGTCGATGTCCGCATGAAGCCACTGTGCTTCCACTGTGCTTCAGACATTCTGAGTTCATGCGAGTCAACACCTTTGTTGCAGCGGTTTTATGTTTGTAGACTTGACTTTGCTATGCGCTATGCTGGTCTTTGGCAAAAAGTCTCTTGGTTCCAGGGTTCCATGTGACCACAGCCGACCACCATCCCCTCCTGTGCAAAGGGCCCCAAGGGATCCTCGTCCACCACAGCCATGGAGAGCTGGCCGAAATCGGGTCGGTGAAAATGGTGGAATTACCCAGCCTTGGTGAACTGGAGATATGTAGATATTATGATATAGCAAGATATAGTAAGATAACTAAGGGTTAATGATGGTTAATCACTATTATACTTGCTATGTTATGTTGCTATAGTGAGGAAAACCCATTCATCAGATAGTTCTCCAAATATAATCACTATAGTAGGAATGATTAATCACTTAAATCACTTAAGTTAACACCTACCTACTATAGATTTGGTTAATCAATATAGTAGGAATTCAGATCGCTACACCCAGACAAATCAGGATTGGCGTTGGGAGGTCGGGCATCAAATCCCTTGAGATAAAACTGCCCAGGTCGGCCTTGTCTTCCTCACCTTTCACCATGCCGAAGAATTCTTCTAGCTGAGTGGCATCAGCCTTCATGCAGTGGGACGGATCTCCAGAAAAGTTTATGACTTGGGCGATGTCGTCAATGTGGTCAGATCTGTAATTTTGCAATCATGAATCAAATAGTGAAAGTATTGTCTTTAGGCGAATCAACGAGAAAATTCAGCATCACCTAAGCTACAAATATATTATACAGTATACCGTAAGTATCATCTTCCACCCTACTCATGCCAAAGGGGGCCTCGGCATTGGCAGGATGTGTTCTGCACAGGTACTTCATGTTTGGGCTCTGCACCTTGTGGCCGCGTTCAACCCCACAAGCCTGGATTGCAGAAACTAAGCATGCCTGTCACAGGATTTACTCTGGCCCTGGGCCGCTGATGACGTTGATGACATTGATGACTGTTACATCCTCTGGGCAAGTCTGGTCACATGTTTATCATCCCAGCCCTGGAACTGAAAAGTGGTCATAACAACAGAACAACATACAAAAACATCCAAGCCGAAACCAAGCAGAAACGGTGTGATCAAATAAGGATGGTATAGATCAAATATGGAGGCATTTGGAAGCCCTGGGCCGCAAGCGGCACTTAGTGCTTTGTTCATCACCCCCTTCCACCCTTCCACGACCGTGCACATCTTGGAAGTACTTCAATTTCTTCTCCCTTGTCCACACGAGCATCTCACCAGTCCTGGCGGCATCTTTCCGGTGCGTTTTGGCACTGTTTCTGAGACCTGTTCTGCCATGAAACATCTTTGGGCTCAGACTTGCACAAGTGGTCATTGATGACAAACCAACATCCTATGCATATCTGATGCATGGTTGCCACTCCAGCAGAGTGTTTAATAATTGATCCTTGCAACCCACAACAAATTAGAGCAAGTCAACTATTGTTCTCTGCCTCGCAATGTTCTCTCTCGCAAAATTTATATCCATTCATCATCTCGATCATCGTCATCATCATCGTCATCATCATCGTCATCGTCGTCATCGTCATCATCATCACCACCATCATCATCATCATCATCAGCAGCAGCACCACCAACGTCATCATCATTGTCATCGTCCTCATCCTCCTCATCCTCCTCAACATCATTATCACCACCGCCACCGCCACCATCACCATCACCACCACCATCATGATCATCATCACCATCAGCAGCAGCAATGTTGTTGTCATCCTCAATTCAATGTCGCAACCCAACGAGAAATATAAACATATCACAATCGCCTTAGCGGGTTCCAATTGCAATCCCCATGCAGTGTCTCCAAATCCCAGAGGCGGCCTCTTGACTGCGAAAATGCACTCAGGAAATTCCAAACTGAAAAGCCACATCTGCATCATCGGCGTCTGAGGCCACACTCCATCCTCAGGATGACATCCTAAAGACAACCACTAAAAAATTAAAAAGAAAAACCAAAACTCAACAGTTATGAAGAAAGTCCCCACTGTCTCATCATCTCATCCACATCTCCATCTCTTCCCCAGGGTCACCAGTGGCACGACCCGTGCAGCCGTGGCACTGCCAGATGCTCCTCTTCGTGCTGATCCTTTCGCTGGACCCCTGCCACCAGCAGCAGAGCATCCGCCGAACCGAAGGGCCAGTCATCGGTCAAACGTTTCACCTCGAGTTGCCCATGGCCGAGGGGGAACCCAACAGCCATGGGGGATGACCATGGACAATCCTTCACAATCTCAAGATATTGGTTGAAATCAATCAACATGGGGCAGTTCCGAGCCTCCAGCAATCTCGACAAATGGCCCCCCAGAGCTCAACATTCAATCAATCAAAAAAGTAGATTCTGAGGACAAACAATTGCATGCAGAACGACTTGCAAGGCGTGGCCAATCATCCCGTAGACCTCCGCAACATGGATGATCCTAGTGTCTTTTTGAAGACATGCCGGCAAGCCACCCTGGCAAGGAATTGCTCCTTGGGAATGCACGTCATCTCCACCGGCCCAGTAGCAGAAAAAAACAAGTTGCTGGCTGCTGGCTTATTGCCCCTCCCAAGGGCTTGCATAAAAAACATGCACCTGCAACATGCTGCTAAGATGCTGTTACATGCTGTCTATACCGGTTTGCTACTTGCAGAATCTGAGATATCTCCTACAGTACCTGCGATCTTCCGTGAAAAATATATGACCGGACTGGTTAAATCTGGTAGTCGAAGCGAACTGCTCATCGCCTGTCTGCAGAGATGCGACGCATTTCGTCAAATGGAAAATTCGCTGTTGATTGCAATCACACGTTGTGGCTTTGCTGTTCTGTCTCTGTAAGCCATGGCTATCGCAGACGCTCATCTAAGCTAAGGTGCTGAGTTAAGCCAACATTGGTGTTCCAAGGTGAGTCAAGAATGCAAACTCAAAGAGAATCTTCAGGGGGAAACTTCGCATGTCATGAGGAGACAATAGGAGACATGGCAACCCTGAAGATCAAACGGCAGGATGCGTTGTGGCATTGTGATGGAGTTCAATGCATTTCATCGCATGCACTTTTTCGCAAACGAGGTCCAGAAGGGGCGCATGCACTCATGCACCTTTTGACTACTGTTAAAAGAAAAACTGTGAAAGAAAATTGAACATCTTGACGTATCTTGACGGCATCTATCAGGCATCTATCACCACCAGTTTGTGCAAATCCGTTCCAGCAGGATGCACACAAACATGGCCACAAGGAACGAAGGCCTTGGCTGACTTTGCAGACAAAGCCAAGCAAATCACACACAGGGAGGCGGTCAATTCCTGTCTCATGCGGGAAGTCTCCTTGGTCAAAGCCTCATTGACCGCCACTTGTTCGCTGCTCCCAAGCCTGTGCAGCAATCTGTTCCCAAGTGTGGGCATTCTGTTCGAAGACCTTTGCGGCCTTCACGCTTCGCTCTGCCTGCGCCGTCCCAAATCCCAATGCCCAATGAGAAACCTAGCGCAAAAAAAAACATTAATAGGGACACTAAAACACACCAAACAGAACGCAGAACAATCACTGGTCACTGCATTCTGTGCTTCGTGCAATTATGTGCAATTGCTGCGTCCGAATCTCTGTCTCATCGAACACTCCTTTACTTGGGGCCAATCTGCAGTGGTCACTGGCAGCCAGTTACTAGCCCACACACCCTGATCCCAGCCCAGCCTTCTCCTCTGCCAGTCTTCTCCTTTCTTCTTCCAGTCGTGCCTCCGGAATGCATTCCGAAACTGCAGCTTTCCACAGCAAAATCACAGAAACTGATGCAAGAAAAGGAGACCGCAATCTGTATAAAAACAACCCCTCCAAAAAACATGTTCTGCGGAACGCTGATTAAGAACCTGATGAATCCTAAGTGAAATAAACACATGATGACTCCCGATGATATACATAATCATACACCTTCCTAGTTGAATTTTCAAACATATCCATATTGTACTTGCACTTGTGCATTTTTGCACTTCGAACAAAAATGAGACCTTGCACCGATGCCGGAGTCGTTTTCAAGTGTGTTTTTTGTTGCTAGCATTTGCCGACAGGATGCCATGTGGCTATTAGCACAAACGCGTAATTTCACAAAGTTGAAGATTCAATCCTTGCAGCGGCACCTCTTCCGCCGTTCTTGTTGTTTGTTCTCGTGCAGCCTTCCAACATGCGGCACTCCAGGGGAGTGTTTGTTGTTCCGGCTGCTGCCGCTGCTGCTGCTGCTGTTGCCACTGTTGCTGCAGCAGGTTTGCTGCCCTGCGGGCCTGGACATCGTGGCCAGCTCGCCGGCCCCGGGGCGCCATGGAAGCAGATCAGCTGGATGATTGACCAACAAGCAATATTGGCAATGGCATGACCCTTTGTTCATAGCGGAGACGTTGTTTAAGTTTGCGTTTTGTATGTTTTGGCACGCCTTCTACTGAGGCACTTGTTTCATGGTCCTGGGTTTTCCACCGTAAAGAAAAAATATTTGGGTACTTTGAACGCAAATCACCGCGAACATGCACAAGTGCATGAAATCGACCCAAAAATGCCATTTGGATCAAACGTTCAAAATATATATTGAAACCATGGGATAATGATCCTGTATGTGTCCTGTTGATCATCTTCGATGCAATCTCAGCTGAAACCACGCGATGTTGGTCACATGTATGTCATATACATACAAGATAAAAACATCAACTGAAAACATGTGCAATGATATGTTGATCACATTTATGACTCATGACCTTTGATAAAATCAAAAAAATCCAGCGGAATAGACCCCAGATACAAAAGGTTTCAGACAAACAATTTTATGCCGTGCAAATTGGTCGCAGCAAAAGCGAAACTGCTGGTTCCCAAACGTTGGAACCAACGCGCCCCAATCTTAGAACCACAGGTTCCCCGTTCGAGGAACTGCTAGTTCCCAAACGTTCGAACCAATGCTTCCCAATCTTGGAACCGCGGGTGCCCAGTTCAAGGCACCCTGCACAGGGACCTTTGCCAGACTTCACCACCGCACTGTGACCCATAACAGCCTCCACAGCACCCTGCACAGCACCCTGCACAGCACCCTCAGCAGGACTTTGCCAGACTTCGCCACCGCAGCAGCCTACACAGCACCTTCAACAGGACTTTGCCACAGCCTCACAACATCCACACCAGCCTGCACAGAACCCTGCACGGTACCTTTTCCAGACTTCGCCACCACACTGGACACCAGCCTGCATAGCGCCCTGCACTACACAGGGCCCTGCACAGCACCTTATTTCACCGCATCTTTGGCACACTTCGCCACCGCACAGCACCCTGCAACGTCCTCCTTCCTCCTTCCTCCGCCGGACCTCAACTGCAAGCTTGGGATCGTAGTGGTCCCTCCGGGGCCCGAACAGCAAGCCACGGATCAGAGCGGTCCCCCCCCCCAACAGCATGCCCCGGATCAGAGTGGTCCCCGCCGGACCCCAGATAGAATGTCAGAATACATGTCAAATAGAATGTCCGAATGTATAGAATGTCAGAATATATGTCAGATAGGATGTCAGAATATATGTTAGATAGAATGTCAGAATATATGTCCGATAGAATGCCAAATAGAATGTCAAGATAAATGCCAGATAGACTGTCAGAATATATGTTTAATAGAATGCCAGATAGAATGTCATAATATATGTCAGATAGACTGTCAGAATATATCTCAGGTAGAATGTCAGAATATATGCTGGATAGAATGCCAGAGAGAATGTCAGAATATATGTCAGATAGAATGCCAAATAGAATGTCAGGATAGAATGTCAGAACATATGTCAGATAGAACGTCAGATAACAAAAAGTCTGAATATATGTCAGATAGAATGCCAAATAGAATGTCAGGATAGAATGTCAGAACATATGTCAGATAGAACGTCAGATAATAAAAAGTCTGAATATATGTCAGATAGAATGCCAAATAGAATGTCAGGATAGATGTCAGTTAGAATGTTCGGTAAATGTCAGAATATATGTCCAAATATATGTCTTGAAATGCCATGGTGGGGATCACTCGAAGTAAAGCAATTTGTGTGTGTGGGTTTCGCCCCTTCCAAAGAGCATGGAAATATGTGTTAAAGTGTTCTTTGTTATTCCTTTGTTTTGTCAATTATGTAAATTTAATCAATTTGATTGGGTTAATTGGTATTGAATTTAATCTGATGTTTCAAGATTTCAACTATTCTGGTCAAATTGTCGTGCAAAAGTGCATTTGGGAGTGCAGTACAAGCCCTCAAATTATCATCTTAAATCATGTGAAAACTGCTCTCCCAGGAGGTCCCGTTCAGAAAAAAATGTTTGACAAGGGTAATTTGCCCCAGGACATGTTGATGAAATATGATGAAATGCCATGCAACCACCGTATTTTGATGATTTGTCCAATTATTTTTTGATGCTTTTATCAAATCTGATACGCACATGAAGACGCCCAGGGCTGGGTCCCGGGTACTTGGGATGAGAGTGACAACTATAGAAGTGCAACGGCCCAAAATTAGTGATGCCAATCAAACTTGATAAACATATAGAAAAATAGGTGAAATATATAAAGTCCTATAAATAGTAGATACCCACATGATATAAATAGATGCCCACAATGAAGTCCTATCAGTAGTCCGCAGACATTCATCGTCCCCTTTGGACCCACCCAGCAGTTCTTTTCTTCGTGGGCGGCAGCTCCTGACCATAGTTGCGGCATGGACAAGAACTTTTACCCCTGTGAGGGACAGTATGGGCAATGGTGTACCATCATGGATCTGCGTGTACGTCCAAATATGAATCTACGTGTGTATGTATGGCTATGGCTCAAAAAAATGGGTATATATGGATCGCTACGCGGTTGTCCGGACGTATGGAACGAAGGAGTTAGGCAGAAGGGTATGGATCGCCTGTGGCTCCAGGGTATGGATCGGGACCTTACATTTTGAGCTGCAGCTATATTATTAAATACATATATATATATATATATACATGTGTATATATATATATGTATATACACATGTATATATATATATATGTATATATGTATATATATATGTATATATATATGTATATGTATACAAATAGACATGACGTGTGTGACAATTGCAAGTAAGAATTGCTCCACTCCAATAGTCTGAGTTGAGTGAGTTGTCAAACCCTCGCACTGTCGTCAAACCTGCGGACCCAAGATAACTATAGATAACTAATTGTTATTATTTAATATAGATAACTTAGATAACACACATGGATCCCATCCCATCAAAATGATTCAAAATGGTCAATCATGACATAGAAATTTCACATCAAACATCATCAAATCTTTGGATCCTTGTGGCACTCAACCAGCAAAGTCATCGTCGTTGTCGTCTCCTCACGGTGGCACTCAACCAGTGGCCAGTGTGGTTACCGAGATCTGTTTGGGGTCATGACGAGCAAATGGTTTGCTGAAACTCTGCATTTTGCAAATTATGACACTTGCCGGCAGTTTAGTATGTTCAGTCTTTATCAATCTTTCATATCATCATTCAAAAAGACCCGTTATCTCAAAATTGTCAAGTGACGACTTTGCCTGGCAAAATAGGGTACTGCCCAAATTTGATGGTTGACTCAGTGTCATGTTCCGAACACTGTAAACCAAGAAATATCAAAATTGCGAGAATTGCTGGTATGCAAATGATGTCCCAATCTATCCAACGATTTTTCAAAACAAAAACATGTTGCTTTGATATTTGATACCCCCATAAATATATATATATATAATCAGTCAATCCCACCATGTTGATACTATCTCCCTGATATCCCCATCCCCAATTCCAGGCGCACATCGGATACGGTCCTGCTACCTCCTCCAACAGTCGACCCACGCTGGGCGACTCAATCAGCATCCAGCCGTCGGTTTCCTGGGGATCTCTTGAGATTCACTTGGGACAAGGAGTTCTTTGGCTGTTGAGCCACCCATGGACTCATGATATTTGGAGCATGTGAAGTACAATCGAGACTTGAAGTTGAAAAAACTCAACGAAACCAAACAATTGAATGATGTTGAGTGGGCTCCGCAAATGATCAAAGGCTTCCTATGGCAGACTCCAAACAGGATCAAACTGAATTCGCATGTTGTCAGAGTTTGAAATCATTAAAGAACGTCAGAACCGAAGAAGAAATCAATCGTAACCTCACCTTCACCTGTCTGACCAAAACTCAGTGAAGTATTTATGAACTTCATGAGCCATTCCTGCAGGAAATTCAAGTAGAAACATTCAGGTCTCCCCCTACACATGAGCAGCGCCTGCATTCCACCGCCTTCAGCTGCTTCTCGAATGGCCAGAATACGAATGCGGCGCCAGCAATGTGTCTCATCCCACTCGTACATCTCTACTATCCTTGGCCAGAGGGCAATGCAGGGATCAACACAGAGTCACCCGAACAAATGCCTGCTAAAAGGAACATCAAGTTTACTATGATAGATGTCATTATATACTAATCTATAGTAATACTAATCATAATATATATATATACCCTAATCTATAGTAATTAACATCATCTATGCTAATCATTACTCATCTATAGTAATTAAACAGCCCCCTATGATATCAAAACGCAGTTGATTGTCATCAATTGTCTTCCAAAACATCAACATCCTCCCAGTCCCGTGCAGACCGGGCGCTCACCCTGCGGCAGTTGACGAAGAGCCTCCGACTTGGTGTTGGGCTCCTTCCGGACTGCCACCTGCCCGGCGATGCCGCCAGCGCAGTCATGGAGATGTGATAATAAACAATCTGAAACACCAGTGGCTATAAGATTCTGGATGAAATATGATGAAAATATGATGAAATATATGAAAATGATAGAAGAAATCTGCGTCATTCCATGTTTATGTCTTCAAGAACCACTCGAACCTGAAAACGAACCCTTCATCCATTGCACAGATTGTTTCCTTTCAGAGCAGTCTTGCAACGGACCTGGCCAAAGCATCAACCATCATCAACCAAACCTTTAGGGCCTGAATCTCATTTGTCATTGAATCTCAACTTGCTCATCATCAACCATAATATGTTTGCAGAGTCGAACGGCTGATGACCTTCTTGTAAACCACGCGGTATCTTGTGGCTTCGATCTTTGGGTGATTCACATTCGGCACCTGCTTCACGAGAAATGATCATGTCACCATGGATGACCCCAATGAATGTCCAATGGACGACATGAATTATACAGGTACCATGAAATTCATTGAAATTCTACATTTCGCATCATTTACAGTAGCCCTAACTAAGACATCGATCGTCCATTGGATTGTCCATTGAATTTCTGACTTTCACAGATCTGGAAAGGGCACACATCGGGCTGGTTGCAGGATGTGTCAGGTCAAAACAGAATTCAAAAAATACAAACAAGACGCTAGTAAAATCACCACACATGTTGTTTGATGTCTTCCAGTTCACACCATTATGTCGTGAAGCTGGCAAATGCCATACATGCCAATGCCTCAGCTGCATGATCATTGGAATCCTCATTCAAGGCACCTCCCACCTCAGCCGCCCACAGATGGTACAAGGATGCAGTACATCGAGTCATCGATTTTGGATCAAACAATCAGCAGTGGCCAATCTCCCAAAAATAGTCTTTTTTTTCCATTGAAAATCAATAATTGTCCATAAATCATTAAAATTCCATGAAATCTTCGACAAATCTCCCCATATCCCCAGGTCCCGGACCGCCGACAGCATGGCCTCTGCAATGGAGGATTCGCCAAGCACCGATGGCTTCTGTGGCTGCCTCAGCCCCAAGGGTTCCAAGGGCAGCCAAAACGTCAAAACAGGGATGGTCCAACACTCACAGTTTGTGAATGGTTTTGATCTATTAGAATCTATACTCCACTTGCACATTGTTTTGATGATGGTTGTGAGCAGCTATGACTCTTCCATATCCACAGCGTTTGTCCAAGTTTCGAATCGCCAAATGAAGACTCGCCAATGACTGGAGATTGTGCAACAGCTGGCGGGGCTGGAGTCGCCTCCCATTGAGCAAAACTGCAGGCCGGAAAGATCTGCTGCTGTTTGTTTTGGACACTTAGGAGCTAGGTCAACTAGGTCCATCACTACAGCAAGTCTTGAGCCTGAGACATTTTGAAAGCATGTCAAGATATGTCAAGATATGTCAAGATATGTCAAGATATGTCAAGATATGTCAAGATATGTCAAGATATGTCAAGATATGTCAAGATATGTCAAGATGTGTCAAGATGTGTCAAGACGTGTCAAGACGTGTCAAGATGTGTCAAGACGTGTCAAGATGTGTCAAGATGTGTCAAGATCTGTCAAGATAGGTCAAGATGTGTCAAGATATGTCAAGATGTGTCAAGATATGTCAAGATATGTCAAGACGTGTCAAGATGTGTCAAGACGTGTCAGGATGTGTCAAGATCTGTCAAGATATGTCAAGACGTGTCAAGATGTGTCAAGATATGTCAAGATATGTCAAAACGTGTCAAGACGTGTCAAGATATGTCAAGATCTGTCAAGATATGTCAAGACGTGTCAAGATGTGTCAAGATATGTCAAGATGTGTCAAGATGTGTCAAGATGTGTCAAGACGTGTCAAGATATGTCAAGACGTGTCAAGATGTGTCAGGATATGTCAAAATGTGTCAAAATGTGTCAAGATATGTCAAGACGTGTCAAGACTTGTCAAAATATGTCAAGATGTGTCAAGATATGTCAAGATGTGTCAAGATGTGTCAAGATATGTCAAAATATGTCAAGATATGTCAAGATGTGTCAAGATATGTCAAGACGTGTCAAGATATGTCAAAATGTGTCAAAATCTGTCAAGATATGCCAAGATATGTCACGACGTGTCAAGACGTGTCAAGATGTGTCAAGACGTGTCAAGACGTGTCAAAATGTGTCAAGATCTGTCAAGATAGGTCAAGATATGTCAAGATATGTCAAGATATGTCAAGATGTGTCAAGATATGTGAAGACATGTCAAGACATGTCAAGATATGTCAAGATATGTCAAGATGTGTCAAGATGTGTCAAGATGTGTCAAGATGTGTCAAGATATGTCAAGATATGTCAAGATATGTCAAGATGTGTCAACATATGGCAAGATATGTCAAGATGTGTCAAGATATGTCAAGATATGTCAAGATGTGTCAAGATATGTCAAGATGTGTCAAGATATGTCAAGATGTGTCAAGATATGTCAAGATGTGTCAATGTGTCAAGATATGTCAAAATGTGTCAAATGTGTCAAGATATGTCAAGATATGTCAAGACGTGTCAAGACGTGTCAAGATGTGTCAAGACGTGTCAAGACGTGTCAAGATATGTCAAGATCTGTCAAGATATGTCAAGACGTGTCAAGATGTGTCAAGATATGTCAAGATGTGTCAAGATATGTGAAGACATGTCAAGACATGTCAAGATCTGTCAAGATCTGTCAAGATATGTCAAAACGTGTCAAGATATGTCAAGATCTGTCAAGATATGTCAAGACGTGTCAAGATGTGTCAAGATATGTCAAGATGTGGCAAGATATGTCAAGATGTGTCAAGATGTGTCAAGATATGTCAAAACGTGTCAAGATGTGTCAGGATATGTCAAAATGTGTCAAAATGTGTCAAGATATGTCAAGACGTGTCAAGACGTGTCAAGATGTGTCAAGACGTGTCAAGACGTGTCAAGACGTGTCAAGATGTGTCAAGATATGTCAAGATATGTCAAAACGTGTCAAGATGTGTCAAGATATGTCAAGATCTGTCAAGATATGTCAAGACGTGTCAAGATGTGTCAAGATATGTCAAGATATGTCAAGACGTGTCAAGACGTGTCAAGATATGTCAAGATCTGTCAAGATATGTCAAGACGTGTCAAGATGTGTCAAGACGTGTCAAGATATGTCAAGACGTGTCAAGATGTGTCAAGATCTGTCAAGATATGTCAAGACGTGTCAAGATGTGTCAAGATATGTCAAGATGTGGCAAGATATGTCAAGATGTGTCAAGATATGTCAAGATATGTCAAGATGTGTCAAGATATGTCAAAATGTGTCAAAATGTGTCAAGATATGTCAAGATATGTCAAGACGTGTCAAGACGTGTCAAGATGTGTCAAGACGTGTCAAGACGTGTCAAGATATGTAAAGATCTGTCAAGATATGTCAAGACGTGTCAAGATGTGTCAAGACGTGTCAAGATCTGTCAAGATCTGTCAAGATATGTCAAGACGTGTCAAGATGTGTCAAGATATGTCAAGATATGTCAAGACGTGTCAAGACGTGTCAAGATATGTCAAGATATGTCAAGACGTGTCAAGATGTGT
>Ga0126342_10005990_pt1:5000-21412 | contig 21412 bp, 27 predicted proteins | sample Cyp1metagenome_FD_92528 | JGI IMG/M metagenome (GOLD analysis project Ga0126342, IMG submission 92528) | Coral microbial communities from Lord Howe Island, Old Settlement Bay, Australia - Cyphastrea 1 metagenome | ecosystem: Host-associated > Invertebrates > Cnidaria > Coral ... | reverse complement strand
TCAACAAGCGTTTGTCAACGCCCTGAAGACCCAGGACATCGAGAACACCAAGGACGGCAACAGACCTTTGACTGCTGCTGAAACAACAAAGTTCCGCAGCATACTTGGTGGTTTGCTTTGGCTCACGGCCACACGTTTGGACCTGATAGCCGACGTGGGCATCCTTCAGTCCAAGGTCACCAAGGCCACTGTGAATGTCTTCTCTAGCCAACGCAGTGGTTCGCAAAGCCAAGCTCAAGCAGTACGAGAACTTGGGCCTGATCTTCAAGAAGTTCCCTAAGGACATTCCTTGGAAGCTCTTGTGCATCCATGATGCCTCTGCAGCATCCAAGGGGCGCACATACGCCCAAGAGGGAGTGCTGATTTTGCTAGCACCCGACAACATGAAGTTCGACCCGAAGGTTCACACCATCAACGGCGAGAATGTGGAGGAGCAGATCTTTGGAGGAACAGCACACATACCGTTCTCTCATGGCTCAAAGGCAAAAAGGGTATCATACTCCACAAGTCATTCTGAGACTTTGGCTGCGATCTCCGGTTTGGAGACTGCGACTTTGGTGGGCCTACGTTTAGCAGAACTCTTGATGCCCGAGAAGAAGCCCACACCTCAACAGCTGGCAGCATTGCAGGAATCTGGCATTCCTTACTTGCCTGTGGACTCCTACACAGACTGCCGAGACTTTTGGTCGCTGACAGTGGGCTCTACAGCCTTACCTCAAGACAGAAGCCAGCACATCTACATCCTTCAGATCCGAGAAGCCAGAATTCAAGGACGCATCAGATGGATGATACTCATCCCAACGCAATCAATGACGAGCGATCCATTGACCAAGGTGATGGTTTCGCGACCTCTACTTTCTTTTGAGCACTGGACAGGTGGACTTTGCCAACGAACCTGGCCATGCAATCGAAGCTCGACGGCTTCCCAAGATCAAAGACTTCACTGAAGATGATTTGGAGCTGGGAGATGACAAGTGGCATGAGTCCTACATGACTGCCGAGGACCTACCTACACTACATCACAAAGTACCTGGACGACATCAACTGGGTGGAACACCAAGGCCAATTTTTGGCTGCTGAATTTCCTGTGCTTCGCCAACGTGGTCAGCCCAGCACAGCCGAGCAAGATCTCTGACCAGGCGCAATGCAGCGCCGACGACTTTGGAGGAGGAACAATAACAGTTTCACAAGACCAGCAATACGTACAGGTCACCATTTTGTCAGTCATTTTGGTGGCGATTTTCTGCCTCTGTGGAGCACTATGGCATTTTTGGAGGCGACTGTTGGCCATGAAGACTCTTTTAGAAGAGCACACCAACAGAGCTTTGCTGCCGATCATCGAGAGGTTGATCGATTTGGAATGTCACCATGAAGGAGTGACAGTGGAATTGGATGTTTTGAGAAGACAGTCTGCCGACAGCCGTGGCGACTTGGAAATACTTTTCCGAGCAGTTCGACATGCGTCACCACATCCTGAAGAACCTGCACGACAACGTCTACGTCTTCAAGATCCACGACCTGTAGCTGAAGAACCCGATGGAGAAAGAGACGCTGGAGTGACATCACCTCAACCTGAACCTGAGACCCCAAGGGGAAGACCTTTTCAAGCGATGCCTCGAGATCACGAGATGGAGAACGAGAAGGGCCAGACAGTGAAGAGTTCGAGGAGGAGTACGATCATACAGATGATCCTTCTTTAGATGATTTCACCCACGACCGGAACGAGTACGAACGACGAGCTCAACAAGCACATGATCGAGCCCGACGCGAGCATCTGATTCACCATCTCACCATCCAGGGCAACAACCTATACAGGTGGCGATTCATTCCTATGTGCAGCAGTACTTCAACGAAGGGCGCATTCCTTCAGCAACCATCGACCAGCTCTATAGCGAGCATGCTCCCTACCATCCACTGGTGGGACAAGAAGGAGATGAAGCAGTACTAACAATCTCAGTGCGCGGACAGAACTATTTCATCCTACAAGAAGGAGAAGAACAACTCCAGTTTCGATCACTGGAAGGTTTGCATGGATTCCGCCTTTCGAGGTTGACGGCCAGACAAGATCCAAGCTTGCTGCCCCATGAAAGACCTGGAAGAATCCAGAACTACCTCATGCACTACCAAAGACTTTGAAGAACGAGTTCAAGCAGCACAATAGCACGATGAGCAGACTCGACATATCCTACACGAAGCATCCTTCATTTTCACCTGCCATGTGTAACAACCACATGAGCCATGCACACGCAGGTGCACCTTTGGCCCTAACCGTTAAAAGAGCTGCCATTCCGAATCATTGCATGTTTTGATCAGATTTGCTTTGTTTTTCAGGGTTCGGATTTTTTGTGAGATACATGATTGTAGGATCTCTCGATTCAGATTTGGGCAAGAGGTTGGCAAGCTTAAAATTGGGATTCATTTGTGATATGGTTTAAATGCATCTAAATGTTGAGCGTTTGGAGAAGTATGTTGGGTCAAATGCACTTTGCTTACCATGTGATGATAGTTTTCGTATTCATTCAATACGAGCGGCCCAATTGTGTGGAGATATTACATCTTGATGTTCTTTGAAACCTCTGTACTTATATTTCAGGCGTTGAGATATCTTTTGGACCGGAAGTTCTGTCCAGCGTTGTACTTACCCATTGCTTCCCCAATCCTGGCATCGTTTTGCCACATGTTGCTTCGAACGTCTTGTTTCATTTGCCTTTACCGTTTGCATTTTTGATTGCGGGAAGCTCATCGTCTAGTCTCACAAGATTGCCTGTGTCGTGTTTGTTTTTGGCTAGGGTTGCCTTCAGAACCCGGTCTGTGCAACTTCGAAACATTGCAACCCAGACTCGCAGTTGAAAATTGAAAGGCTCCCAGTTCTCAATGGATAAGTTTATATGAGTTCTACCTGAATTCTTGCAGTTATACATATCTGTCAGCAAGCAGCCTTGCACCTTTTGAACTCGCACACAGGCTTTGGCCATTGCGGCTCTAGAGTTGAAGAGCTCCGACAAGAAGCACTGAGCGAACTGATGCTGAATATAGTGACACGGATCAGGGGGTCCCAGTAGACAGAAAATTCACTTACACGGTGAGTGGGACAAGTGCCTCAGGTTACCCTTTGCGAATCCGTATTGGTCGGTATTCCTGAATGAAAAACTTGCATAGCTTGCACCTGGGCCCCGCACACAAAGAAACACGAACCCACAGCACATGGAACCCGAGCTTTGCAACCCAACAGCCGTGACAGTTTCAAATTCAAGGCGAAGGGACACAATTGGGAGAATTGGGAGACCTCTGGAACCAACAGAGAGAGAAGTGGGTGACAAGTGGAAGATAATTGGAAGACATTTGGGAGACAACTGGGAGACAAGGTGGGAGGGTGGGAGACCAAGTGGGAGACATGGCGGGAGACAAGGTGGGAGACAAGGGGGACACAGTGGGAGACAAGGTTTGAAGGTCCCCGGAACCCTGCACATACATGGGCAAGGAGGGAGAGTCGGGATACCACCCCCTGCTTCTAGAGATTGAAACCCAACAGTTTTCTGCTGTTGGCAATAATGGAATTCAATGTCTATGGTGTGAGGCTACATGTAAAGTTCCAGATGTTCACCAGCACCCTAATCTGGTGTGAAGTTCGGACGTTCAAAGCTTCCCAATCACTGAGTGGAAACGCCAATGTCAAAGACATTGACATTTTGCGACATTTTGCGACATTTGCACCAGCGTCACAGACGATGCAGGGCAAAGAAACAAGTCCAGTCCGCTGTTCGCAGATTTGCTGGGGAATTGTAATCAGGAACAACGAAACATGTTCAGCAGTTCAGCACCTTTTTCCCAACTGTTCCTGAAAGTGGCAAGTCGTTCCAAGGTTGTGCCACGGCAGCCATGGCAGTTGATGTTTGAGAAAAGCGAGCAAAGGTTTCCTTTTACACGTGCTAGGGCAGAATCAGTAGCATTCGCATGTGACATCAGCATATGCATTGCACACACCACGTACATCCTTCGCTGAAAATGCCAGAGCTGCACAAGAATATGTCATGATATGTCCAATTGCTTTAATGATAACTTTGCGCATATTTATTTTCGCTCTTTGGGGGTGACATGTATCTACACAATATATATAATATATAAACATATTTTATATACATATATCATATATATATAAAGGTCTTGGATCAAGGTGCCCCCCATAGCCTTTGACTTCCGTCCTGACCTGAGCGGTGCCTTTTCGCCATTGTGGTACCGCGGGCACTATTGACTAGTGCCCTATCGCTACCAGATCTTGGTCATTCAGCTTGCGCCTCCGCATTGATCTTTTCTGCGCTGGGCCTCCTGGTTTTGGCCGATTTCTGAAAGGTGTCCCGGCACCTCAACTCCCCCGGGTGGCAAAGTGCTCTCCTCACTGGGTCTGTGATCACCTCAGGCTCTGCGGTGGCCTTATTCACCGGTTTTACATTTTGCAATTCCATTTTGATTCATTTACATTTGGTTCACTGTTGCGGCCTCTCTGGGTTCTGCAGTGTCCCTAAGACCTTTTTTCACTTGGCCCTTCAGTGACATTTGGTTTACAATTTTGGATTTGCTGTTTTCGCAAATTTTGAGTTGGCCTTGCTTGGTTCTGCGGTGTCCCGAACACCTTGCACACTGGGCCACTCCATTGTTTGCGAACAATTTATGCAATGTGCAGTTTTGGTGATCTACAACATTCTATTTGCGACTTTTCTGGCAAACCACGGCTTCAACTCTCACCTGGCGACGCAAAAGTCGGCGTCAGCGCCCCCTGGCCAGACACCTTTGGTGGCTACATCGTAGGGGGAGGAGAATCAGTTCAGAACGGGCGCTTCGGTGGATCCTGCGCACACTTCGAGCACACCATTCACGAGACCAACCCTTTCTTTCTCAGGTACAGTCACAGATTGCAACAATGGCTCAACCTCAGAAGAATGCAGGATGGCTCTGTTTATGGTGCCGTGATGAATGGAAAGCACGCACTATGTTGCCACAGATGTGGAGGAAAATGGTACGAAGTTGGAGAAGACACAGAGGACATGGATCCATCGTGCACAACATGGCATCGCAGCCCGAGTCGTCATCATCCAACATGGGACAATTCCCAAAAACCGCATTCGCCGAGACATGGAAAAGGACGAGGACGAGGGAAGGCCCCCAGTCCTCGACCGAAACAGAACAAGAACAGGAGAGGAAAGAAACCCCAACAGGGGGCAGAGCAACCTCAGCAACAGGCATCGAAGCAGACAGCAACTCCAGCTCTTCCAGATCCAGGGCAGGGATCACAATCCTGGAGGGCTCTGCTACAAATGCAGCTAGCAGCCAATCAAGCTGCTCAATCCACGACGGAGCCTGCGGCTTCAACATCATCTTCCACAGCTGCCCCGCCACAAGAGTGCAGCAATGAAGAACTTGCTTTCCTCACTCAAGAAGGCTCACGACAAGTTGTCCCTGGAGAATCAGGACTTGGTCAAGAGTCTTCAGGTGAAGGAAGAGAAGGACGAAGAGAAGGAATTGCAATTTGCCGCCAAGAGCTTGGGGAGAGCGAGGCGAGATTTGCAAGAGGCCCTCGAGGCGCGCACCAATCTCCACCAGAAGTGGCGCACGTTCCTCTCTATGAGTGTGGCGCAATGTCAGACTTTTACACAGGAGTTCCAACAACAGGAGCATCTCGCTCTGCAGCAGATTCAGGCTGCAAAGGATTCCTTGGCGCAAGCCAAAAAGAACCTCGAAACGTCCAAGGAAGCGTTTCATTCCCCCAGGGACCCCAAGAACAATACGGAGATCCAGGACCTCATGTCAGAGGAGGACACGCAAGTCGATTCAGGAGCTTCGAAGCTTCACGAGGGGCTTCAACATCTCACATCCTCACTGCAGAATCTACATCAAGCAGCCGAGGACGCTCATGCAGTCGAGCAGGCAGCCAAGAAAGCTCGTCTGAACGACGACACAGACGTGTCAGGGCAACTTTGTGGACGAGCCTTGCAGCCTTTTCCACCGCCCGGTACTACGCGACCAAAGGGTGCGGGTACCTAGGGCACAGCCCTGAATGGATCGCTCCAGAGATCTTCAGACTCAAGTGGAGGCACAGAATTTTGGAAGAACCGGATTTCCGCACTGAGTGGCATGCGCGGGTTGCTGCCACCAGACTCTCTTTTGAGCGTGAGGCTATTCTTTCGAATCTTTCCACTGAATCGGACTGTTGCGATCGCCCTGAACGCCCCACAAACCTCAGTGACTTTTGATGAACATTTCTCTTTACTTTGTTGTGATCCGGAAGCCCAGATTTGTACCACATTTCATGCTTCTCATGGCAAAGTGCAAGAATGCATTCATACATTTCAAAACCAGAGAAGCAAGGATGATGCTCCGCTGTCGAATGATTTGGCCGTGTTGAGCTCCCTTGCTGAAGATTTTGACTTACTTGAGCCCTTTCCCATGCAACAGGCAGCTCACAAGCAGCACCAGCCAGCCACATGTGACTTAAGTACTGTCTTTTCAGATGCTACGTGGCTGCTATCACATGCTCGAAACAGCATTGCCTCCCGGAGCCCTTCAAATCGTCCATCTTTTTGGACACCTGCAAGAACCCTCGAATGAATTCGTCGACCATGTGGCGAAGAAAGAAGCGCATTCCAGTTATTTCCTGCAGAGGCCACATTTCAATCTGCCTAAATGGAAGCAGCTTGTCCCCCATTTATGGTTGATTTTTGCAAGGCAGGCAGGCGCCCCGGATTTCTCTGGAGGGGGTTTCAATGTTCCTCCACCGGACTTGCCTGGCCAGACGACCGAAGGGACCAATCCTACAGGTCCTGACCAATATCGATTTTACCATCAGCCTAGCCACCGCAAATGTCTTGTCACTGGGCAAGCCTGACCAGGGGGTATGCCGGCAAGACCGCTTTCTTGCGGAAGCAATTTGCAGATTTGCACCTCAACTTTCTTGGATTGCAAGAAACCAGAGCAGACAATGGTGCCTCACAAGTTGATGGTGTGCTTCGTTTGAGTCCGGCCACGATAAAGGGATTTTTGGTGTAGAACTTTGGTGCAACTTGCACTGTCCCATCGGATACATTGCCAAGGCACCTGTATATTTGCAGAAGTCGCATTTCAATGTGGCACATCATGACTCCAGACGCATTTTAGTGCACATTGCATGCCCTTATCTGCATTTCTGGATTCTTGTCACCCATGCACCACAAAGCGGCAAGCCTTTCCATGAGAGGCAGGAATGGTGGACCGAAACTCAGACCATCCTTGATGCAAGGATCAAGCCAGCAGAACCAGTCTTTGTGTGTTTGGATGCCAATGCACCGCCGGGACCGTGTTATCACAGACATGTCTTTTCCAAAGGTTTTGCGTCAGCTTCTGGCACGGCCCTCCTCAGAGAATTCTGTGATCACTTTGATTTGTGCCTCCCTTCCACATCTGGCAAGCATTCAGGAGAGGTCGCTGCTTGGACTGCACCTGATGGGCTGTCATCACATGTGATTGATTACGCGCTTGTCCCAACTGCGCTTTTTGATGCTGTCACGCAATCCGACCGCTTTGACCTCGGCAACACTTGCGTTGACCACACACACCGGTAGGGCTTGAAATGCGATGGCAGGGGACCTCGACGATAGCACCCAAACCAAGCTCTTTGGCTGAGGTACCCCGATTTGATCGCAGCATGATTGCCCACGCAGACCTGCATGCGCCTTTGAGCATGCATGAGGTGAAGCCCTGGTCTTGCAGTGTTGATGTCCATTTTGCAGACCTTCAGGAACATTTGCTCAATTGCTTGCAAGTGCATTGTCCGAGGCCTCGAACTGCGGCCAAAAAACCTTATTTGTCGCCGGAATTGTGGACATCAAGGGAACAAAAGATCCGTTGCCGCAAGAATTTGAAAATCAACAGCAAACTGCTCCAAAGGGAAACTTTGGCGCGTGTCTTTTCGGCATGGCAACAGACTCTTGGCAAAGAGGACTCTGTCACGCTGGACATGTCATTGAATTTTGGCACTTCGCTCCGTTGCTTTGCCGTGCACCTCACATGCCAATATCATCGATTCTCCAAACAGCTGAGGACCAGCATTGCAAAGGCCAAATCCTTGCTGTTGAAACACGCACTGGATGAACTGCCGAGAAACACGCCTGCCAGTTGTATCCTACAAGTCCTGAGGGCATACACCGGTCCAAACCAAAAGCTACGGCAAGGCATGACACCTCTACCAGCCATCAAAGACCAGCATGGTGATGGTGCTCGTGGGCCCAAGACACTGTCAACAGATGGGCTGACTATTTCGCTGGACTCGAAGGTGGCGTTCGCATCGATGAGCACACGCAGAGAAAGGAATGGATTGAAAACTTGCAAAAGCTTTCAGCCACCAACCTGCACTTCCCCATTGAGCATCTGCCATCGCTGTGTGAACTTGAATTTTCACTTCGACAAATGAAAGCTGGAAAAGCCAGTGGACCTGATTCAATACCATCAGAACTTTGCAGAAGTTTCCCTGGCCCCATTGCCAAACAGATCTACACACTGATGATGAAGACGGCCATCCAAGGTCATGAACCTTTAGCCTTGAAAGGCGGCACAGCGTTGCCGATTTGGAAGGGGAAAAAGCAGAAGGATGTGTGCAGTGCCTTTCGCTCCATTTTGCTGTCATCCAATATTAGAAAGCCTTTCATAAGACAATGAGATCCAAGCAATCATTGATCTACGAAGCCTTTTTACAGCATCAACAGCTGGGAGGGCGCAAGAAGGTGCCAGTTGTCCTATACTCATTTGACCAAGGCGTTCCTGCGCACGCACCATGCCAGACAACATGCAACTGCAATTCTGTTTGTTGATTTGGAAGCCGCCTTTTATAAGGTTGTGCGACCGCTTGCCCTCTCTGGCCATTGGGATGACGAACTTTTAGCCTGCATGACGGCGCGCCTCAATTTGCCGACGGACACTCTCCATGCACTGCACAACAATCTGCAACAGCCTGGGGCCACATTGACGGCTGCTGGGATGGATGCACACTCACGCAGAGCCCTCCAGGCTGTCCATACGGACACCTTCTTTCAAGTCCCCTCGCAGGAAGACAGAACCCAGACGCACCTCGGAACAAGACCGGGAGATGCGTATGCGGACGTTGCTTTCGGGTATTTGATGGCTCGTATCTTGCACAAGTATCAAGACCAGCTTAGTCAACTACAAGTTCTTTCCGAAATTCCTGACATGGAGTCGCCAGTCCTCTTTGGACGTGCAGGCCATCAGAGACCATCCCCAGTGCCTTTTGTAGTAGGACCAGCCTGGATGGATCTTGCTCTTTGCCTCTGGGGCCAAACCACAGATGCTGCGGTCGCCAAACTTGGAGTTGCAACAGGGGTATTGTTAGACCTCTTTCGGGAGCATGCCATGAGCCCTAACCTCTCGCGAGGCAAGACAGAGCTCATCCTGACGCCCAAAGGTCCCAAGTCCAATGTGTGGAAAAAACGACTGTATGGACCAACTGCCTCGGGCTTTTCCCAGTTGTAGGAGAGGCTGAAACATATCAGGTACCAGTCGTGTCAACATACCTTCATTTGGGCAGCCTGATTCACCATTCAGGCGCAACCAAACAGGAGGCGAAGACAAGCGCATCGAGTTATTCCAATGCCTGGTCATGAGTAAACTCTCTTACGCCATGGAAACATGGACACTCCAGGACTGGCAGACAAGGGAGTACGTGCATGCAGCCATCATGCGTCTCTACCGACGCCTCCTGAAGGCTGCCCCAGATGAGCATCTGTCAGATGACATGATATTGGTGACATTGGGACTGCCATCTCCAACAGAGGTTTTCCAACATGCACGTCTCCGATATCTGGCCACTTTGATGCAAGTAGGCGAACAAGCCTGCTGGGGATTGTTGAATCAAGACCAAGCCTGGCTCGATTTGGTGCAAGATGACTTAGTTTGGATGTGGCAGCAGTTGGCCAACACCAGTGCGCTGGGCGATCTGGCACAGCACTTTGAACGCTAGCTGGAAATCATGCACTTCCATCGACCATATTGGCGAAGGCTGGTCCGACGTGCCACCCATGCCATCCAACAGAGGGCCAAGCTGCACCGCTGCCGCCATTTTCATCTTGATGTGAAACAGATTTTGTAGAAGCATGATTATTGGACCTTGCCGGAGCCCACTGATCGGGTAAAAGCCAGTGAGCCCAGTCAATCCCATTTTGGATGCATGCTTTGCAGACGTAGTTTCCGTTCCCTAGGGGGCGAGGGTGCACACATGCTTCGCAAACATCAAGTGGTTCATCCAGTCAAGTTTTTGTTCGAGAGCACGCAATGTGGTGCATGCCTTAAAGAATATTTCACGCATGGAAAAATGAAGATGCATGTGATCCGCTCGGTCCCATGCCGAACATATTTGCTATCACATGGCGGACGCTACCACCCTGCGCCCGGCCTGGGCTCGAGTGAGGACCAGCAACGCCACATTGAGCATGACAACAAACTGCCACCTCTGCAAGCACTGGGACCTGTTCTGCCGCCACCGAGACATCGTGACTTGAGCTTGGTCCATTGGGACATACATGATGCCATTGTGGAGTCGGCCTTGACTCTAGAGGCCGAAGATGATTTCAGGCTGGCTGTGCAGGAGATTATCCTTGCAACACCGATCTCTTGGTCACGATGCCAACTTACCCTGCAAGAGCTTCTAGCCACCATTGCCACTGAGACAGAGCCTCTAGGTATTGTGTCTTTGGAGCATGCCAGGAGATGTCTGGAACAACTTGGCGTGAGTGAAGCTTGGACATTCTTGCAAGAGAAGCAGACGGGAGCTGACAGAGCGGACACTCTGGAGGATCTGGGGGAGACTCTTCGAAACTTCCAACCACCAGACAGCCCTCACTCCCAGCCAGTACCTGGACCTAGATGCATTGGACTGGACGCCATCGAATCGTGCTTCACGCCTTCAGTGGTAGAAGGCGCATAGGAGACATACAATTTACATTCCAAAGCGGCAGATGATACTTTGCTTCATGTTGTGTCTTTGGATTTGATAACAGATGCAGTTTGGGGGGACACCACCAGACCGGCCACCAAGCAGTTTTGGCGACAAGCTGCGGATGATGGGCTGGCGCACGGCTTGTTAGCCGGACCCCCTTGCGAGTCCTGGTCGCAGGCCAGGTTTGTCCAGACCGGAACTGGATCAGGACCGCGTCCCATCAGATCAGCTGATTTCTTATGGGGGGCTGGAATCTCTGAGTTTGCGGGAGTTGGCCCAAGTGATGATTGGGAACGACTTGCTGTTTTTCGCGTTAGACCTGTTACTTCGTCTTTACTTTGTGCAAGGATTTGGCGCGATTGAACATCCAGACGAACCAGAGGAAGTATTCAAACCCTCCATTTGGAAGTTGGCAATCTTGTCCCTGTTTCGAAGTCTTCCTGGCTTCGAGGAGATCCGGTTCGGACAAGGGCTCCTGGGTGCTAGCAGTCCAAAACCCACCAGACTGCTCGCGTTGAATTTGCCTGGCCTTCAATGCACACTGCGAGCTCATCATATCACCAAAAATCCACCGAAACGCTCCTCGATCGGAAAGGACTCATCTGGAACATGGTGTACAGGATTTCTGAAGGAATATCCACCGGCAATGAGTAGAGCTCTTGCCGTGGAGTTCCTTGCATGGTTTGCACGGCAGGAGACGGACAACACACTGCCGTATGACATCGTATGACATGCCCTTCCTTGCCAGGTGCCAGCTCATGAATGCACAGGAGCTGACGCATCACATTGGCAAGGACTACAAGTGTAAAGAATTCAAGCTCGCAGCGTCGTCAGACTCTATGTGCGGGAAAAATATATATATATAATTTATATAATTTATTTAATTTATATAGGAATTTTGAAATCCTCGTCACGTTTGCATCTACAGATCTGTGCACACAATACATCGAAAGAAGTGAGTCACACTTTGCAGTTTCGACACTGTTTTCGACTGAAACGTAACGAAACGTAACGAAATGTAACACTATTTCTCCAAAAAACGTGACTTCTCGATGCTCTTTAGCAATCCGTAAATGTTCAGCTTCATTGCTCGGAACCCCTTTGAGATTTCACTCCAGCACTCAGCATGAGATCGTGCATGAGGTAAAGACATAAGGCCTTGTTAAGGCCTTGTTAAGGCCTTGTTAAGGCCTTGTTAAGGCCTTAAAATTACGTGGAAAAATGTTCAAAATACATCAAAATATACGATTTTGGCTTTTTTTCGGAAACTGTAGTGTATGCAGTTGCATCCTGTTGCATCCTTATTTTTGCCTTGTGGAAAGATAAGGAAACATATGCACATTTTCTATGTTCATAGAAACATGTTGGTTCATCAGTTGGGCTGAGCTGACGTCAGCAGTTCGACCATGGAGTCCTGCTCCTCTGGCGGATACTGAAGCTCCTGAAACAAAGTCCTCGCTATTTGATCCAGATTTGATCCAGTTGCACATAGCGAGTCCCGTCAGGGGCCAGACATCACCATTGGGTTTCCATTGGGTTTCCATATGGCGCCCATCGCTGCAACCCATGGGGTTCTGTCAGGAAACTCTGATGTCAAGTCCCCCAAAGTCGGCCTCATGCGACCCAAGGCCTCTTCTTGGCGGAATTTCTCCTCCATGCCTTTGGCCTTCGTTGCTGGAAAATGGATACCAATCTTTATGAATCATAAGGTCTGTGGATGTAAGGGCGCACATTGTTGGTTATGTTTCGGACACAACAAACAAACACACGCGGACTTCGGTAATGGTTCATGCCACGGCGGTAGCAGTGGCAGTCAAACCAAGCGAGGTTCAGTGCGCATGTGGCACATGGACATGATAAGTGATTGCCAAAGTGTTGCCAGTCTCAGGTGGACGGCCAGGACAATTTGTGTACAAAGGGGTTGCAAACCTTCAGCGTATCCAAGACTTCAGCGAGAACTCGGTGAAGCCATAGAACTTTGCTGACTGCAAGCACAAAAAAACTGGTGCACTGATCCACTGACATGATGGTCAAAACCTTGTAGTGTCAGAATGTGGGCATGGCGCCCGTCATGTCTGAATCCAAACCGCAGAACCACGAACAGATTGAAGACACAAGGACGTGACGTAAGCAGTGCAAAATGCTCTCCCGCAAAGTTCCTCAAAGCAGGACCAGCTTGCATGCAGGAAGGGCCAGGCTTCGGCTCTCGTGATGCATTCAACTCCAAACTTGTTCGGCATAAATGACATTCCAAGTGAAGGTCCAGTCTAGTGGCTGTACTGTGCCAGCTGTACCAGGCATGGAGTTTGAACAAGCTGTTCCGAGCGATTTGTGTTCTACAAAGGCCATCGCAGGAACAGACTCAAGCAGCAAAGCATTGCATGACGTTGCAGACAAAAAGGTGAAAGTGCTCTGAGCACAACTTGTCATTGTATGATGCTGCTGCGTCCAAACGAAAAGGCTAACGCCATCCTGATGGCAGAAGGCATCAAAGAAGTTCACGCCATGATTGAACCGACCCTCAACCTTCTGCTGAACAGCTCTACCCCTGGTAGGAGTTGAGCCGAGAGCTACAACAAACAAACAAAACCGTGTCTTCTTTTGATAGGGAGACACCAATTTTCACTGAGAAACGCTTTGCTCGTTCCATTGACCTGATGACAGGGGCATTTGGACCAATCAATTCGAATGTTATTATGACCTTAATCTAAACATTAAGGCATTATTTTGACATTATTGTTGGCTTATTTTTGGCTTACTTTGGAAAATTGTAATTTTACAAGGTATGCGATATTAATTTGACCTGAAATTTGACCCTGTTTTGAGCTTATTGTGCCCTTATTTTTGGAATATGTTTGGTTTATGTTGAAAAATTACAAGTTTAACAAGGAATGTGACCTTAATTTGACTTTAAATTTAACCTTATTTTGAGTTCATTTTTGGTTTATTGTGGCCTTGTTTTGGTTCATTTTGGAAAAAGTTGTGCAAGGTAATCAACGTTATATTGACTTTATTTTGGGCTTATTTTCATCACGATGAAATTTTGGAGGTTGCATCCATTTTTTCACCATGCCACTTTAGGTAAAATGAATGTATCATCAATAACGACCAGCCCCAACGGTATGAACGCAGAACAGTCTTTTGCGTCGGGCGGAATCGCCCTTCGAATGAAACGGAAACAATGTAATCATTCCGTGGTGTAAGGGAACAATTACAGGATGCAAAAGATTTCCGGCGCGTTTAAACTTTGAAACTGTTGGCCCCAACACCATGACAAAGAGAATCAAAATAGCAGGGCGTTTGCTGGTCCCCCCGTGCAGAAAACAGCCTTTGGTTACCTTCTTTTGTGTTTAAATCATCATAGTTCCACAGGTTCCAAAAATAAGCCTTGGATACCTTATTTTGGTGTTAATTTATTCCGAGCAAGGGGTATGAAAAATAAGGATTTCTTTGGGGGCTACCCAGCAGCCCTATCTTCCCAATAGGATCAGGCAGAATTTGAGAAAGCAGGTCTTGAGAAGGATTGAAATCTCAGGCACTGACTACTTGATTTGAATTGCGGCAAGAGCAAATGCCCTTACGTAGGCTTTCAGAAAGGCCCGTGACAACGCGATACAATCTGTGTATATCAGCCTCGTGAAACAGTCACTTTCATGCAAAAATCCATGCCGACTGCAGGTTTGAACTGCAGGTAAATCTCCGCAGAATGGAGGTAAGTGGTATATATATGGTATATTGGTTTCACCGGTTTCAAACGCGGATGTGTTCTGTGTGTAAGCTCCAGCGATTTCGTGGTCCATGTTGAACATGATGTGTTGACTATGCGCAAAGCGGTGTTTAGAGTTTCGGAGTTTTTGAAGATGTTGAAGATGTTTTTGAAGGTGTTTAGATGTGTTTAATATGCTTTAATGATGTGCGGGTGTGCCTTGGATGTTTTTTGACTTTGGGCAAGGTTTCCTTGAAAACAAGGATGCGATATCCAACAACGCAGATAATCTGAACTCACAGATGCAAGGCTAATCGGAAAAGTATCAAGGGGGTTCATGACGCAGACTTTCCCAATCGACTTCAGGGGACTCGCTGACCCATGCTGCCACGCCAGAATGCCGGCAATTTCACATGCCTTGCATTCTTTATCTTGTCAACGCTGATTTTTTGGTTCCGTGAAACTGTACTTCTTGCTGTAGACTTGGAGGCCATTATAGTTCTCGAAGTTTCAAAGTAGAACGGATTCTTTAAGTTCACAGGCATGTGGCAAGTTTTGCGTCAAGATTCAGTCAGCTTCTTGAAAAACGATCCATGACATTCTATCACTACTGACACTGCTTGCGTCATGGCACTAATCCGCGATGAAGACTTTGATGCGTTCCTTGGCTGTGTTGGAATTTGTCGTTACCGTGGTTCATGCTGGCCAGGATTCAACTGTTTAGTGGCCATGGCCATGCCTTCTTGCCAATCACTAAAACATTAGTGACAAAATGCATCAAAATGTCCAATACAAAAATCAAAAATCAAAACACTTGGAGGCTGCCAGTGGTGTGGCCTGTTCCACGATGTTCCACGATGCCTCGACACTTGCAGTATTCCTCCAGTTCATTCCACACTTGGATCCACTTGGTTATCAACCAGCTGGGTACCATGCATCGATGCATGGCTGTCATTTGCATTCAGATATTATATTGCTGCTCGCATTGCAACACCATCTCGGCAGCCGAAAAGAAAATCAGATGGAGTATTGCTCCATGCGAGTCTTTGTCCTCTTTTTGTTACTTTGTCCTCTTTATGAGTCTTCATCTCTTTATTCCTTGCTGATTTCTTGCTGGTTAACCCGTGATCATGATCACGAAAGCTAGCATCAGCTAGCTAAGTTGCTCTTGCTTTAGCATGGAATATGGCAGGGAAACTATCACGTAGGAGGCCACCCCCTTCCAAAAGTCTTGTGATCGAAGAGTCCTGGGCCAAATCCCCCAGCCTCACATGATATAGGTACGTTGGCGCAATTTTTCCTCACCAAACCTTCCTATATATCCATACTAGGTACTTCAGCAAAGCCTCCTTACCCCAGCACCTACTTTCCTGTCCAACCACGCGTTTCCAGGCAAAACCTTCCCTACGCCTGGAAACTTCACCAGACTGGACGCAACAGACAATAATAAGGAAAGTAGGGATATGACCGGGATATGCACCTATTATTCTGCTGTTTTTGGCTCCTCTCAATCCGTACACATTGGGCCCCGATCAACCTCCGCTGCTAGATCCTCCTAGCTAGCCTCCGTCACCTACCCTGGCTTCAGGTTAATCACAAAAGTCGCAGAATTGATCATGTTGCATTTGTCTCATTGACTGGGTATGTGTATGCCGCTTTGCACGTGCCCGGCAAGCACACAAAACAGACCTATTAGGGCCAATGACTTGCTTGCTAGTGTTGCTGCTCTCG
>Ga0126342_10005989_pt1:17500-21413 | contig 21413 bp, 17 predicted proteins | sample Cyp1metagenome_FD_92528 | JGI IMG/M metagenome (GOLD analysis project Ga0126342, IMG submission 92528) | Coral microbial communities from Lord Howe Island, Old Settlement Bay, Australia - Cyphastrea 1 metagenome | ecosystem: Host-associated > Invertebrates > Cnidaria > Coral ... | reverse complement strand
TTGGGGCTGTAGGTTGGCAACCTACAGGGCTAAGAACTGGCTTCAAGGGGCTTGGGGCTGTAGGTTGGCAACCTACAGGGCTAAGAACTGGCTTCAAGGGGCTTGGGGCTGTAGGTTGGCAACTTACAGGGCTAAGAATTGGCCTCAAGTGTGGAGGGCCTGGATTTCCTTTTGGATGGCCAGTTATCCCGAGCTGATCCCAAGGAGTGGCGAGTTGGAAGGCAGCCGTGCCTTCAGAGTGGCTGTTCCGGAGCGGGCCACAGCTGAGAAAATTGGGACATATTGGGACATTTACTTGGATTAGGAAAGAAAGAAAAGGAAATTGACCCATACCCCGAATCTTTATGTGTGTGTAAATATATGTATATATATATATATATTTATATATGTATATACACATGTATTTATGTGTATCTGCAGGTGCATCTGTAGGTGTATGTGGTACGTGCAGGTGCATGTGCAGGTAGGTGTGTGTGTGTGTGCGCAGATGCATGTGGATGGGTGCGTGTGCATGTATAAAAATGTGTGTATGTGTGTGTGTGTCTATGTGTATGTATCTATGTCTGTGTATATGCATGTCATTATTTGTACATGCATATGTCCGTGTACATGTACGTGTACACATGTCCATGTGCATATGTCAATTAAATCATCTACCAGAATATGAAATCCAATGTGTGGTTCTGAAACTATACAGGTGCGGGTCAAAATGAACCGACCACAAAGAATGGATAATGAAACAATTAAATTCACAATTTTTGGGGGCCATTAGTGCCACAATTTTGACAGAAGATTTGTTCATAATCCAAAACATACCGGTTTCTCACAGAAGAATGACCTTTTTTACCAAAATTTTGGCAAGTTGGGATGAATCAAAGCCCTCGTATCCCTGTAGCCCACATCAAATTGTTGGCAAATGGATATTCATAATTTATTCATAATCCAAATCATGGCAGAATAGATTTTGACCTGGGAACCTTGGTACTATTTAATGCTTCAATCCTTGCTAGGACCGCTAGGACTCGGGGTGTCTGCTAAGCAACTAAGAAACTCATTTTTGCAGTGTGGCAATGGAAGGGGGTGACAGTTGGTTCAACATCTTCTGCCTGGTCACTGGTTTAAAATCGTATGAGATCTGCGGAGTATACACCATGTGATCAACTGGTCGGTGGTTTCATGTCTGAAGCCATGTTTGAACCATATTTAGAATGTTGATCAACAATGACTAAAAATGTGAAACCATGTATTTTGTATGTGTATATATATATACATATACACAAATAAATACATAAGTAAATAAATATTTCATACACTTTCATGGGATGGATCGAACGCACCAACCAGCTTGGAAAACAGGACATCGAACTAGTGGTCTCCGTGCCCCCGGAGCTGTTGCGACAGAAGTTGCTGGGGAAAGTGGAGCGAAAGTTGGATAAACAGCTGGAGAAGGCCGCCCTCTGTTGATCATCCCAGTTGATCCTGGTTTATCAATGATTTTCTGGGGATTTTGTTACCAAAAATCCACCATTTCATGGGGATAAACATGATGGGGATATTCTGGATTTGCTGAGTTGATAGTTGATGGGAATGACTTTCCCATCATTTAATCTACCCTCTGGTAATGACTGTTACAGTTTGCTATTGAAAATGACCATTGAAATAGTGGATTTACCATTAAAAATGGTGATTCTCCATAGTTATATATGTAAACGTTTACCAGAGGGTACCATTTGGGGAGACCAACTAATCACGGTTGGTGATTCGTTGGTGATTCATTCTCCTATTGATGATCGATGATCCTTGGTTCTCCTCCCCGTCTCATCCAAAAGCTCGGCTATTCCATCATCCCCTGAGAATCCCGTTCTAAACCCAGTATGTCATGGAATGCCAGGTGGGGTAAGCCCACAAATATCCCCAGTTTGTTGCTGATATTCCATCGTGATATTCCCTCATGTGTTTGCTTTTATCTCCAATCAAATGGCTTTTGAACACATCCAACATCCATCTCCCAACAATTTCATGCTTTGTATCTCCATACATCCCTTCCCATGTCAACCAACCACTATAGTCACTATGTCATGGGACACAGGCGGCCATCCGCTGCATTGCGGAGACCTTGGTCTCCTCTTGCGGCTTCAAGTTCCGACGTTCCGCCTTTCGAGGTGGGGCGGGCAGCTGATGGCAGCTGGAAAGGCCTGGCTGTGTCTGAAACCCATTTAATGTTAACGATGGATCAAACCCCTTAAATATAGGGATGTTTATTAATTGTATTGATAGTGATTTACAATATCACTATTTACTATTTAATGTTTATTAATATGGGGAGAGTTCCGAAAATAGTGATATTTTCCTTTATAAATGGTACCCACCCATTAGTAAACGAGGCATTTATTAATCCTGGGTTGATGTTCATTCATAGGGATATGAATGGACATAACTTTGGGATATTTTTTGATTGAAGAACTTACGAGATTTTTGGGGGTCTGAAAATGATGGATTATACTCCCGATTTATGGCATGTTTATATTGAAAACAATGATTCACCAGGGGATTTAGAGGCATCCTACTTTCAGACAAACATATCTGGAAAGATTTGGACGGTTGGAGATTTGTTCGATGATTTTGAAGCTGATAAGTTCATTTCTGATTGCAATCCTTTTTTTTGAGTTTCTGTATTTATTTTCATGGGCTGCAAAAATAACACATGTGCAAAACCAAATGTTCAGTTTGTATATCTCATATGGGGGATAGTACCAAAACATATTATTCCTCTCCAAGAAAGGGATTCATATTCCATTTGTTGGACAATGTGCCAAGAAGAATCCCAAACATGCCACTCATATCCCATTCATTGGATAATGATATGCCAATAAGTTCCCCAAATACATCCTATTCATAATCCATTTGTCGGATATATAATCTGCCAATAAATTGAAATACACATTCATATGTCATTTGTTAGACAATTTGCCAGTAACATTTCTTCAAAAAGGATGTATTATATCCTACTTGTAAGATTATGTTTCAAAAGCATATCTATATCCAATTTCTTGGATGATTTGCTAATAAACAATCAGCAATTTCCAGTTAAAAATCCCATTTGTTGCGATTTGTTGTTTGATTTGCAAATAGAAAGCCCACTCATCCTATTCATATTATCAGAATTACTATTTACATATACCCCAAAATCATATTCATGTTCCATTTTGTTGACAGCTTGCCAATAGACAATTTCCAAATTTACTCATTTCCCCATTGGTTTCAAGTTGTTGGTTGTTATCTTGCCAGTGAATTTGGGTTGAAAATTGGGTACCACATTGCATCCACTGGTTTATCACCATTTTCCGATTAAACTAGCTATTTGGGGGTACACCCCATATCAAGACACGAATTTCTCGAAATTCTTCATCTTTGGGGGTTCTCCCACTACAAATCCTCCACTTTATCGATGATTTTCCCTTGAACACATCTATTTATAGTGGATTTTCCCATGATTTTCCCATGATTTTCCCATGATTTTCCCATGATTTTCCCATGATTTTCCCATGATTTTCCCATGATTTTCCCATTGAAAATCCGCCATTTTTCCCAGGTGAGGAGCCCAAGTTGACGCTGCTGGCGCCACCCAGCGGCGCTGGCGAGGCCGTGCCCCTGGATGTGGCCGTGAATGCGGAGACACCGTTGTACGCGGCGGCGCTGTTGAGCGACACCTGGGCGCTGTGCAACGGTCGGTGGAACGGTGGAATCCCAATTAATAATGGTATATCCCAATTCAATGGATATTATTATATCATTAATCCCATACTAATCATTGGTATATCCCATAATTATACTATAATCAATGGATATCACGAGGATTAATACAAGGTGGTGCCCCCCCAGTGATGTTAGTGGGTTATAATCCCATGAAAAC
>Ga0126342_10005989_pt1:0-12500 | contig 21413 bp, 17 predicted proteins | sample Cyp1metagenome_FD_92528 | JGI IMG/M metagenome (GOLD analysis project Ga0126342, IMG submission 92528) | Coral microbial communities from Lord Howe Island, Old Settlement Bay, Australia - Cyphastrea 1 metagenome | ecosystem: Host-associated > Invertebrates > Cnidaria > Coral ... | reverse complement strand
AATTAGCCACTGGATTCAGGATCCAACTGGGAAGATTCCACGGTTTTTCCGGGCTTTTCTGAGATGATTCTGAGCCACTCATTGACTGGGATGCACATCCAGTTAGATCCAAATCTTGCTACAATTCAAGTGTCTAAAATAGAATACATAACTCGATTTTACCTGTTTGGGGATTGATGGGTGAACATAATCTATTTGTGTGTGGATAGTGGATGCCACTAGAAGTTGTCAATTTTTGGTCGGGGATCAACAAGCCACCCAAGAAAGCTGTGCCTTTTTTGCTTCTTTTTTTCTCTGAATGCATGATGTTCAGCCAGTCCGATGATCATGGGAAAGTCCCTGCAATTCTAGTGAATTAGTTGTGATGATCCCAATTTATGGCATTTTACCACGTTAGGCTTAAACCCCACTAGATTTACGGGGGCGCCATGCCCAGGCTTTGCGCGGATCAGAGAGGAGTTTGAACGTGCCAGCGACATTTGTTTCTTGGATGTTGGCGGTCCTAAGTCGATGACCTGTTGGAGTTCTGGATCTATCGAACTACTTCGATGGAGTTATAGACCAACATATAACGAGGGAGCACCAGCTTTGGGGTGATTTGGCAGCATTTTCTGGCTATGGAGAACATGTTAGATTTTCACGCGATTGTGGGATCGACTATTTTCAGAGAAAGCCATTGTGGCTGTGTAGCCAACAAGAATGCAAGATCAAGAAGTGGATGCCACAAAGATGTTGAAATCAAGTACTGTGACAGCCAATAATAAACCATCGCCAATAGAGGTTTTATTACGTTTTATTACTGGATATACCCCTAGTATCGGGTTTGCCATTATAGCTTTTGTTACCTTGGAGATCCCATGACGTCACCAAGAGGCCGATTTCAGAATGGGCTTCCACTTCAGTTGGATGAAAGCGGTCCTGACAGCTGTGAAGCTTCCAAGTCTTGTTTCTAAACGTGATCATTATACTTTTTGTGTTTCATTTCGGCCCTAAACTGTGGCAATTCTACTGGGGACGATGTTGAATCGCCATCCATATTTGATCACCTGAAATCCAAGAGGGCGCATCGGCGCCTTCCAAACGATCCTTATTTTGTAGGTTTATTGAACCATTAACCTATCGTTTGGGAGCGTCAACTATCATAGATATTCTAAATAGCCATTGGTGCAAGAGTTTCGGTAAATCAAAGCCTCACTAGTACGTCACAAACGTTCAGCTTCGTTTCTGAATTGATTAGAAAAATCTCAAACTAATGCTCAGACAACTGTGGAAACGTATAAACGTCACAAAAACCTTTCAGTCTCTAAATATTTCATTTATATCCGGATTCTAATCCCACAATAGTCCCATATTTACCAGATCGGCAATCCCATTATATTCCGCAACAGTTTCTTGTTAGATCTGGGACTATCCCTATGAATTTACATTTCTCCATTCTTATAGGATTTAATCCTCCGGTGTCCGCAAACATGGCTGGGAAATCTCTGATCAGTTGCTGGAGGTTTCTGGGAACATCATCGTTCACTCAATGGGTCATTGTTCACGAAAAACGATGTTTGATTACCGGAGAGTACCCTCTGGTAAACATACAAAAAGCTATAGAAAATGGCCATGTATAGTGAGTTTTCCCATTAAAAATTGTGATTTCCATAGTTATGTTAGTTTACCAGAGGGTAATATGTGTAGTTGGCTTCTTGGGTTATTAACTATATGATATTATGGATAATAATTATTATCCATTTCTCCATGATTATAGTCATTCTCTATCTGAGAAATGCTGCAATCATTCTCCACGATTCCTCTTGTTCATTTGTTGTATCCCCATTGTTATTTATTTTCATAGAGTCATTCTCCATCTCTGAGGCTCTGAGGGCTGCTCGCCAGGGAAGATCTTTGAGTTGTGGGTGCCGCCTGCAGCAGGCGCGGAAAGGTCGGCGTCTGGTGTGGTAAAGCCACGACGTATGTCGTGTTTTAATTGCTATGTATTTAGGATTTTATCTACTTTATACATTTGTTCCCCACGGGGTTCTTGTTTTTGGTTGTGTACTCCCGCCTGCCTGCCTGCCTGCCTGCATGCCTGCCTGCCTCCTCCTCCCGCCGCCTCCTCTTCACAACTTACTCACACACCACTTGCTCACACACAACTGCTCCTCACAACTTACTCACACACACACAACTTACTGACGCACAACTAGGCGTGGCACTTCGCCTCATCGAACTTCACTTGGCGTGGCAGGCGTGGCACTTGGTGACATCGACCTTCACTTTGCGTGGTGGGCGTGGCACTTATGGCACTGTGCTGGCTCTGGTGGCACGCTTGGGTCCCATTTGACGCTGTTGTCGCCGCGGCTGTTTGAGTGGCAGGCGTCGTACTTGGAGACATCAACCTTCACTTTGTGTGGCAGGCATGGCACTTGTGGTACTGAGCTGCTTCTTGTGTTGCTTTTCAGTGAATATTTTGCGTGGTAGGTACTTGCGTCAGATCTTGTCGCACGAGGTGTTACTCACCATACGTGGAGGTCATATTGTCAGTAAGATCTCCAAGAACTAGAAGGTTAAGCACGTTCAGTGCCTTATACCCTTGCATGGTAATACACGTTTTGCTTGCCAGGTACGTGTCTGCAAGATCCAGAAAGTTACGCTTTGTCATGACTTGCAGAAATTTCTTTGATCACCATCAGGTGTGAGCGAATCGCGTTTGGCCAGGAACTTCCTTGCATGTTGTGTTGTCACTGAAATTTCCTTGTCTCTTGCCGCTCGCCGGTTGTCATGGTGTGAGGCATGTTTTGTGTGTCGCCACACAACGCACACATACATACATGCATACATACATACATACATACATACATCCATACATGCAGACACGCATACACGCATACACGCATACATGCATACACATACACACATACAGACATACAAGCAGCTCTCTCACACGCAAGTCTTTCATACGTACCTTTCACCAGTTCGTGTCTCTTTCCTGCCTTTCCCATTCCGTCTTCACCTTTCTTTTTTGACTTATTGGAAAAAGTTGACATGTGGGTTTGTCCGGTCCTTTAATTTTCCTCTACTTATGGTTATTATATTGAATGTTGTTATTGCTAAAATTGTCGTGGTAAACCCAATGGGTATATCTGAAAATTGCTCGGATTTAGCCTGATTTATGGCTATTGAAATGAAAGGGGGAAAATGATGAGCATCCTGTGGATTTGGGGCGTGCTCTATCATGTTTCATGGTTCTTTTGTGGGGATAAAAGCAACAAGGATGAAATGGGACAAGGCTAAGGTGGGATGTGCTGGGAAATGGGTTGAATTTATGGCAGTTTTGATGATTATCAACCATGGGAAGAACATGGAAATACGGCGATGTCGACGTTTTTTTGCCACAGATCCCAGTATATTTTGAAACTACAACTGGTATATAAGACAGCCAAAGAGCGGTATGAATAGAATAGCATAAATGTATTGATAGTGCAATGCCTACAACTATTATTAGAATTTACAGAGTAAACCTTGATGGCTATAACCAACAATGACCGACAACAATGATCCAATGCCATAAACGACACCGATATAAGGGTTGTTTTACACCAACCAGGATGTTAGTTCGATGATGTGCCCCCCCAATATTTTCCGATGTCCAGTTTTTCGATGCATTTTGGGGGTTACTATACCGATATGTATGGTATATCCTGGTGAACACAGTCACCCCCTCCGGGGTCAGTGGTGGTTTCGGGTTGGAATCTGCCAGCCCTGATGTCGTAAACCCAATGATAAACCTAACAGCTGGGCATAGTTTATACCATCCATTTCTGGCAAACATTGGGTATGGTCTACAAGTCTACAATTGGGTTGATCACATTACTTGAGTTCCGCTTCAAAGTTCCATTGCATTTTTCCAAGAAACAACCTGGTAAATGGTAACCCCAAAACAATAAACTACCCCTCATTGACCCAGCAGAAATGACTCACCTTGATCCATGCCGCTGATGGCATAGGCTCTGCAGAAGATGAATGAAGAGGTGCACTTCTTGGAGAATCCAGCTACAATGGTTTCCATTTAAATGGTTGGGGACTTATGACCAGGGTTGATCCAAGTGGATGACCATGGAGTATTGAGTGCCATGGTGACTTGGGGATCTAAGAAACCCCGATTTTTCCGTGCTATGGTCAAACTATGCTTTAGATCTGTGGGAATGGGAATGATTAGTCCAATTTAATAAGGATGTATGTTTGGATTCTCATGGGACGGGACGAAATGCCATGGACCCCAGATGCTGATCCATGGGATTTGGGGGTACCCAATTTCAGTCAGCAATTTAGCCCTGCAAAGATGCGAACGCGGAAGAAAGTAAACAATATCCATGAGTAGTTGCTAAAGCATAATACACTAGAGCTGAGCCACTACAATACACTGTATCAACGGTTACCATAGAGTCATGAATCTTGTGCAGTACCGACCATCTCTTGGGGGCATGATCTTACAGGGATAAGTGGTCAGTGGCAAACCCAACAAGGAGAATAAATTTGGTGTGTTTTCTCAGGGATGGTCTGAATTGACTTCCACCTCAAAAAAGGTGTTGGCAAAAAGACATGTTAATTTGGTGAGTCCATGGGTACCCCTAGGTCCTCTGGCCATGCAGTATAAACCTGCATATACTTAGGGTAGTATCTATCATTGGTTGGGTACTAGGGTAGGTTGTGAGATATGGGATAATATTGGAGATTGAGTAGAGATTTTTTAAGCGTATTCGTGAAGGGTTGCTGAAAATAGTGTTAATTTCTAGCTATGAAAGGGGAAAATAGATGATACCCTGCTCAAAAAGACTCTTGAAGGGTCTCTCTCTCTCTCTCTCGATATGGGCTTGTCTGAAATTGGGTAGTCCCACTTGAACGGGCAACCCAATTTCTAAACCTACCATTTGGGCATGGTATATACCACCAATTTATGAGGATTTTGGGGATGGTTTCTTGTTGGTTTTCCCACAGTACCATTATGTTTTCCCATAATGTTCCCTGGACAGACCCATCTTGCCATCTTGCTTCAGGTTGCTGACTCGAACTGAAATTGGTCGCCGAACACAGAACGAGCGGCCCGTTGTTTCCCTGTAAAATTTAGGATCCATATGCCACGAAAAGCAGCACTCACTGCGGTGAGTGATGTCATCGCCGAATCCAAAAACTGCTGTGCCGCTACGCTGTTTTGGATCCCTGAAGGACGGGTGGAGATGGTTTCGAGAAAGATCATTCTGATCACGAAGCAAGGTGAAACGGGTGGATTGCAATGCAAGTGACAGCAGATGAAAATGAGTTCCCTAAGCAATCAACTCAGTTCTGCTGGTGGCCTTGCCAAGTACGATCTATTGAGTGAAATGAACCAGTGCCAAGTCTTCAAACAAACTGAACGAATTAGTAGATTTGAAGCTGTAAATCAAAGACCATCAAGACAGCAGCAGTCAAGTTTGGTGCTGTTTCGGATCACCGCTCAGTGGACCCGACTCCCAGTTGAGGCCTCCCGGGGCGCCACGCCCCTGGTGCTTGGTGCAATGCGTGTTGTTATTATCGTTGCAATGGGGATGTTTGATGGTAAGAACTTAATTAAGTAGAAACTAAGTTGAAACTGAAGTATTGAAGCAGATTTCACTGGGAATCTTAGCTTCACATGTACACCTTTGAATCATTGAAGTTGAAGGATGTTTAATCCACAACAACCAGCCGCTGCCACGCGAAAATCCCATCCACCAATCGTCAGCTGGACCACTTTGAATGGATTACACTGATTACAGGTTCAAGTTCCAACCTCTTTTGGTGTCGTGCAAGCTGGTTTCACCGGCGGACCATCACGTTGCCCCTTTTCCATAGGGGGGTGACTCTACCATACCATCCGACAATAACTATTTGAGTTATCCATGTCTCTTAAAGTTGGTATTTTTCAATCTGAAATCATCATGAGTTCCCCCATTCCAGGGTAAATCCTCGTGATCTCCTCTGGTTTTTGAGGATTGTCGAATCTGCAGCGCGGCTCATCCTCGGACGTTCTAACTCCAGCGGCGAGAGACGTCCAGCGGAAATCCCATGGCGGCCGCCAGCGCTGCGCCGTTGCTGCAGGGTGCGGACCATCCAAAGCGCATCACCATAGCCATGGGCAGTGCAGGCGGTGGGCCGTGATAAGGGGAAGTAATGGGGATACGATGATGAGAAATCTAGAGAAAAAATATATATATATATAATAAATGTATATAGATATCTACAATATAATATAAAGATATATAATTACAACCAATAGTATGGTACTGGTAACCTGATGGGAATATAATGGGAATGATGTGATAAACCCTATAGTTTTCCATCCGAACTTTTGGCTGATGAACTTGGGTATACTCTGAAATTTGGGATAAAACAAATTACAGCAACAAAATGGCTGGACAATGGGTCTATCATCGGTTTTACCACATTATTCCAGTTGGCGGTTACGAAAATGGGTTTACAAGTAGTACCCGGGCAAGGCGGGGGCGGAAGTTTCAAAATTGAAACGCTTATAGCCTATAGAGTGGAGCAAAGGCCGTGCCTATAGGTGACAGACAAGACTCCTGTGCTTCGCAGCAACAAGCTCTCGACTTTCAATCTGATGCCATGTTTTTTGAATGTTGAATCTTTTCTCATTTCGTCTGATTTCATCGCATCGCAGCTTCTCTTGGAAATTGCTCACTGCATCCCACTGTCACCGCACTCTGTGTCTCCCATCTCATCTTAACTCACCTCATGTCCTCTCACCTTTTTTCCACCGCATCTCACCTCATCCCATCTCATGTCTTCTCTCCCGTTCTCAGCTATTCTCAGCTGATCACGACTGTTCTCTTCTCTTCTCATGTCATTTGAGCTTTTCTCATCTCTTTTCATCTCAGCTTCTCTCAGATTTTCGCGGCTCTTCTCAACTCTTCTCCACTCCGATCTGACCATGATCCGGCCACGAACGTGTTCCGCAACCGTCCGCTGGACAAGCTTCCCCATCCATCTTCCGGGACACGTTTTGTCCTGCAAAACGCAGCATTTCGTGCATCCGCTATCTCTCAAAAACGCATTTCGTGGGAGAGGTCCCTCAAAAAGTGAAAGCTGAAGATGTGAAAAACGAAGCTTTCGTGCGAGACATCCCTCAAAAAGTGCAAGTTGAAGATATGAGGACCAAGCTTTCGTGCGAGACGTCCTTCAAAATCTGAAAGTGGCAAATGTGAAAACGAAGCTTTCGTGCGAGACATCCTTCAAAGTCTGAAAGTTCAAGTTATGAAAAATCAGCCTATCTGCTTAGACATCCCTTTGCTTTGACATCCCTTTGCTTTGACATCCCTTTGCTTTGACATCCCTTTGCTTTGACGTCCCTTTGTTTTAGCATCCCTTTGCTTTGACCTCCCTTTGCTTTGACATCCCCTTGTTTTGGCATCCATTTGCTTTGACCTCCCTTTGCTTTGACCTCCCTTTCCTTTGACATCCCTTTGCTTTTACATCTCTTTGCTTTGACATCCCTTTGCTTTGACATCCCTTTGCTTTGACATCCCTTTGTTTTGGCATCCCTTTGCTTTCACATCCCTTTCCTTTGACATCCCTTTGCTTTGACATCCCTTTCCTTTGACATCCCTTTGCTTTGACATCCCTTGGCTTCGACATCCCTTTGCTTTGACCTCCCTTTGCTTTGACCTCCCTTTGCTTTGGCATCCCTTTGCTTTGATATCTCTTTGCTCTGGCATCCCTTTGCTTTGACATCCCTTTGCTGTGACATCCATTGCTCTGTGGCATCCATTACTTGGTGACATCCATTGCGTTGTGACATCCATTGCTTTGTGGCATCCATTGCTTTGTAACATCAATTGCTTTGTGACACCCATAGCTTTGTGACATCCATTGCTCTATGACATCAGTTGCTCTGCAGCATCCATAGCTCTTGTGACATCCATTGCTTTGTGACGTTCATTGCTTTGTGACATCCATTGCGGTGTGACATCCATTGCTCTGTGGCATCCATAGCTCTTGTGACATCAATTGCGTTGTGACACCCACTGCTTTGTGACATCCATTGCTCTATGACATCCATTGCTTTGTGACGTTCATTGCTTTGTGACATCCATTGCTTTGTGACAGCCATTGCTTTGTGACATCCATTGCTTTGCAACATTCATTGCTTTGTGACATCCATTACCTTGTGACATCCATTGCTTTGTAACATCCATTGCTCTGTGGAATCCATAGCTCTTGTGACATCAATTGCTTTGTGACACCTATTGCTTTGTGACATCCATTGCTTTGTGACATCCATTGCTTTATGGCATCCATTGCTTTGTAACATCCATTGCTTTGTGACTTCCATTGCTTTGTGACATCCATCGCTTTTTGACAGCCATTGCACATCCATTGCCATCCGTAACGCGGAAGTTCGATATTCAATCTTTCTTCCATCAGATTTATCGCATTGTTCCAGTTGATGGTCAAGAACTAGTTAGTTACACATGTATGGATTGGATCCTAGAAAGCACATATGTCAATGCTGTTTATTCTTCAGCTGGGCCTCGCACAACCAATGCGGGGACCCCCCTGATTTGAGTTCCTGAGGTGCTCAGAGAATTTGGCAACACTGCCGGGTTGTTTCAACTACTATCGGTATGTTTACAATGCATTCCACAATCCTCTCTTTCTTTAGCCTTTACTTCTCCAGTGTCCGAGAGTGAAGCAACCCTATTCTGCTCATATTGCGCCAATCGTTCATTTTTCTCTATGATTCCCCATTTATGTTGGGTACCATTTTTCCTGCTTTTTCCCCAAAGTTCTGCGGTAAAAAACCATCAATTTTTCCGGGATTCCTCGGTAAACCCAGCATTTTTCCCTGGACATTCCTCCTTTCGCCAGGTGAGCGAGTCTTCAAGCTGGGCGACCAGGAAGTGGTGCTGATGGGTGGGAACTATGTCATCAAGGGACCCCCCTATTTTCCGCCCAAAGAGGTGGTCTCCGCCGATGCCTTGGAGATGTCACAAGGACGAATGGGAAGAGAGTTCAGCGGTGACTGATTCATGAGGGATTAATGGTGACTAATGGTGGATTAGTAGGGATTAACGGTGATTCTCATGCGGATTAGTAGGGATTAGTGTGGATCAATGGGGATTAATGGTGATTATTGCGGATTCATTGTTTTTGTTTCACGGATGAAGGGAGATTCAGTGGGGGTTTCATGGATCGATGTTCAACTGTCCCAGTTGCCATCGCCATTTTGATGTCAGGAAACTGATGATAAACCGTGCAATTTCGGGGTAACCTATTTTTAGACCATCCAACATGTTTGTTGGCAAAAAACAAACATAAACCTTTATGAAGGCCCATGAATCGGCCCATCCCACCATTTTTGTGTGCCCCGTTCACCCGTGTGTTGGTCGATTAAAACCCCGTGAAGTGATACATCTGCCATAGGCCCAAGTCAAACCAACTTAGCTAACTAGCCCCCCGGCCATAAGTTGCTTTATCTTATGCCATCATCCATTTAAATGTCTATATTATCTATATATGTACATACATATATATATATATATATATACACACACATAGACCATAGACCCAACGATGAAAGATCAGTGCAATCAACCAACTTAGCTAGCTTAACTAGTTTAACCTAGCTTAACTAACTTAACCAATGCCCCAGGAGCTGAGCAGATGCTCTACAAGCCGCCTCCTGCAGCCGATGGCTCGGCCCGTTGCGTGAAGCCTTGCGTGCGCCTGGGCTGCCTCTGGGAGGGCTCCATGCCCGACAAAGCGGGGCCCATCGATCCAACCTGGGCAGCCAACTTGGAAACCACCATTAAGGCGCATTGGTGCCTGTTTTTTGCTGGCAAAAATCACTAGTTGAATATGTTTTAGCAATGTGTATATATTTGTATACACACATACGCATGCACACATGATTAAGTGATTGATGGATATTTTTTGTGATGATGATTAGTGGGGACTAGTGGGCGTTGATGGATCGATTTATTTGGGGTTGTCCTTAAAGATGGGTTTATTTTTTGAAGCAAAATTGATATTTCATCAGTCAAAACTAGGAATATGACACATGAAGAATGAATATTGCATGTTCTTCTACTGAATAACGTATTTTTTACATCAAATTGAAGTGAGGCAATCTGCATGCTGTTTTTTTTTAAGTCTTGAACCTGACAACTTTACAAAGTGTTGGAGCTTTTTGGGGCAAAGCCTTGTGCAGATCCCAAAGAGTTATCAGGCCTTGTTGATCAGGCCTTTGCTGAGCAGAACGTTTATGTCTTTCTGGAACTCCACGATGACGCCTTCACCACGACCAACGGGGGCGAGGGTCTTCCCTGGTGGACCGGGGCCTACATGCAGGAGACGGCGCACGCACACAGCACCAGCGGACACTGCTGTTGCTTCACCAAGCCCTCCTACATCACGAAGCCTGGCAGATGGATTTGTTGGATGCTCATGGGGTCATCACCTTAGAGTATGTGCGTATATGATAAATAAATAAATAAATATATATATAAATAATATACACACACATATTCTGTGGGATTTTCGAATCTTTAATCCAAGAGTATGTTTGTCGAAGGAAGTTTGGAAGTCAACTTCCGACAATATGGACAGATGGAAAAGCAGAGGTGGGAAGAGTCAGAGAGGAGAAGAGCCGAAGCGAGAAGATCAGAGAAGAGAAAGAGTGAGAAGAAAGAAGATGCAGGCGCGCGAAAAGGTAGAAAAGAGGCGAAACATTGTGTTTTCCCAATGATTTGTGGCTCCGTAGGTTCGAAAAGTAGGCTCGCTAAAGCGGCGGGTGCGGAGCCATGTGGTCAGATGCCAAGTCAAAATGTACAAAGCACACCAACGTCGGACCACTTTTGGCAGTTGTGATGTCGAAAAAGTGCACGCCGTTGTGGCGCGAAGCACATGTCCAAGTCAAAATCTATAAGGCACACCATGTTCGGACCACTTTTGGAAGTTGACATGCTCACAAAGTGCACGCCGTTGTGGCGCAAAGCACATTTCAAAGTCAAATAACTGACGGTCTCGGAGCATTTTTGGAAGTTGACATGTCGAAAAAGTGCGCTGTTGTGGCGCGATGCACATGTTGGAGTCAAAACTGCGGGGTACGGAGCACTTTTGGACGTTCGGATGTCGTTTTGCGTGGCAGGCAGAAGGGATTCTGCACCTTGTCAAAAGTGAGCAAAACGTGAGGGTTTTGTAGCAGTTTCAACTACAACCACCACTACAGTACACTCCGCTCCACTACACTACACTACTCGTACAACTACAACTACATTACGCTACACTACACTACGCTAATTGCATGACACTAAACTACAATACACTACACTCCACTACACTACACTAAAGTACACTCAATTACACTGCACTACACAAACTACAACTATAACTACATTACAACTACAATTACAACTACAACTACACAAATTACATTACATTACACTACGCTACACCACACTACACCACACTACACCACACCACACCACACTACACTACAGTAACTACAACTACAGCTACAACTACAACTACGATACATTACACTAGGCTACACTAGACTACACTACACAACTGCAACCACACTACACTAATTACAATACACCACAACTACAACCCTACTACATTACAACTAGAACTACAGCTGCACAACACCACACTACGTCCAGCAGTTGTGGGTGAGGTGACCGACCAGGTGACCACTGCAACCATTGCAACCATTTTTCGGTCCATCAGTGGATTCGCCCTGCCATCCGTGACTCACAACAACCAACCTCTCCTATAGGTTTCGTATTTCTGAAACTTCCGCCGCCGCTTTGTGCGGTACTACTGGTATGCAATGTAATGTACATTTTCGCGTGTGTATATATATATATAGTTATATATACGTATGTATGTATATATATATGTATGTATGTATGTATATATATATATATGTATGTATGTCTGTCTGTATGTATATGTATGTAATGTATGTAATGTATGTATGTGTGTATGTATGTATGTATGTATGTATGTATGTATGTATGTATGTATGGTATGTATGGTATGTATGGTATGTATGGTATGTATGGTATGTATGGTATGTATGGTATATATGTATGTATGGTATATATGTATGTATGTATGTATGTAATGTAATGTAATGTAATGTAATGTTATGTTATGTTATGTTATGTATGTATGTATGTAATGTATGTATGTATGTATGTATGTATGTTTTTATGTATGTATGTATGTATGTATGGTATGGTATGGTATGGTATGGTATGGTATGGTATGGTATGGTATGTATGTATGGTATATATGTATGTATGTATGTAATGTAATGTAATGTAATGTATGTAATGTATGTAATGTATGTAATGTATGTAATGCATGTAATGTATGTAATGTATGTAATGTATGTAATGTATGTAATGTATGTAATGTATGTATGTAATGTATGTAATGTATGTAATGTATGTAATGTATGTAAT
>Ga0126342_10005988_pt1 | contig 21414 bp, 27 predicted proteins | sample Cyp1metagenome_FD_92528 | JGI IMG/M metagenome (GOLD analysis project Ga0126342, IMG submission 92528) | Coral microbial communities from Lord Howe Island, Old Settlement Bay, Australia - Cyphastrea 1 metagenome | ecosystem: Host-associated > Invertebrates > Cnidaria > Coral ... | reverse complement strand
GAAGATGTGAGGATAAGAAGATGTGAAGATGAGAAGATGTGAAGATGAGAAGATGTGAAGATGAGAAGATGTGAAGATGAGAAGATGTGAAGATGAGAAGATGTTTTACAGACCCCCACTATTAGAAGAACCCTGCGCTCAGACGCTCTCGGGAAAAACAATGGAAAAAACCAGAAAAAACTACAGACCCCGTGGGGCATCTCCTCAAAGCCTCCAGACATGGGGTTTGCAGTTTTTTGTTTTTCTCGAGATTTTGGCAACTTTTGCCTCCGCCAAGAAGTGTGAACATTCTCTCATTAGCGTTGGTGCCCAAGGTCACCGTGATGAGCTCTCTATATGAAGAAGCATAAACATTTGGTGTATATATATAGTTTGAATGAATGGCCTATACATTCAATAATGGTAATGATAGTACCATAAAACTAATAATTAAAATGCATTATTAGTTTTATGATGTTTTATGTTTTCTGTATGCGCTCCGCTCATTTGATTTTGCAAAACTGGATTTGAACATCTTCAAAAAACCTAGCAATTTTCATTAAACATATTTCTTGAACAAATATTTTTTTAAGAAATATGTTTATAAATTATTTCAATATGAACAAGTTTTTAGTGAGGAATATATCAGAACTTAAGGAGCTAAAAGGCAAAAGGATTAATGACAAAACCACAAAAGCAACAAAAAAAGACTTTATGAATTTATAGAACTATACACTGAAAGGAAAATATCAAATGTAGCAACAGCAGAATACTACATAAAAAAATTAAACTTCTGATAATAAAAAAAATTATGATAAAACTTTTGAAAAAAAATAGACGTACGGTACAGAAGTTTAAGGAACAAAAACAATTGAAAAAAAATAGAAGAAACTCAGATAAAGAACCAGAAACATACATACTTTATCAATTTTGAAGTCTTCACCCTCAGAAAGCCAGTGAATAAACAAACAAAACAATTTTTTAAATACCTTAACTAACCTTATTACATTGATAGTTTTGATATTTGAACTGCTACAATCACTGTGCCTAGTTTTCCAAGTGACATTATAGGACACATAATTTTTAGGTTTGAAATTTTAGAAGACCAATATGAGGGACAGATAAATCCAAGATTTACTAACGCAATGGCTCGTTTAAAGAATGATGCAGAATTTGATGAATTAATCAAAACCTTACAAATGTAGTACCAAGATAATATGTTTCATTGTATTAAGATATCAGTAGAATTAGTCAATAAGAATGGTGAAAAAAATAATATAAATTATACTTAATGAAAATTTAACTGATGCTTTTAATGTATCAATATACCATCATTATCTATATATATATACATACACCTTTAAAAATGGAAGCATCAACCATTAAGAAAGCAATTGAGAAAGGGCATTGAATAGAGAATATGTGTTGGGTAAATGCCCTTACTGACTTTTATCAGGATACAATTGTGAATGAGAAAACCAGAACGAGATTGACAGTTGAAAGGATTGTTGAAAATCTAGGTAGAAATGATTTTTACACAAAAGGCGTATCCATTCAGGAAATGGAAAGCGTATTTATAGAGTTCAGTATCCAAGTTATAAAATGCATCAGTGTATAAGTATGACCCACCCAAAAGAAATCACCATATCAAGACCTTCTACGCTTTAGTTAAAAAAACAATTAATGTTTTAAATCACGACCTCAAAAGTTTCAACAATAGCAAGAGAATAAAATAACTAACTGTTAAAGCATCCACTGACTACTATACAAGTAATAAAGAAGAACCCCCAACTTTTAAGATGATAAATAAAGTAGATGACTACTTAAAATTGAAATCATTATGATTTCTGTTATAATACCTGCTTGAAACTTTATTTAAGGTTCATACCCAGCAATAAGCAGTTGAAAAAACAATTCAGTTAAATGATTACCTTCAACAATTAATGTTATTTGTTTTGTATCTTCTTATTAAAACACAAAACCTAGTTAAACCTTAGAAAGAAGTGTGAAAACCCAGAAAAAAACGCACGCTCACAGTGACGAGCTCTCTTTTTTTTGGGGGGGTTGGATCAACAGCATGTGGCAGTGGTTTGAGGGATGTTTGGTGTTATCTCTCACTCGAGATTCAGGTGAAGCATTTTCTGGCGATGCCGCTCACGCTGCTCCTGCTCCCCATTGTTTTCTTTGTTTGCGCAGACGCTGCGGGCTTGTCCCTAGAGGACTGCCGTGCTAGGGGCTTGGTGCCATACCCCCGGGGCAGCTCGGGAATTGGTGAGATCTGGCAGATCGTGAATTACCACGAAGTGCAGTGGGGCATGCTGCCCCGGCAGATTGCCAACTTGATTGGCCTCATCATCATTGTCACTACGTTTAAACGTAGTGGTTTCAAAGATGTTTGATTTTTTCACCCCTGAAAAGATAGGAATTAGATGGAATTATACAGGATGGTGCCCCCCAGTTATAAGTTGGTTTATAAACCCCATTATATAACTATAGTTATATCTACCATAAACCATAGTTATGGGAGTTATAAACCAACTTAGCTAACTATGGGGCACCACCTTGTAACATGTTTAGTCATTTTTTCCATGCAAGAAGTGGGAGCCCTTCTTGCACTCCCGGCCACTCCCGGCCCCTACCCAGGTCACTTTTGGCTCCTCCCTTGACGTGGCAGCCATCCAGGCAGAGCTGCCCACACGCAAGCTGGACTACAACAAAGAACTGACCGCCATTGGTTGGGGCAACCTCTGCAGTAGCTGCTCAGCTGGCCTGGGTTAACTGATGTTAACTGGAATGTGGATAAATCGTAGAAAAATGTAGGTGAATGATGGTGAATGGATGTTTTTTTTTTTTTTTTGGGGGGGGTGTGATTTTTTTCGGGACAGCGAAAGACTTGGCTATCCCATTTGGAGCAGGGATTCAATCCATGGATCTCAGATTTGGACCAAGGAAAGATCACAGGGCCCCCCCCCGGATAGATGACGACAAGGCAAAAACCCTCGGGTTCCTCTTGATGTTTACTGTAAACAACTTCAAACCCATGGAGTTTTATGGCAAAAGCCAGGCGAAAAGCTCCCGGATCATCATGATCATCCCACAAACCGAATAGAAATCCAATAGACATCCACAGAAAATCCCTAGAAGCCTATGGAAATCCACAGAAAATCCCTAGAAATCCGTCGCGAATCCAGGCTTTGTGTGTGGTGCCACCGGGTCCTACATCTTCTCCCAGACGATTTTCAGCGCCAAGCGTTCGGTCAAGAGTCGCTTTAACGGCTTCGTCGTGGCCATCGGGGAGTTTCTGCTCTTCGGGCTGCCGGTGGACATCCTGAAAGTCCTGCCCAATGCGGCCTGGTGAAGTTACCCTGAGAGGTAAACTTTGCTATGGAAAATGGTTCATTTATAGTTGATTTACCATGATTTACCATGATTTACCTATGAAGATGGTGATTTTCCATAGCTATGTTAGTTTACCAGAGGGTATAATGAGAAAAATGCGGATGTTTTTGGATGGATTTTGTTTGGGGACTTAACGTGGAGCAAAAAATGTTGATAGGTATAGAAGCTACCAAAATCATCTCTAAGCTCTGGTTGAATTTGATCCCGTTTTTCTTATGGAGTCGAACATGGGGATGTCATCAAGTAAAATGAAGGAACATAGGTTGATATGGCCTATCAACCTGTAGCATATAGTATATAGTACCGTACATTTGGATTTAACGAACCAAATGGATCCAAATATTGTAAATGGGCTGACATAATCTACCGACATACGAATAAATGTGGATCAATGTGGATAAATATTGAATCAAGCAACATACCGTGATGGGGAATCGGCCAATAGATAACTTTGGACATCTATATATCTATATATATATATATATAATATACGCACAACCATCAGGAGACGATAAACCCAACGCCATCAACCTCTGAATGGGACGATGTTGGAAGTGCACTGTATCTATTACAAGTGGCCAGGGATCTCGATTGGTGATTGGTATCTAGAGTATGGCTTCTTCTGCAGAGAGAGATGGACGCATGGATTGATATGAGCCATTGTATAGTGCGCCTAGGGTACCATACGTTGCACAGTAGATGGGAGGGGTAGATGTGGGATTCAAGCCAGGCGTATGTGGGTGGCATCATGTGCCTCTTTGGCGTGGACATCATGAATGACTGGTTGTTTCAGTCTAGACATCTGATGTCTCGCTCTGAGTATACTCTGGTGTGGATCTCTTTTGGCGTCACTTGGCGCTGTTTCATTTTGACATGTCTTCTTTGATATTAGAGTATGTTTCTCTTTTTTCGGCCCTCAAAATTGGAGGATTCCCGGCGACTCATTCCTTTCTCCTTAGAACAAGCCCCAACAACAAAGTCTCTCTGTGAAACCCTTCAAAAGAATTGATCTATTTATTCTTAAGGGAAGGCGATCCTAGGAGGATCCCTCACTGGTTGGTTTGGCTCTGGGCCAACATTTGGGCACCAATCGGCCAACCAATTTGGTGATTTTGAGTATTATATAATTCAACCACACCGTGGGGGTTTGCACATTTTGACCCATTTCCAAAATCCAGTAGTTTGTCATTGTTTTACAATAGTTTTCACCTAAAAACCAATTAAGAGCCATGAGCATCCCGTAAAGTCCGTGGTAACACTTCTGTTTTTGACAAGAATCCCACATATTTAAGAAACATTTTTGTTCGTTATAGAAATATGGTGAAATCCCATCAAATCCATGTCCTTCTCCCATTGTACCCCATAAAATTATTGGTTACTCCAATTTCTGTTGTTTAAATATTATTTAGCCAATTGTTGGCTATTGTTAAATCCTACATCTCTTCCATGATTTCCCATTCGAGTTGGTTATGAGTTATATCCCATTACTTCCCAATCGTATCCCCATTTCCAGCTGATATCTCCATATCTCTGCCACTGAATCCCAGCTGGGGGGTGCATCACACTTCGTGTATGGGTCAACCAAGACCAACACCCATATATGGAATATCTATAAATATCTATGGGATAAAACATGGAGAATATCTATGAATATCTATGGGATGAAATATGGCTTACCTATGGATTTATAAACATTTATACCCCACTTAGATCCCCATTGGGGCTGCATCCCCACATCGTTTCAGCGTTAGCGCCTGAGGTCACCATGTGGCTCACGGGCTTCCAAACCTTCGGCGTCATCGAAGGGATGGCCGTAGGCACTGCAGTGGCGAGCGTTTTCTTCGTGTATCAGTTTGCCAAAGTGCCACTGGGCGCGTTTCTTTTCGCGGAAGATGTGGGTGAAAAATGGTGAAAATAGAAACTGAGCTATAACTGAACTATAAAAATGGAGGTTGAACTATGAAATAAATGGATGAACATGGTGATTTCATCAAGGAGTGGGATTCTTCTGAAAATTCTTGTCGTTTCTTTATCCATTAAAGGACAGATTTTCTCTTTTTGGCTTTGCAATAAAATGAATGGATTCACATAACATATCCTCCAAGAATTTAACAGTTTGCCATGGGAAATTGCCATTAAAGATAGTCGGTAAATCCTCTTTTCAAATGGGCCATCTATGCTGCAGTTATGTAATCAATCAACAAATTTCCACAGGGTATACTATAACCATTCCACCTTAGCTGGTGGATTACATCCCCCAAAAATATCCCCGTTCATATCCCATAAAAAACCTATACCATTTGGTAAACTACCATAACTATGGAAAATCACCACTTGTAATGGGACAATTTACTATTTCTATGGCCATTTTCAATAGCTATGTAACAAATTACCAGAGGGTATAAGAACCATGATTTTTCACGGCGGACCCCCTCAGATTACCGGAGACCTTAAGGCAAGACAAATGGCAGGAGGTCTCCTCGAGGTCTTCAGTGGTAAGACCTCCACAAGAACGACGTCACTTGAATCTGGGCGATTTCAACGAGAAGGATTTAGAGTAATGGGAATGGATTTTAATGGGATTTCATGGGAATATCTGGTTGGTGGTTTGGAACATTTGGATTATTTTTCCATAATATCTGGGATAATCCTTCCCATTGCCTAAAATTTTTAAGACGGGGAGGTCAACCACCAACCAGATATGATTGGATAGATTTTATAGATCTTGCTTTGGGGATACCCGGATTGAACCTTTGGTATGTTTCAACATGGCTTGCTGAACACAAAACCCCATTGGTACCCGATGATTTTCCCAGCTTTTTCAGCCTCGATGGCTAGGAGATGTCCTAGCCATGTTTGATTACTGGAGGGTTCCCCTCTGGTAATTTAACATAGCTATTGAAAATGGCTATTTATAGTGGATTTTCCCATTAAAAATGGTGATTTTCCATAGTTATGTTTGATTACTGGAGGGTTAAACTAAGAAACTGGAGGTATTTTACCATACAGTAAGCCATATTTTGGGGCTACATCCCCTGAAAAATAGCCCTGAAAAATAGACCTTATGTAATGTATTATATGGTAAGTACCTCCAGTAGGTTGGTTCCTGAAATGGCCACTTACTTTTTTTTTTGAATCAATATATATATATATATATCACACACACACACACGCTACACATATAGAAGTATTCCATATGATTCTCATCTCTAAAGCCACCCATGCCCCCCCATCCACCGCCACTTTAAAGGAACGGCATGTACAACAGCATCCTGGCCATCAGCCTCAACAGCTACGCCTTTTTTGGCACGTCCTTCACCTCGGCGCAGAGCATCGAGGTGGCGGTGCAGCAGAAGAGCGCGCGCTTCGTCTGCCTGGATCTGGGCCGCTTGAGCGGCATGGATTGCACCTTTGCGGATCAAATCCGATTGTGCCTTGGGATATTCTGATGGATGGAAGATGGTGAAGTTGATGGTTACCCTCTGGTAAACTAACATAACTATGGAAAATCACCATTTTTTAAGGGAAAATCCACTATAAATGGTCATTTTCAATAGCTATGTTAAATTACCAGAGGGTAGTGGTGGTGAATGGTTAACACGTGTTAATGATGGTTGAAAAAGAGATATAGTCATGATTAATAATAATGGTTAATAGTGCTTACTAACATGGGTTAATATGATTGAATATTGTTCATGGTTAATCATGCTGGTGATCCCAACTCAACCCAGGATCTTGCCAAACTAGCAGTTTAGGCAAACCGGCAATTTCATCAAACGAATGGTGGTGTAAAGTGGTATGATTAACCCCCATCAACCTCTATCAGAGGCTGACTAATCCCCTATTGTTGAAGCTTTACCATTGGGGGGTTTAGCCTTAAACTTCAAAAACCTGCAACTTCACGCAACTTGAATCTACCCTCTGGTAAATTAACATAGCTATGGAAAATCACCATTTATAATGGGTAAATCCACTATAAATGGCCATTGTCAATAGCTATGTTAAATTACCAGAGGGTACATCTTCTAACATCCAACATTTCCCACCATTTCTCAGGTTGGTCCTCTCCTTGGAACGCGAAGGCGCGCGCGTCTTCCTATCCTCGCTGCGTTCCAAGACGGCGGAGCGGCTGCTGCTGGCGCACGGCGTGGTCGGTCCCAGCGTTCCGGAGCGAAAGGTCTTCGTGACCTTGGACCAGGCCCTGCAGAAGTGCGAGGAGACACCGGTGATGGGGGTGGTTACCCTCTGGTAAACTAACATAGCTATGGAAAATCACCATTTTTCATGTCAAAATCCACTATTTCTATGGCCATTTTCAATAGCTATGTTAAATTACCAGAGGGTATGATATGTGATATGTTCTGAACGTGATTCATATGTCACATAAAAAAGGTAATTATATGTGTTATTGTATATCTTATTGATAATAATAGTGTGATAATTCATGAAGTACTAATAATGTAGGTTATATAATAATCATTGTATATATATAATATATTATTGATATGTTATTCTTACTACTCTAATTAGTTAACAATATCAAAATACACATGGAGTATGATTAGCAATGATTAACTTACGTACTTATATATTGTATATTTATTGTGATTGCGGTTTTCATATGCTATTATTGTTGTCAAACGGATATTGATATTTGACCTCTATATAAGAAATAAACCAAACAAGATAAACATATAGTTGATGAGTTTCCAGTATGTTCTCATTATATTCCTAATTATTCGGAGAATGATGTTTGGTGAATGTGTTGGTGAGGAATGGCTGGTGATATTTAATACTTATGGGATTTTAGGATCAAACATGGGGGTACTATGGGGGTACTGGATAATTACTGTAATGGGAATATCATGAAATATCATCGACCGTAAGGTGATTTCTTTTGATGTTTAGTTTTGTTTGGATGTTATATTAATCTTTTTTTCTTCTTCTTCTTCTTCTTCTTCTTTTTTTTTTCCTTTTTTTTTGGGGGGGGGTGGTAGGGGAACATATAAGCCTGAGCCAAAGAAAGGAAGATACATCGTTTTTTTTCGTCAAAAAACACGTGGAGGATGCATTAAATATAGTGTTTTTTCCTCAAAATTGTGTCATTTTTTTTTTCTCCGGCTGAAACCATTGAGGAGATCATTCTGACCGAGGCCGGCAAATTGAGAAAGGATCAGTCTGATGAGGAGTGGCTATGGCTGAATGGTTCGGCATGTGGTTGTGACAAAAATTGATTGGGACAACCCTATCAACACAACCCCACCAGAAAGAAACCTTGGTTTGGTTGTAGATCATGCCCAGAGTTCCATGTGTATAAATAAATATGTGTATATATATATACTTGCACATTCATAGGGGGAGTTATTCTGGAGGGTTGGGATGAGTAGGAGCTTTCCCCATTTCTTTTTGCATTGATTCAAAATCACTGTCGCTTGGACTGTTTTTGAACTTCCGTTTCCATCCAACTGTGCCAGATGATTTAAAGTGCTGATTCCATGCTAGGCGATTGATCACTCCAAGTGCCGCACGCTAACACAATATTACTCCCATAATGTTTGTAGGGCTTGAGGCACCTTGTTTTGCATCACCCAGGTAAATATGATAGATAGATATAGGTTTTCTCAACTTTGCACTTTTTTCCCGGCATCACAACACGTTTCAAAGTTTTTGGGATGAACATGATTGCTGTGTTTCATGGTCTTTTTTTCTTCCTTTGATTTTGCTGGGTATGCACATTATTTTCTAGACGATCCAGTGTTTCTCATTCTTTGCGGTAGGCACTTGAAACACACATGACAAAGCCATGAACATCCCATAAAATCCTGAGTGACACCTTTTTTTTTTGACAAAAAATATACTAAGAATTACACTGGTTTGCACATTTTGTTGATTAATCCTGGCGAACCCCCGTAAACTCCCAATAAAATGCTTGGTGCCTCCATTCTTTTGGTTCACCCAACACAAATCCATTTAAGATCCTCATTTTTGCTGGTGAAGACCCAGTTGTTGTTGGTTCAACCCGCCATATTAAAACAAAGCTTTTTACATTCTTCTACCCCATTCCATCCATGGAGTAATCATAATTATCCCATATTCATCCACTGGTTATTCATCATAAACCCCATAGCATCCATTGATTCATCATCATTATCCCATATCATCTATTGATTAATCATCATTATCCCATCTTATCCCAAAAATTGGGTGGTAAAAAAGAATCATTCCAGGATGATAATGATAATATCCACCATTATATTGGGATAATCATAATTGATAATTACCTACTGACAGACTGATTTTCTCATCATCATTATCCATTGATTGATCATCAAAAAGAGTCATAATATGTCATAATTGTGGATCCACCATTGATATTCATAATATCCATCATTATAATTTATACCATTATAAGATATTATCCCATTATATGGTGGATATCATCATTATATATCATTATAATGGGATAATATCCACCATATAATGGGATAATATCTTCTAATGATCATCAATATTCACCTTTTTTCCCCATCATAACCATAGTATAGTAGACCAAACAATGGGATGTCATATCATAACCATAGTATAAAATAACCATATTATCCTCTGGTATTTTAACATAGCTATTGAAAATGGCCATTTATAGTGAGTTTTCCCATCAAAAATGGTGATTTTCCATAGTTATGTTAGTTTACCAGAGGGTATCAACCAAATTGGAGTCATCCCAGGTGGCCTCTTGACATCCTTCTGCTGGACTACGTCGAGGGCTTCGTCAGCGACAAGGCCAGTGCCACGGCGGCGGCCAAGGCGGCCGCGCAGCGCTTCGAGCGCCTCGAGCTGAAGGAGAACCAGGTGCTCTTCAGGTCTGAGGCGCCCTGGGGTGGAAGATTCTGGGAATTTTCGGCTGATTTGATGGTTTCACCAGATAAATTATGATATTTCGGCTGAGAAAATGGGGGTTGAAGTTGATTTAATAAGTAAAACATGGAGATGTAGAATGGAAATAAATGGTGATGTGTGTGATTGATGATATTTATATTCCTTGGTGTATATATATAATTATGTGTATATATATTATACACACGCATATCTATAGTAACCCCCGAAAAGATAACAACGTATTTCCAGGATGGTATTGGTAGTTCAATGATGTTTTCACCATAATTTGAAAGTTTCCATTGCGATCCCATGGGGCTTGATATATAATTCATCACCGTATATCAATATTGATTGTCGTTAGTGGGTTGCCCTACATCGTATCATCATATCCAACCATAGTATAAAACCACATGGTTGATTTTGACGAATCTATCATATCCCAACTCCCATGTAAATCCCATTACATCCAAATCAATTCCCCTTAAATCCAAATGAACTCCCATTAAATCCAACTCAATTCCCAACGCCCAAAATCAAGTTCCAATCCCAAGTACCTAGAAATCCATCATTTCTTGGTGAATCTCATGGAATTTCCCCATTTTTCCCGTTCAAGGACCCGGCCAACGCCATCTTTGTGGTGGCCAAGGGCATCGTTGGCGCCAGCAGCGCCCTGGACTTCGCCAAGCAGCTGGGAAACTCCGGGGCCCTGCTGGCCTCGCCGCAGCCCACGCATCGGCCCAGCGGCGATGACCATGAGGAGCTGGGCTTTATGGAGGAGAGCACCATGGAGGCTGGGTGAAAGCTGGGTGAAAGCTGAAGTTTCTGATTTTTTTTTATTGGAAGATAGCGGAAGTTTCGTTTTTTTTGGTTGGGTTAATGGCTGTGAACGTTTTTCATGTTTTTTTTTGGCGATGATTGAGACCAATTAACTTGTGTGCTTAGTTGCTTGTTTTCAAAATAATGTTTCGGGATGATGAGGTTTTGTGGAGCTCATTTGGGAGGATGACCCCAAATGAGTTTTCTCAGATGGTGTATGTAGAAGTTGGAATGATCCACTTTAGGAGCATGACCAGCATGGGGTCGGAGCCATTCTCAACGACACGGCCTTCTATTCCAGAAGGATGCTTGGATCATACAGCGCGTCCAGGCCCAGGGTTAACAACACTTGAGAAAATAGGCAATCCCCAAACTTGTCATCATTCCCACTCATAAATTGTCCCATCAGAAAATGTGAATATTACCTCCATTGGGTCTTATAGTTTTGCCATGTTTTGTGAATCTTCAACCATTCATCCTGGCTACCCTGCAACTAGGCTTCCAGTTGAGTCTTATCACCTTTCAAACAATCTCAACATTCTCAACATCAACCAACCTTGGCCCAATGAATCTACCCCCTACATCCCCTACCCCCTACATCCCCTACGTGTCAGTAGATCCCCATCCCCCCAGTGGCCCAAAAAGGAAGTGTGGCGCGGAGGCGGTGGCCCAGACGGACTGCGTGGTGTATCGCCTGCGGCGGTCCACGATGGACACCTTGGAACGGGAAGATCCGGCCGCCGCGGTGCTGCTGCAGAAGGTGCTGCTGCGGGACCTCTCGCAGCTGATGGCGCAGTTCCTATGCCCGCTGCAGGTGGGGATGGTTGGAGGTTGGGGATGGGGTGGGGATGGGGGTAAGTTGATCGATTTTTTGATCTGGATGTGGTTGGATAGCTGGGTGAAGTGTTATTGAGCCGGATGGATCGGGTTGCGGAGTTCTTGGGGCAAAGGATACAAAGGCTGGGTTCTGGTTACGGTTTTGATTTTGCTTTTTTCAGCTTCCACCGGAAGCAGAATGGATATGCGAACTGGCTAGGGGTTCGAACCACCAAAGGATGGTCGGCTCCTCGCAGCCTAGTGTGTTTATCCAGGTTTTACGCACTACAGTACTAGTCGGATAGCAGGCACCAGGGGATTTCCGCAGTGTTTTTCTCCAGGCACTGCTTTTGGTATGCAACTAAACGATCGTTTGCAGACCAAAATGGCTGGTAATGTCAGCCTCGGACTAGTGAACCCTGGTTGCTTAATTATGATGGTTCATTATGCTCCAAAATAGTGATGTAATTTGCTACAAAACCTGGTGCCCCCTGAAACATCATCAACCATCAACAGTCCATGGATTTAGCAAACTTTGTGGGTTGACACCTTGCTGCAGGCGGTTTCTGGCCTCAGCTGAGGCGTTTCGAGCCATGGCCCTGTCCATGTCTACCTGGCTGTGGGTCAAAATTCAGGAGCTAAATTTTGCTTTAGAAGGCTGAAATCATTGATTTTCTTTGGTTACTGTACCTGTTTTTGTTGAAGGATGAACTTTTTTAAACATATTTTTGTGGTATAGTGATGATATATCCCATTTTGACCCATACCAACCCGGATATATTGATTGATAGGTTGGATCTGAAAACTGTTGGATCTGATTGTGCCGTGTGACGAAAAGGCAGCAACAGAATGGCACTGCGATTTCATCAGAGGGATGATGGCCGTGACGCTGCATCACTTGTCTTTGAGATGATGCATTCCGCTGCCTTTTGGCCACTAGCACATAGCCCAAAACCGATGAAGCAACGGACAAGCAGAACTAAGAAGGAGCCAGCAACAAGCTGCAGGCCACTCAAATCCAGCAGGAGAAACTACTGCACCAAGCTTGGGCGAGCTGCGGAGAGCTGCTCATCTCCGATTCTTGTTGAACTCTTGTTGGAAAGATTTTTCACTGTAAACTGAGCTTAGCCCAAGCAAATTTTGACTATTTGCACAAACGCTTGCTAATACTAGTTACTAGGACACAATCTCAACCTCCCAAATGGATGGTTTGATAACCAAAATAGATCAACATAGGCCAGCTTATGGTGGGTTCATCAGGGGTACCCAATGAACTTTACCCACAACCATGAACTCTACCTATCTGCTTATCTGCATCTATCGATATAACAGACTCAACTAGAGCACGAAAGAAAGAAATAATGAAAGGCAAACGTCTAAATAGATATCTAACCATCATTGAAAATTGTTTTTCCTTCTCTAAGCATAACTATCCCATGGCGCTTCTCTAAGCCTCGTCGTCTTCGGACATCGCCATGGCGCTGCTGGCGGCCCTGCAGCTGCCCAGCGATGCCGAGAGCTGCCGCCGCTTCTGCCAAGAGGCGCTGCAGGCGCGGCATGTTGGGCCCGCGGAGCAGCGGCAGCTCTACGAACGGCTGCCCTGGTGCCGGCCCTGGAGATGTGGAGATTGATGTTGGTATTAGTTTATAGCATGTTATAGCATAGTGATATATAATGACAATGATGTTTTTAAAATCATAATTATGTGCATATGATTGTATATGTGTATATGTTTCTACCTATATCTAGGTAACTATTGATATTTGTATGTCTCTTTGATTCTTATCTTGCATATAATATAAGTGTGTGGGACTAAGTGGGGGTAACAAGTTGATCCTGGTCGGTTAATCTCAGGATGTTTGGGAGCCAAGGTTGATGCAACGGCTGCATGGGTGGTTTGCTCTCTCCAATCCCGGGCTGGAGGCGGGTACCGGGTAGGAGGCAGAAACTCAGGCTGAGACCATAACTGCCGTTAGCATCCAATAACTGCCATTATGTAGCAATCAGAGTTTTTTTTTCCCCTAAAGAGAGTTTCAAAGTGCTTGATGACATGCGCGTATGGTATTCAGAGGTACGTTGTGCACATGTCTGTTTGGTTATCGGCAAGTTTTCGAGCCCCTTCATGCGCATAATTTTGACATTCTTCAAATGGCGTTCCCTCCCCAAAGTATAGAATCTGTTTCTGGATTACTGTAATTGTTTTTTCCTCAAACTTTCGGACCCCAACGGCTACAGGCCAAGCTTCTTTGTTTGATTTTCCAAAAGTCGTGGAGAAAGCGCTGCAGGAAGCGGTTTTGAGGACCTTTCATCCTCAAGGGCCCTTGAGCCCTCTATTCGCTGCCATGGCCACTTGTCTGGCTGTTGGCACCAGCATGCCTCAGGCATATTTTTGAACTAAACATGTCGCGCTTGTGGATTTTGCAACGAGCAGGATCCACAGTGAAGGGTTGTATTTCCACTGGTGTTCCCATCAACTCCCCTATGTACTTGCTATTCTCCAGCGGTTTATCTTCGATTCCTACTTACGATGGCAGCTTCAATGTGGCAAACTCAAATCAATCACACCTCATCTTACAATCTTGAAAATCAGGACATCCTTAAACCCAAGAAAAACAGATTGTTAATATGGTACCATCTGGAAAATCACAATTTTTAATAGGTAAACCATCTATAAATGGGCCATTTTCCATGGCTATGTTAAATAACCAAATGGTAAAGCCAATGCCACCTGCAGCTATGGCTGGTCCCCTTTGCACCTCTAAGGAGACGCCTGCCTTCATCTTCCCCCTGCGCAAACTGCCGCCGCGGACCTTGAAAACGGCTGCTGGCTTGCGATGAGTTCACCTTATGTACAGATCTTTCACATATTATTTGAAAAGGATATGTATAACGTATATGTACATTTGTGTATATGTATATGCACCAAGAAGTACATCTTCCCAACTTTCCATTTCTTGGGCTGCACTGTGAAATTGGGACAAGCATAGACAAACATAGACAAGCATGGGGTGCATGACCGAGGTCTTGGCTGCATCCAACAGCAATTTCAGATTCAGAGATTACAACAACCGACAGATGGAAGACCTGAACCAGTCCTTGCTGGCGGTGTTAGGTGCCTGGGCGATGGCTGGTGCTGGGGTAAATCACCTGGGGCTATTTCTTGGGTTCGGCTTGCCAGGTTGGTTCCCTCTGCAGAGCAAGATGACCAAGATGGATAGAGTTGGATAGATGAAGTTTCTTCCATGTGCTCTAGTGTTTGGACCAAAGGTATACGCATCAGACCAATCCAGATATGCATGTATGCCGCATGAACATTACATGACACAAGAAACAGATCACCCCTTCAATAATCAGCATACAACATTGACATGGTCACACACACACATATATATATACTGAACTGTATTTTAGACTTTTTGGTGTTCATAGCCGTCCCAGCCATGTCTTGCCCAGGCATGGATCGATTATCACGGACTTCGGGGACTTCGGGTGAGTTGGAAGGTTTAGCCTTGACAGCGCAGGAGAAGACCTCCATGGGAGTGGGAGGCCCCACGGTAAGTCCAACACCAGGTTCGGTTCCGCCCAACAAAAGGGGCTTTTTAAGCTCCTAAGAAGCTCCTGATAATAGTTGGTGCTCATATAATGACCCTTAATCTGACCTGATTTGTTGAGGGAGGGGCTTTTGCAGGGACTCCCTTAGGTTTCCGTGAAGGTGTGCCAATCTACTGATACCAAAAACCTGACAGTGCTGCACCATAGGCTATGTACTGGGAAGCCCAACAATCATATTACCATCATGGTAGGTTCATTCTGAAAGCAAACACTTCAACAGTCTGCCTTTCTCGTTTCTCTCCACCGGCAATACACCCTTGGCTCCAGGAGTTTGTGCTCACCACCCTGGTGTATTTCCTGGTGGCCGAGGCGCCGGTCATCAAACCCAGCGGCAGCAGCTCGGGTGCCACAGGGAGCTCTGGTGCCAGTGGTACCGGTGGCACCGGTAGCACTGGTTGGGGACAGCAGCAAGGGTCGGGTGGGTCGGGGGGGTCGGGTGGACCTGGTGGCACCACTGGAAGTCGTGGAGGGAGACAGCAAGGGATGCTGAGTTCGACCTTTGAGAGGTTGTTGCTGGCACATTTGCATGCCTACCTTCCACATCGGCAGTATGAAGTGGCTCGTGCGCAAGAGTCTCGGGCATCTTTGTTCTTGACCAGGTTTCTTGGCGAGGTGTGGTTAGATTATGCTAGATTTCAGAAATTGTCAGAGTGAAGTAGGTCATGTGGGGGTCTTCAGTGGGGCGGGTCTGAATGGAATCAGGATGCAAAATGTCATCTCTGACCCTTTCCTTTGTGTCCCACCCTCCAACCTGAGGCTGTTCCACGAGTTTCTGATCGAGCAACGGCCCCAGTCTTCAGTATCTTTGGTTCTGCAGTGTTTCTCCGATGTCCGGCTGCAACCAGCTGCATTGCACAGCTGCCGCTTGGTGCTCCTTCACATCATTGCAAACCCATGCCTGCGGCAAGGATCTGGGAATGTGTCGTGGGTCACTGAGCTAGGAGGTTTGCCATGGAAGAACGTTGCTAAAGTTGGGTCTGGAGAGACTTTTGTGGCTTGTTTACTTTAGCGAGTTCATGGGCGAGTCCTCACTTTTCGATAATAGCCACTCAAATCAATCAGACAGATCTTTGATTTGTCCCCCTCCTTCCAGCGGTTGCCACATCGCCCGGCACCCCCTTCCAACCCACCGGCAGCCCACCCCCCACCGGCAGGATGTGAGGAGACGGCCGAACAGCTCATGTTCGCGGCGCGGGGTCGCAACGCGCGGATCACCCGGGAGCTCTCGATGCTGGGCCCCGCGGTGCTGCAGATGCTCTGTGAGCTGCTGAGGAAATTGCAATCTCAGAAGGAAGTGGGCTTGGAGACCATCAGCTCCATGACGCGCTTGTAGCCTGGTGCTTGGAATATGGAGCTCCATGGGTGGGATGGAGATGTGATGCTTTCCTCAGCAGATTGTTGGGATGGATTTGAATACTTTGATTAATTTCATTGGGGGTCCTTTTGTAGCTCGAAATTTCGTGTAAACAATGCTGAGTTCTGAGAGTTGTTGTGCTATTTGGATATTTTCAGTGTTTGGGGGAAGCTCAGACACAAGTGGCTCGCCACCTTAAATCCACGAAATCTTCGGTGCAGGATTGCTGGGATACAGCTACTGCTACTGCTAACCTGGTCTTTTACTTCTAGTCATTGATTTGAGATTGTGAATGGGTGCAACCAGGCTTGATCAGGGGCATCTTGGTTGAAGGGCAATTTGGTTTCCTGTGAATTTCCGAATAGAGGGAATGGGTCAACATACTTGTAGGTCGTATCCACATGTTTGTATTCCCCATGTTCAGTCTACCGTCTTCACTTGTTCCGGGCTACTTGGGTGTGTCAAAAAGTAGAAGCGGTGGACACCTGGAAAATATGGGAAAAAATGGAAACACATCATGTTAGAACATCCTGGAAACACTGAGTTTTTTTATTGGGGGCTAGCTTATTAGTCAATCACTCAATGAGATGCACGGCCAAATGAGCTTATCTCAAACATTTGACCCCTCTGGACGTACTGATACTTTCAACATGGGGCAAATGAACGTACCTTCTGGCAAACATAACTATGCAAAACATTTACTTGTTTTAAATAGGTAAATCAACTATAAATGGTTTAGTAAGCCACGCCTGCAGCTGAGGTGGCTTATCCTGCTGCAGCCCTGGAAGGCTCCCAGGCTCTATCAGTGGTACCTCTCTCTGCGCTCGCCGGAGCCCAAGTTGGAAGCTCCGGTGCCTGGGTGAAACATGGTGAAACAAAGGGGGGGAACCTCTGTGTGTGGCAGGGAAGGAGATGTAGTATAATATAAACCAACATAGATGTGGAAAATTAGGAAACCAACATAGATATGTATGATATAGCTATTAGGACAAACCAACATAGATGTGTATGATATAGCTATTAGGGTAAGCCAACAAAGATGTGGAAAATCAGCCATTTAAGTAGTCTTCTGGATCCTAGCGAAACCGAAACCGTTGGTTTTCCACATCTACGTTAGTGTACCCTAAGGTAACAATGGTGGGAATGATGATGCACAAGAAGGAGAGAACTGAACAGTGAACTTTTCTATGTATTTGGCGGCTCGCTATAGACGTTTTTTTTGGATTTTCGAGACCATGCTGGTTTTTTCCGACGAAAATCAAAGAGTCATGGGTCATGGGGTCCACAGGTCATGCATGGAGGTGCTGATTTGTAGCACAGCTCCAGGGCTGTCGGATATGTCAGGCCTCAGCAACAACTGCAATCCATTGGAACCTGCCAGATCTTCAATAGGTGAGATATCTCCATAGTACCCCCAGTCTCCAACCCAGGCACCTGCCACGAGAAGTGCCCCTACGCGCCCAGTGGATGTGGCACTACTTGGGCTGGAGCCGGAAATGGCTGGAGAGCCTCCAGTGCCACAGGCGTCGCCGGTGGCAGTGGATGCCATATGATGCCATGATTTTTGGGGCCACTTTCGGGGTGCCAAATTGATGGATTTTGGGGGATAATGGTATTACCCTCTGGTAAACTAACATAGCTATGGAAAATCACAATTTTTAATGGGAAAATCCACTATAAATGGTCATTTTCAATAGCTATGTTAAATTACCAGAGGGTAATGGTATTATGCCCAATGATGCCACCGTTACATCCTTTTTTGGGGGGATAATGCGACCATGAAATCTTTCTTTGATCTCATTTGAGTGTTTTGGCTCCGGCGCTTCAACGACCTCCAATCTTGCGCGCCCAACTTCGATCTATTCCCATCCTCGGCGGTGAACCTCTGAGGTAACCTCCACCTTATCCTAAGATCTCCCCAAATGTACCACCATTTTCTTCCAAAGCTTTCCAAATGTCCCAGTTTTCACTCAGCATCAGTCCCTCTTCTCCACAATCCCAACCACATTCTCCCAAAATTCTTTGCAACATTTCGCCCCACCATGATCAAACTTCCCCCCAACCAGCAACATGTTCTCCGATTTTCCCACTGCGGAGGCTCTGCATTGGCGGCACCAATTTTTGAAGGAAAGTACAGACCAAAAAACTTGGTGTGCGAAGCAATTTCAGAAAGTCATGTTTTCCTATACTGTAGAACACTTTTCTTTAAAGCAACCAGGCAGAAATTGCCAAATAACGTTGAAATGGATGCGGGAAGATGGACAGAAACTCCAGTCTAAAAGCAAAAAAATCTTGAAAGTTTTTTCACTCTAAGTCCACTTCTTCAGTATCTACTTCAATATGTTTGGTCGCATCTGGGCACAACAGGTGGGAGAAGTCTGTTCCAATCCCATTCCCAGCCATCCAATCCAATCTCCCAGAATTCCTTCCCAAACATGTTCATCAAAAAAGTCTAAAATTTCAATCAAGGTTGGGAATGTTCAAATGATTTTTTTCCAAACGTGGCTTCACACTCGGGCCCTCCCCGTCACCTTGCCAGGTCCCCAAGGACTTCGTGGAAGAGGAGGCCCTTGGTGCCTTAAGCGCCACCACCCGCCTGGCTGCTGCAGCAGGCCTCACCGCAGCAGCGGTGCAGGTGGCAGCCAGCAGCGCCCAGGCGGCGCAGCTGGTGCCGGGGGATGGGGATGCCATCTCCTGGAGAAACTACGTGGCGGGCTTCCAAGGTGGACGGGATTTCATATGGAGAGTTGGAATGTGGAAGGTTTTTTTAGATTTGGGTTGATCATTTGAGGCTTGGGAGTTGAGGCTGTTTCTTGGATTTGGGGTGAGGGAGATCTTTTTGTTGGGGAGTTGGGCTGAAAATCTGACAAGCAGGATCAAACAGGCAGCTCAACCCAAATTTTCCCAAGCAGGTGCCTATTTCCTGCTGGAGTCCATCCTTTCCACCCCTCTCCATGCGGAGCTCTGCCTGGAGCTGGCCCGCAGCTGCGCGGGCTGGGACCGGGGCCCGGGGCTCTTGGCCAATGTTGGGCTGACGGCTGCGAGCTCCGCCCGAAGCTCCTGGGGCAATGCGCCAGCGCCCACGGCGCAGCAGCTGTTGAGGCAGCGGAATGCCATACAAGCGGCTGGGCTGCCTGGGAATGATGGATAAACATTCATTAACCACATAGAGCAGCATGTTTTTGTTTGATTTTATTGGTTGGTGATGACCTGTGATGGTTGGTTTTAGATCAGTGTTTTTTCGTTCTCAGCCTTTTTTGGGATCATGATCCCAGTGGACCAACCCTTCTCGGATGGGGTGAGACCATGTGAAACCACCAGCTGAGGCATTGAAAGTTCTGGCGCAGGTCTTGCTGTGTTTCAGCGATACCCAGCTGCTACAGGCCCACCTTTCTGGGGCTGTGATTTGATTTCATGATTTTGGATGGCTGAGGCCTTGAGAATGTTTGAGATGTCTTTAGACTCTGGTACTTCAACATGGCAGTCCAAGATATCAATTAAGGTGAAAGATTTTTTTGGCAATCAATGCAGGTTTTGCACAGCTGTCCTCCTCAAGACATTGGGGTTTGGCTGCTGGAGTATGGTGTGGTGCTGGAGCATCCTATGCTGCCCATCTTTGAGGATTCCTTGCGACCTCAGTTGCTGACACTTGGCTCGGTGAGTGGCCCAGTCAGGTGTAGCTTCAGAATAAGCAAATCAGTGAGTAGTTCATAGTAGTTTTATCAACATAAATTTCTGAGATTTTCTGTATATCGATGTGTATCCCCTGCGTCGTCTGTACCGGTACTGTTCCGATTGTTCACTGTCTTTCCAAGGTCTTGTTGCGAATAGCCAGCACTTTTCGCTGCTGATGTGTACTTACGCTGACAGATGTAACATGTTGTTGCCGATAAGCACCATCACTACATGTATCACTCCTTGAGGGGTATGTGTTATGTGCCGTCGGGCTAGTCATACAAGCTGAACCTGCCAGTTGTTCTGGTCCCAGGCAATTGTATGGTGATGGCGCACTTAATTTTCACCCATTTTCTCATCAAGATTGGGATGGATACCTGGATGTACTTTCCACTTATAATTGGGTACTAGCCATGTAACCTTTAAGCCAGTTAGATTAGTGGGATATACCTGATATACCATGATATACCGATGCCCCAGTTAGATTAATTGGAGATGTTCACCACTTTCTAGTTGTGTCCCGCACCCCAAGCATCCCCAAACTCCCAATTCATTGATTCATTTATCAACAACTTCCATTTCTGTTAACCTTAGTAAGCGAACCAACTAACCAACTGAAGGTATTGTAATGTATTGAAAAAGCATCAACGTAACCAACTTAACCGCCAATGGCTATGTTCCCCCATTTCTGAAACTCAATTTGCGCATTTTCGCCAATGTTCCCATTTTCTCACCAAATCTACTACTCTGCGTCACTCCATTGCAACAAATTACTTTACTTCGTGTGATCCCCACCATGACATTTATACATTTTGTTACTGGCAAATCTTCTGGCATTCTATCTGACATATTTTCTGGCATTCGATCTGGCATTCTATCTGGCATAT
>Ga0126342_10005987_pt1 | contig 21415 bp, 21 predicted proteins | sample Cyp1metagenome_FD_92528 | JGI IMG/M metagenome (GOLD analysis project Ga0126342, IMG submission 92528) | Coral microbial communities from Lord Howe Island, Old Settlement Bay, Australia - Cyphastrea 1 metagenome | ecosystem: Host-associated > Invertebrates > Cnidaria > Coral ... | reverse complement strand
GGTGCAGGATGGTGCAGGTCTCGTTTGAGCCCGGGACATGGACGTAGGTAGCGCCCGCATCGCTCCAGGCACATGCGCATGTCTTGGCATCACCTGCGCCACTGGCTGCGCCACTGGCTGCGCCACTGAGAGGTGCAGCCCACACAGAACCCTGTCCTCTCTAACTTAGTCACACCAAGTATTCCACTAAAAAAACATGATTGATCATTATCAGTACGGATCATCAAACATCATACACTATCAGTGCTTCTATATAGTACGTTATTAGTAAACACGCTTATCAAACATCCCATCAGTTCCCACATGGGTTGATTAGCGACGCTCACAGTCCTTGGACTCGGACTCCGAGGGGCAACGTCAAGATCCACACCTCAACGCTTCAACCGTGCAAACAGTTGGAGAGATTCATACCACCCAAAAAAAACACAATATATATAATATATAATATAATATAATATATATATATATATATTTATATTTAATATTTATCTATATTTGTATATTGTATAATATTGTATAAACATGATTATACATGTTTTTTGTATAGACATAAACAGGGCGTATGATGGTTAATAAATGTTAATAATGGTTAATATATGGCTAAAAGAAAGACTGCTTGCAACACACCTTGGGACAAAACTGTCGCACAGCCCTCACGCCACAACTTTGAGCAGCATCTTCAAGCAATGATCGGTCCATCCATCACAGCGTCCGCGTTGGACCCTGCGTAAAAATGGAAAGGACACAGCGCATGTGTTACTAAAAATGAGTGCAGAAAAGGTCTTCTCTGAATGTGATGTCTGGACTGCTCCCGTCAACTTGCAGCCATGGCCGTGAAGTCTGAGTGAAGTCCACTCAGCGGCAATTGTTGGACAAAGTGATGAAATCCATCCAGCAGCACATGACTGTCAAACTGGCACCAGCATAGGCACTGCATGTGGCATGCTCTCCCAACTTTCCTCCAGCAGGGCAAGGAGGGATCTTTTGTTTCATGTTTTTCAAAGACACCCATCCAGTGCTTGAAACGCTGGCCGAAAGAGTCCCGGAACAGGAGCCGTACTCGTCTGGCTTGAACAGGGAATTCTCGGTAAGATCAGAGTCACCAGAGTTTGAATCCATGGTTTTGGTACTGACACCACAAGAGATGCTTGCAGCGAAGCTCACTCCACCCCACACACCAGCGCCTTTGCCACTAGAGGGGCCGATGGTCAGGCTGATGAAGAGGGATAGCCAAACAGAGGGAAAATGTTTTCCTTCAATCAGAGCTTTGAACGGGATCACGAAGGTATCATCGGGCATTGGCTTACCAGCAAATGCTTGGGCAACCTTTGCAGGATCCATTCCGATAAGGTCTTTCCAGCCCATCTTGTTCACCCAGGAGGCTCCAGTGGACAAACCGATGCTCCCAGAAACGGGTCCTGAGCTCACAGAATAGCCAGCACCCCCGAACACGTTCGTTGATCCGAAGCAACGGAGCAATGACATGATGATATTGACGAGCTCCTCAGGAACTGCATCCCATGCCTTTGCGGCATATTTTTCCAAATTGTCCTTGACAGGGCCAGGGATCTTGTTCCACACCTCTGCCGGAACACCTGCATCCATATTCTTCACGACATCCACCGCTGCCTGACCATACTTCTTGGCCAGGTTTTTTGCTTTATCCACCTTCTTCTTGGCCCATTTGCCGATGTTCTTTCGGCGGCGACGGCGGCGGCGGCCGCTCAGGACATCTGAGACCTCAAGTGATTGGGCATACTTCACAAACAGCTCGGTGCCAAGGATGCTCATGGCATGGGCAGCATCCAATTGGGCCACGGACCTCATTGCAGAAGCTACGAAACCATGTGTTGCCTTCTTGTTTCGATTGTGATACCAATGGAAGCTCTGTTCAGAGACCTTTTGGTGTCCGTTAAAGAAACCGAAGAAAGCCGACTGATGAAGTCTCACAAAGCGTTGCATCTTGTTCTCCAGCTGCACACGAGAAGTCACTTCAGCTTTCAAAGCTGTCAGGACGGTTGTGCGAGGAAGGCTTGAATCCAAAAGGGACATGCTGTGCTCATGAGAGCCGAAGTAGACATCCCAGAAACGTGTGTGGTCACAACCCATCGTGTGACAAACTGGTTGCCATGCACTTTCCAGTTGTTGCTGTGTGTGCACCATTGAGCTATTCAATTCATGTTCATTCAAGATGCGATGAGAAGAAGTCAATGCCTTTCTGAAAGCCACCGAAGTGGCCATGGTCGAGGTCTTCTGATTCGACTGAAGCAAGGACAAGTCGACATCTTCGTCACTGCTGCACTTGTACTCCTCTGGGATGTCCATGACTGGCTCATTCATTGCCGTCGAAGTCTCCTCCTGCATCAGAGACATCTGTAGCAAAGTAGCAGTGAGGTCGTCGAAACGTGCCACCTGATCTCCAAAGGTTCGACCGTCAACATCCCGGTCAACTTCCCAATCTTGGCTGGGTCAGCATGGGTCACCCATACTCCCTAAAACCAACTAAAACCCACAAACCCAATCATACCCACTCTTTCAATTACAAGCTTCCTCATCTTCACACAATGTAGGGAACACAATCATCTTCAAACGTAACAAAACATCGTCCAACACATCAGCAACCGTACCTGCTCCATGTAGGAGGCATAGACGTAGAGCGGCACATGCACAGGCACGGCCGATTGCAGCAAACACATTGCGACTGAGATGCACTCCCTGATGGTGCCCGCATGGCGTTTGGGGCAATAGAGGGGGCCATCCGTTCCCATGTGCTGGTGCAAAATGGTGTAGAAGCCATCCACTTTGTCATAGAGCAGTTCGAGATCAGCCAGCAGGTCGCCAAAGCTGTGTGTGACCTGGTTTACTGATTCGATCAAGCACACACAAACACCACTCTCGCATATGCTGGGATAGGACTGATGTATATCTTACAAAATGGTTTCCATGTATTTCCTATGCACGGGATGTTCAAACAAGAGCTCGCATCTGCCAGTGAAACCCACGAACCCCTGTCATCCACAACCATGACCAACCAATAAACCTTACTCATATGCAAGGGGACACAAACAAACAACCAACCAAACAAACAAACAGAAAAACAAATAACTAACAAACAAACAAACAAACAAAATGACTCAATGACCCTTAGTGAACATTCAAAGAATTTGAAACGTCTCAGGTGATTTCCATGCACAACTCAGCCCAAGACATCGCTGGTGACGGCTTCGTTGTGGTGCATGATAAGCCCTGTGTAGTTCGACAAGTTCACGAGGACCACAGGCAACGCCAGGGCCAAGTCAAATCGGGTGTTCGCCAGGCTGAGGTTCAAACTCTCCACTTCCATCTCCACTTCCACAGGAACCTCGACTGGCTCAGTCCCAAACTTGAAGGCATCAGAGAAGACGCCAAGCAGGATTGCTTGGAGGAATTGCTTCATTGTGTTGAGAACAGGATCGCTCGGAAAAGAAGATCGCCCGACCCTTGATCCAACGCTGAGTCGGGTGAGCGTTTGAATGCCACTGATCAATCTCAGCACTGTTCAGTCAAAGCATGGGCGATTTTCTGCATGTTTACTACCAATCTGGTTGCCAAGTCCAAAACAATTCAGAAACTGTCCTTCTCTTGCAAGGCTTAGCCTCTCTCCAAGATCGCACACTATAGTAACTATAGTAGTTGATCATGGCAATGAGAAAAATACAGATTGCAAATGACTATCGCTGAAAAGGGTGGATGCCGCTTGCCATGACAAAATCTGCAGACTGAGTGAAAACGGCTCAGAAAATTGAAAGCATCTTGCAGCCTCGCAAAGTATTCTCAGGCCTGGACTGTCTGATGAGAGCAGCCATTGTAAAGCCTTGGTTGTTGCCCTCGTCAATTCATTCTGATTTGAAGTCTAAATCTCTCAAAGTGAACTTGGCAAGTCCTTGAAGTGGCAAAAACATCAAGCCCATAGTAAAAAATAACTACCATTTGCTTACAGCACACCTGGTAGCTCCTTAGCTCTTTCTTTCAAAGGGTATCTGGGTACCTCTGGGTACCCCTGCCTCCTTAGCTCCCACCAGCAACTTCGACAGCCAGAACCCATGGGGCCGCGGCTCTTCTCCATCGCCAGGGCCATGTCCTTGCCCCACTCGTCATAGGCTCAACCTTGGTGCTCCGAGACATGAGCCACGGAATGCTTCGTGCATGGTAAGCAATGGCATCATCTCAGCCCGTGGGGCAGTGATCATCAAGTGTGATACTTAGCCATGTTCTGACAGATGGATTTGAATGAGCTTCACTATAGTAGAACCACCTGAGACACGGTGTGTTTCGTATCTGAAATGGGCCGCCTGAGCATAGCCATGGCGGTACATGGATCGGCTCAGGTACACAACAAATCGCTGTCGAGGTTTCTACCATTTTCTACCTACGAATACATGGATCCACTGTGATCCAAAGGGACTTCCCGTGAGACCCGCCAGCTGGTTCGGTTTAGAGAGAAAAGCAAAGATGTCCCCACAAGCGCCAGAATTGGAAAATCCGATGGGAAATTTTGATAGAGAAATCAAAGAACTGAAAAAGCATGATTAAAAAGTGATTTCCAAAGAAGAAAACCGTGATTTCCTCAACCACTTGACGAAGAAGTGTCTGCAGATTCTGCAGCAGTTCTTTCAGTTTTAAAAAAAGTAATGCACTGTGGATCTGTTGACGGAAAAAACAGCCAGAAACCAATCAAATGCTCCATGTAAGGTTTTTTAAAACAGCCAGGGGGGAAAAATCTGTTTGCGCAAACCATGGCATCCATGGCAATGCCGTGCGAACACTAAACATACTAAACTCAATCTAAAAACCTTCGGGGTAAGCAGCAGCGCTCCTGGTGAAAAATCGCTACTCGGAACCTTGGGAACAACTCAGAGGATACCGATCTCTTGGACTGAGACTATACATGAAGACGGCAAACGGAAAACATATGTTTAAAACTATTTATAGTTTATCATTGAGATGTATCCAAGCACAGAAAGGGATGAAAAGAGTCCAAAGAATATGCTCATCTGCATTAGATGACATGGTCTTTTTCCGTGCTTGGAAACGGCGAATTTTGGATGCTGGCTACATCTTTGGATGACGTTTGTACAAGACCTGAAGCCATCCTCCGCCAGGCTCCTGCATCTCATTTTGGAGATTGCACGTCTGTGACGAAAGGTATTTAACCGATAACCAATTGATCAATTTGGTGGTTGGTAACTCGAAAGCTACAACATGAAAGTCTAAAAAGATAGGCTTGCTGGGGTCTGAGGGGGAGGGGGTCAAAAAAAAGACACTTTTTTTTTGTGATCCCCCCCCTGTCAGGAGGAGAGAAAGGGGAAAAAAAACATCTCTACAGAAAGCTTAGTAGCGATATATTTTATCAATCCAAGTTTTGACCCATATCTTTCCATTCCTCTTTATGCAGCGAATATGGCTGAAGGTTAAGATGTATTAGACAGTGTAACAATCATTGACTTGATACTCTAAGTTTGTATATTAGCATATATTAACACAAACAAAACATAATTTGAAACATACTGTAACCTTTTTTGATTGATCTTAGTGACCTAAGCCAACGAGTTAAAAGTATCACAAAGACTATTGAAACAATGAGCATGTGATGTCATGGTGACCAACGACACTTTTTAGTGGTGTTTTCAAAATATCGTAAAAATCAGCCCTCCACATCCTCCACAACGTCCCTTTTTAAAGAATAAATGTCTATAAATGTCATATTTACAAGTACAAATAAACATGATTTGAAAATATTAAATATGTATATTATATATATATCTATCTATCATTATCTATCTATCTACATTGTCAATACCACATTATCCTCGGCAGAAGATTCGACGAGATGACTCTGGAACTCGGCCAGGACAGCCAGGACAAGCTGGGGAGCTGAACTCGGGATGCGGTGGTGGCCAAAGGGTCGTCGGTCGAAATTGCGCTTCCGACGTCCTCATGGTGGGCTCAGCTTGCAAACCTACAAAAATGCTGAAGAAAAAACGCGCAAAAAAACTAGCATTGTTGGACATGTCTTGGAAATCATGCTTCAAGTGTGAGAAAAACAGAGAAAGAACTTTTAAATATGCATAAATTGCATGGGTAAAGCTAAACTTAATCGTGACACAGCTGCAGTCCTCTCCGCCATCTGTCAACAAGTTTTTGACCCTGGTGAAAGTCATGGGGTCCTGGTGTTGCGACATCCAAATTGAACTTTGGGATCTGACTTCTGCTCATGACATTCTCCTTTGTCAGCCTTGCTGGTCATGTCTTGATCCTTCTGATGTGGTACGTGGTAGGAAGATCCTTGAAAGATTGAAAAGTGGGCCACATTGTCTTGTCCAGGAAGTCCAATTTTTCTAGGCTTCTACGTCTTTGCAATTCAACTTCCATCTAGCGAGTGACTAGACCCTTGTTTCTGCAAGTTGGTGGTGATGTTTCATCTTATGCTTCTTCTTCTTCTTCTTCTCCTTCTCCTTCGTCTTCTTCTTCTTCTTATTCTTCTTCTTCGCATTCATCCCAGTGAACGTGCCAAGGTTACTGGGTTTTGACTCGTCCCCCCAAAATTCCTCGTTCGAACGCCTCCTTCGGTCGCCACACCCACACCTGTGTCAGTATTTGCGAAGGCACAAGGGAACTGTACGGCATGATGTGGCGTTTGTCAACTCATCGTGTTTAATGAATACCACCGAATTCCTTTGCTTTTGGGGTAGTATTTTTGAGCCTGCTGAGGGACCTCTTTTGCATTGGGTATGTAGTACCCCAATCATGTGAATTAGTTCCCCGAAGAACTGAATGCATAGAATTTAGACGAGAATTAGAAACCTGCACCCTTTCTTTGAGGAATGCCACAGAATTCCATTGGTTTTCATGGGAACTAGCCACACAGACATTGCGCTACATCAGTCGTCGGGCCTGCAGGTGACCTTCTCAAACCTATACCGGCGTCCTGAAAGACAATATTCTATGTGTACCTTTGCAATGTTCATAATGTTCTATGTCCGTTGTTTCTATTTTGGAAGATGTCCCAAGACGACTCAAATATTCATGCCACAACATGCCACCATGTTTCTTTCGGTCATATCCCCCCCAATCCAGGGGATTTCCATCGCCTACAGGGCCTACAAGACCACGACGTGGCGATATGTAGCCGATAAAAAAAGCACCGTCACCTGGGGAAAGAAACCAGCTGGCTGAACTGAAATGCTGAAACATGCTGAAACCAGACGCGAATAGACTGCCAAACCGACCAAAGGTTTGCAAAGAATTTGAACATGTCAAGAATGCCTCAAGGTAATCAAGGCCAGGTGGCACAACTTTTTGGGTCCTTGTTACGGTCTTAAATCTCCGTGGAATCCCAGGCACAGGAGTGCTGAGGTCGCCTTGGTACTTGGCGTGAAGCCTCATCCCAACGAACAAATGTCCGACCATGGCGCGCGATTGGACGAAACCGGGGAAGGAAGGCGCCGCCTTGTCTTGTTCTGGCCAAATGGCGGCAAAGCGATTTGATGCACCATGATGCGCCGATACACTCAGGTTGTGGATGGTTGTTGACTTCCGCAAGCGGCTCAAAGGGACAAGGGAAATCACGATTTATTGCCAATACGGTACGTACTATACCTGGTATATTCCTGGTATTGTATGTTTTACATGCAACCAGTACAACACAACATAACACAACTTTATACATACTTAGTCACCATTTTTCCTTCTCAAACCATTGCTGTCCTTGAGGAAGAACTAGCCACGCGAGGTGCATTCTTTTCCTGCTCGGCCCACACGTGAAACGCTTGGGCTGGAGGGAAGCGCTTCCCCCTCTAGCAGACTTGTCCTGCCTTTGCCCGAGGGTCTCAAGCAAAAAACCACACCAAGCTCTGTAGTTTCTTTGTGTAGTGAAAGAGAAACCATGTGAAAACGATTGAAAACACGCTACACGGATATTGCTTGTTGACCATCTCTTAAAGATGCCTCATCCTAATGACTAGTTTGCCTGAAGGCCTTGGGCCTTGGCTAGCCATCAAAAAATTGAAGATTGATATTTTAAGATATTTTAGTTCAGAGTTCATGTCTTGTTTGGAAAGTGAAAAAACAAAGTTGGTCAAACCATTTCATGTCACCATCAAACACATCAAACACTCTGAAAAACCAATGAACTGGACCAAACCATTTCAATGATTTTCAATGAACAAAGTGACCAAAACGACCAAAGTGACCAAGTCGCCTGCATTCTTTGGCAGGTCGGCAGGTCGGCAGGTCGGCAGGTCAAGGTCTCAGACTGATTGTCCAACCATTGGACGAAGCACTTGTGGAGAGGGAGCCCGTGCGCCAGCTTATGACCGCGAAGTTTCCATACCTGCGGAGCTTGACCAGCTACAAATCATCGACTAAAATCGACTAAACAAGGAATATCCCCAGAAACAAACAGTTGACTTCCAGTCTTTGCAGCTGCAAAGGCCAACATGCTTTGCAAGAACCATCAATCCCATTGAAAGAATGCTGCGTTGCATGTCTTAGCTGCCGCTGCCAAGAAAGTCACACTAATCATTTCTCTCTTTCTGTCTCTCCCTGCTGAAACTTATACAGCCACGCTGCGGCAGCGTGTGGAAAACAGAGTTCTGTGGCAGTTCGTCGCCAGCACAAAACTCATCAAACACGTCCTGGGCAATGAAGGCCGAGAAGAAAGGAAAGTATAAGAAAGGCTGCTCGCCATCCCTTGTGTCTGTTCAACCCCCGGATGTGAAAGCCAAACCAAAGAAGTCAGAAGACACCCAAAGAGAGTTGGGAGATGTTGCAGGCACCGTGACAATTGCGAAGGACTTGGGTGTGCATTGAATTCGTTTTGCATCTAGGCTCTCGCATTGACCTCTCAACTTGAAGCAAGACTATCAAATGCAAAGGGATCATTCGCACTCCTATCTCAAATTCCTCATTCCTCATCCCTTCGCGGCCTCTGGGCCTCGTCAATTTGAACCAAGGAACTCCAACAGAAATTGCCAAGCGCGCCTCTTCACATGGCTCTTCCTCTCCAGTGTTACCAGCAAGATCCAGTGCCTGTCCAACGAGTCCAACGAGTCCAACGAGGTCTCAGTACCAATATTGGATATTTTAACACAGCTATTGAAAATGGCCAAATAGTTGGTGAAATAGTTGGTTAATGTTGGTTTATCTGTGAACATATCGAGATATAAATATCATCAAATATCCAATCTCTAGAGAGTTCTCATGTCATGTGCTGCCTCCAAGGTAAGATTCACAGGGCCAAAGGCTGCCACATGCGCTCGCCGTTGGCTGCTGTAGCCTTGCACACGAAGCTCGCGGGCCAGATCCTCAACTTCCGAGCGAAATAATGATGGTAGCTACGAGCTACTTGGGGATTAAGCAACTGTTCAACGGAGATATATTGAGGATACATACATACATGTATGTATGTATGTATGTATGTATGTATGTGGAGATTGTCATGCGAATATTGGACTTTTCGCCCACATCGAAAGGAAGCTAACTGCAAGAGCTACTGTGCAAAAGCGCAAGGCTGACCCCTTATTCCCAACCGTCTGTGACTGCCCCTGGCATATAGATCCGGCAAACCTTTCCCCCATCAGCAGAACTATGAACTATGAATCAAATTCCAAATGCAACCGGACATCATTTGAGTGTTGTTACCTGCGGCTTTCATGATGCAAAGTTGCAGGGAAGGGTCCTTGAAATTAGGAGAAAAGGTGTGGGATGTGATATATCCAAGACATTCCAAGACCTATTGAGGCCCTAACTCAATGCTTAGTGTGACCTTCGTGCCATGTGCCATTGAAGAAAGGATGGGGAATGCATCCCGGCGTCATTGCTATAGATCTGCACAACGCCACCTACCTGCCGGACAGCTCGGGAGATGACACAAGCCTCACATCGAAACCATATTAATGTCAACCCCGGATTAATAAACCATGGTTTATTAATTAGGGAGGTACTCCTCCAATAGTCATAATCTGATACTTAAATGGTACCCTCCCAATTAAACAGCCGTTTGGGGTTTATTAATCCAGGGTTGACATTATGGATATTAGTTGACCTCCACAACTCTGCTGAAAGTATGACGTCATATATTTACTGCTTGGTGGTTGAGCCCTACCCCTCTGAAAAATGATGGAGTGAGCAACAGTTGGGATGATGACATTCCATTCCCAATATGATGGAAAAATCATGCAGTCATGTTCCAAACCACCAACCAGATCACCATCATATTCCCATTGTTGTTGGTTTATACCCTATTAACCACTATTAATATCACTATTTTCCAACCAGATGACAATATATTTACCACAAGAACACATCTGCTGAAAGGAATCGCTCCGATCGACCTCACCGACCTCGCCTCATCCAGCACTCCAAAGGCGGCAGCTGGGACCAGTTGGACATCCGCTTGGCTCAGAAGTCCTGACAGCCTGGAAAGCTCCTGGCAGGACGAGACATTGCACCAAAATCTTACCAAGAACCGCAAAACAATGCTGACACACGCAAAAGAACATGAAACAATACAAGAGAAGGATAAAACATTTGATGTAACTATCAAAGAAACAATACATTAACATTTATATGTTGTAACGATCAAAGAAATCCTCAAGTTCCGCAGAACCCAAGAGCAAATACGCTAAACATCAAATCTCAACAACAACACCGGCTCCGTCTGAGGAATTGCAGAACTGTCCGCCGCTTGTAGAAAAAGCACATCACTGACAGGTCCTGTCAAGCCGACCGATCTGGCCCTTGAAGAACTTTTATACACCTGATGATAGGTAAAAGAATTCAGAGTTAGAGTTTGCACGTTTTGCTTGTGGCTCCTTCCCCAAAGGCATTCACTGCTGCAACCTGTCATTTTTCGCTGCCGGAAACGCACGGATATCTCAAATGTTGCAATCTTGCATCAGCTAGCGATGTTTTCTACATGCCTTGCCTGGTAGCCATAGGCTCTGCCAGCGTCCAAGTCGGTGTCGTTAAAAAATGGCGTCTGGGTCGTTCCAATCAGCCGGAACAGAGCTTGTCGCAAACCTTGATCTCGGTAGACGTTGTAATATGCCTGGCAGGTGGTCTGAAGGAAAAGAGCACGGACTCTGGGAAAAGTAAACTGCCAGTATTGTGCTGATGGATTCTGAAGAGCTTTTGCAATTAACAATAGTAAATAACTGCCAGTATTGTAAAACTGCCAGTAAGCACTTCAACTTTCTTTTCTGAAGATTCTTGACAGAGCCTTCCCGCATTGAACCCTGCGACCCCACCCTTTGCACCGTGTCAGCGCCCACGGAGTTTGCAGGTGCGTTCCACGCCAAAGCTAGCGCAGCTCGATCTTCGGTGAGCTGGTACGATGCCACCTGTTGAGCGAAGACAGGCCCGGGCATCTGATTAGGAAAGTTTCCCCAGAAACATTGTCTTTAGAAAAGCACCTCATAATCCTACAATATCCTACATATCTTATCATGTTTTGCAAAAGCTTCAACCATTCCTGTGAGAAGTTCTGTGAATGCACGGTGGGAATCTGTCCCCCAAAATTTTCCAACAGCTTCGACTGAGCATCTTACAGCAGCGCCTCTCTAAGATTGGAGATGCTGCCTGGTCTGAGGAAGCAGCCGGTCGTCAACGGCGTGCTCAACGTTGACCTCAAGCGGCAACATGTTCAAACTTTCTTCGAGCCTAGGCCGGCCTAGGCACTTGCCAAGCACTTCCATGGCACTTGTCTTTATATATATATATATATATATATATATTTATTAATAGATATATATATATATATACATATCTATTAATAGATATATATATATAATATAGATATATACATATATATATGTATAAATTTGTGTCAAGTTGCCAACCAGCAAAATTTCGACCTGCAAGGGTCACCTGGTAGTTGAGGCCTGCGGTCAGATATCTCGCCGGGAGTGCAATCAACTGAACGTGTGACCCCGGGCCATATCTCCTCTGCAGCTTGCACACAAACCATCAAGAACAATAATGATAATAATAATTAAATTAATGATAATAATAATGATAATAATGATAATAATAATGATAATAATAATAACAATAATAATAACAATAATAATAGTAATGTCTTTGCTCTCATCACGGCCCCTGCTTTAAGAATTGCTCTTCCAACTGTTGTCAGCGTTGTGATCGACGTTGTGATCATCGTTGTGGTGGTAATGATGGCGATAATCGTGATGGTGGTGATGGCAGGCTCGTGGTGGTTGCTCACGAGGTTGTGGTTGTTGCTTCTGCTGTTGCTGTTGCTGTTGCTATTGTATATTGTTTTTTCTCCTTCTTCTCCTTCTTCTCCTTCTTCTCCTTCTTCTCCTTCTTCTCCTTCTTCTCCTTCTTCTCCTTCTTCTCCTTCTTCTCCTTCTTCTCCTTCTTCTCCTCCTTCTAGTTTTTGGTAGCTGGCTCTGCTGATATTTATCTGGTCGTTGACTGTTTGTTGCTGACAAGTTGTCTGCTTCTTGGCTTCGACAGTTGCCATTGCTGCTACTGATGCAGTTGTAATTGCTGTGTTGTTTACCCTTCATTTTCATTTCGCAGGATTTGAAGCGTCCATTTTCCCAAGGATTTCTGTTAGTGCCTGCTTCATCCATTGGCAAAGTAGCTGCTTTGCCAAACAAAAAGTTTCATCAGCTCAGTGGCGACGCCTGGAGTGCAGGCCACGTCCACTACTCGAACCCATTGCGGTGGAGATCCGGCACGTGTTTGTTCCAAAGAACCACGGAGAGAGAAATCGTCGTAAACCTGGCGCTGTGTTTTTGAGGTCGATGAGTGAGATCTCAGAGGTGCGCTCTCTGTACCCTCCTTGCCATCCTTGCCGTCCTCTGTCCTCGCCTGCGTGCCGTTCAAGAAGATACGATAGCGATCAACAGATCCACCGACGTCGGTTTCCTTCTGTAGCCAGGTTACTCCTAAGTTTGGCAAAACTCAACGCATTGCAGGGCGACCAACCGGCACCAGTGTTGACAAAGGTGCAAACAACAGATAAGAAACACATGAAAAAAAACATTGTCAAAACAAGCAAGGGCTTTCAAGCTTGAATGTCGTCTTTGGTGACACAAGAAAAAGTCTTTGGAGTGTTCCCCTCAACTGTCTCAAGGCTTCTCTCTTTCCGCTAAAATGAACAAACGCATCAAATTCTTATGAATTGAACTATATCTATATCATCAACCACTTCTTGCCCAAGGCAGGGCTTGTGCAAGTGCATGTGAACGCGGGTGTGTCTGTGTCTATGGCTGTGCAACCAGTCAATCTTTGGAAGACATCTGAAAACGGTAAATCCCAGCCCTGAAAGTGCAATCTTTCAACCTCTGATCATGGTGATCATGGCTGCAGAGTGTCGAATATGACCCAAAGTCCCAAAAGTCTTGAAGGTGTAGCCAGAACTTAGAGTGCCGTCCAAACCTCCAGAACTGCTATACCTTGGGCCGAGACATGTGATGACTTGTGATGGATACCGCAACTCGCTGATTTTGACACCTTGAATCCTGGCGCTTTTTCTGGAGACTTGGACCAGGAACATTAGAAAGACATACTCGGTATCCATGGACAGCGCACAGTTGGTCAAGGTCCACTGCTGCAAAACATTGGCCAAAGTTGTGATCGGAGTTGAACTTTGACAGCAGTTTGGCCCACCTGGCACTCCAAGGTGCTCGAAGAATCCATTGTGACATGTCGTAACTCTTCGGACGAAGGAGAATGTTTATCTTGGTACAGTATATTTCGAAGCTTTTGCAATATGTTAAAGAATCTTGCAAGATTCAAACAATTGAGCTAAGTCTTTCTAAGACTGCGTCTTTCCGCAGGCACATTGGTCTATGGCGTCGAACATGCGTTGAGAGTTTCCGTGTCGATCCTTCCACACATGCCGTGTTCCTTTCATGACGGGACCATTATCATCCATCATCCACTATATCATCCTGTTACTAATTGTCCATGATTATAGACTGTTATCCAAAAAAAACATGATTATCCATAACTATTCTTTATTGTTCATTGTTCTTCATGATTCCATCCATTTTGATTCACCAATTTTGCGTGTCCCGCCTAGGCTGACATTTCCACTCATCACTGAAGCGCCAGGAACGCTTTCCACCATCTCTGGCAGGACGATGGCGCACCAAGCAAAGCCTGCAGTAGGGATGGATTCTTGACATAGAAAACTCGATCATAGCTGGGATTTCATGGATCTATATATAATGAATCTATGGCTGATTGATGTGAAAAATTGATGTGAATATGTCATTCCTTTCATGGATTTCATAGGTTTGGACCCCCATGTGCTTTGCAACTTGAAATGGGAAGAAATGCAGAGCGGGCCCAAGAGCACCCGAGATGAGACACTGTGAACTTGTTGTGCTGTCCTCATGACGCTGCCCCTTGCGGGTTGATGAATGTAGTTCACGAACCGAAAGTCCATCTCACAATTATATCATAATGTTGCAATCAACTCACCAACTTGCCACCTTTCATAGCTGCAGCTACACCAAAGAACACACCACTACTTAGTCAGGTGTGATATGCTGCCACCAGGAGCCTGCATTGGCAGTCCGATATTCCATGGTGAAGTTGTCTGCATAAGCAGTGCCCAGCAGTCTAGGCGAGATGAGGAAGTAGTTGCCTTGGTTATGTCTATTGGCACCCATGTTCTACCCGCAATAAATTAATTTCTCATAATTTCTCCAAATCCACAATGCTGATGCAATGATTGTCTTAACCAGAAACCCTGAAACGATCTAAAACAGTTTTCATTCTGAGCCTATCCAACCACTGTGCGTCATATCAGTCATATCCAACCATTAAGCAGTGTCGTAGCTGTCCAGGCACTGGCATCTGCAAGTTTCAGCACACGGATGCTGGCGAGCGCTCCATCATTGTTATCGCCAGAGTCCTCCACGTAGATGCCGATCCTTCGCGAAACCAAAACTGGGCAAAGCAACACATACATGGACAAACATTGCAAATCTCATGCTCGGCAGTGGCAAAAGCTTATCTTCGATATCCCATCTTGCTCAATCTATTCTAGCATAGTACAGCTATACGAGTACCAGGCTGTATCTAGCCCAGCTGCAGATAATCCGTTCGCGGGTCAAAGGTGCAATTGCTGAAGTTCAGCCATGTTGCTGCCTTCAAAGGCGGTCGCACACCGATGCTATGGGAGTTCTATAGATTTTCGAAATGACAATGCGGTGTTTCGAGGCTCGACAAAAGCTTCTGAGTGAAATTCAAATCCAAGCTTGTCGTTGTTTTACACACTGGTGGTTTCCTGAAATGGGACCTCCAAATCATCCACTTTAGTAGGATTGTCCCGTTTTTTTAGTCCATCCAATTTGGAATATCCCCATTTCAGGAACCCCCCGAATGATGATCTCATGATGATCTCGTCTACCTGGGCGCCGAATGGATTGAGCTCCACCGTGAAATCTACAGCGTCAAAGCTGCAGTTGGCACTGTCATAGGACCTGATGGCAAAACTTTACCATCCCTTACCATCTCTTGATGATCCAACATGTTTCCAAACCTCTACCTCGAACCAGGTTCCGGAAAAAGGCTCAAAAACCATGGCAGTCTGAAGAGTCTACCCTCTGGTTATGACTAACATAGCCATGGTATAGATGGCCCATTTATAGATGGTTTACCTATTAAAAATGGGGATTTTCCATGGCTATGTTAGTCATAACCAGATGGTACATCCACCAAGCTTCGGTCCATTGTTTGGATATGTCTGCCACGTCTTTAAGACATTCAGGTTCAAATCTCCAGCCCAGCGTTCCACCGTTGGGTAAAGAGACGCCAAGACCTGAGGGATCTGCCGACAAACCCTCTGGTAATTTAACGGTTTCCTATTGAAAATTGCCATTTATAGTGGATTTACCCACTAAAAATGGTGATTTTGTCCATAGCTATGTTAGTTTACCAGTTTACCAGAGTGTATATCCGTCTTGCGCTATGTTCATTTATTTGTTCGGCATGCGACAAATGCTGTCACTTCTTTAGAAGCCTGGCTTCTCTTGGCACCTGAAGTAACTCCAGTTATTAGTGAGTCGACTAAGTGGAAAGACATCCACACTTTGGACAAAGAAAGAGGTGGGAAAGAAGCCAAAGTTGTCAGGACTCAAATGATCCCATAGCTATCCATATCTGCCGGTAAGGTGTCCGACAGCCAAGCTGCTATTCTGGCCCAAATGCGACCGGAATTTCTTGGGAAAACCTCCACAAAGAGAGATCCATTGGTGTCGAACGCAGCAATACGTGGGAACGGCCAGAGAAAGGTGTTGCTGATGTCCAGCACCTGACAAATCAGGGCACCGGGAATGACACTTTAACATGAAAATCCATTGGAAGATTGGGTGACATGGAATGGAAGCTATCTTTTTGCAGCTGGGTCCATATAGATAGCTGATTTTCCTCGATCATTTGATTGGGATTATCATGAAAAAGTCAGGTACCAATTGGGTACTTTGACGAAGCCCGGCATGCAGCATAGAGCTAGGACTCCAGGCAGCAACAGGTGGTGAGAGGTCACCAATACCTCCAGAATCATCTTCCACCTTAGTAACTAGGGCAAGAAATGCCACAGACTTTTCTGTGAAATTCATATACAGTATATATATATATATATATCTATACACACCGATTAACTGCATACAAACCAGGGGAATAATGTCTTCACGACTCCTGCGTCCTCACCACGTGCTCAAATTTGAAGCAAGGGAAAAACATGAGAACCCATCTGTCACAATGATGTTCAGAGTGAGAGTTTATTATATTGTGTCTCTCATCCCGTCCAAAGTTTGCATCGCGGGGTGGTAGAGAAAAACAAATGCAACAAAGACACACGCAAAAGAACAACTGAAAATGCTGAGGGAACAAAAAAGGAAACACTTTGGAATTTTGTTCCAGGGTCTACCATAATCTGCCTGCAACTGGTTTCTCAAAGTCACGTAAACAAAGGCAGAGTAGAAGGTGATGCCTGCACCCGAGAGAACCAGGTCGCAATTCGTCAATTCCACAATGGTCTCTCCAGTTCCCATGCTGACCTCGAGGTGCTTTCGAACATGATTCACGTCTAGTTACATGACTTGAAATTACAAACACCACTGAAACTTTTACATGTGTGTGTGAATACGTACATAAACATGCATATTTTTTTTGTTTTTTTTCTGTATGTGTGTGTGATTATATATGCACCTGTATCTGTATATCTGTATGTCTGTAAGTTCATATGCATCTCTATATACTATATACATATGATACATATGTATGCATGACAAAATTACGTGTGTGTGTAACATATGAATATAAATATATGATAGTATATGTGTGCATAGACGTGTTCATGGAACAAACAAATGCGTCTGATGAATCCACAAAGGAAGTAGCCTGTGTTACTTCATAGCCCTAGTTGGGCTGTCCGCTTGCCCCCAATCAGGAGGTTGCAACGATGTTTAGGTCAGGATCTGGTTGCTTTCCGTGTCAAATATGTTGGTCTCTGAACGATTTCATTATCTTATCTGATCCATACCCCTTTATTTTGGCATCCTGTGGCCAGGTGCCAAGTGGTAGGCCCCACGAAAAACGGTTCCCAGGCGGTTCGGCCAGGAGGCATCATTCTTGCGACAGCCTGTCTGTCCAACAGTGTCAGGGTTCAAGTCCATAAATTTCGCTGTCTCGACGGTAAACACGTTGATCCTGCAGAAATGGCTTGACATGTTCACTCAAACCCAGCAAATGGATAAACGCAGAGCAACGCAGCAAAAAAAACAATCCACGATGCTGCAATCGTTATTATGGCACTGCCATCATCCAGCGCATATGGGAGTCTGCGGTCTACATGCTTCCCTGTGGGGTTCTTTGAATCACCAACATTCTATAGTTGGATATTGGGCCGTCTTGGGGCTCAAAAGGTGTGAATGTCCACTTGTTCTTGGGCATCATGTCTCGGGCTACGTAAAAATTATTCATATACAAATTGCAGGGCAAATGATCTTGCTTGCATGAGGCAGCTTGTTCAAACTTGCCCCTGGAGCAAACACACAACTGCATTGGGTAAATGCATGAACACACCAACATGTCCTTGATGCGTCCATTGAGGGTTTTTGACATGTTTTATCAGACAATTTGACGGATACCCACATCATGTTGTTACAAATGTGCAAAACCAGTGTTTCCGTTCCCCTTGACATTTGGCCCTTGGTGCTGCACCAATCTCTGCTCCTTTCTCTGTCCCCTTCCTGCCCACCCGAAGACCGCAGCCGGGTGTCTTGTCATTCGGCAATATGAATGCCCAATACCTGGAAAAGACTCGCAACGTGGCCCAAATTGCGACAGCAGACCCATAGCAAGTCACAAAGAGAACGTTGAAAAATGTTGAAAACTCTGAAAGGCTCTTGTTGATGTCCTTTTTATATATTTTTCCAAAGGATATCCCCAAAGAAAAAACATGGTGAACATGTTCCAATATGTTCCAATTCAGGTCACCTCCCAGGATTCGTCGCCACAAATTTCAGCTGTACGTCGCTGCTGGTGGGGTTTGCAGCCATCATAGGCCCTGCGCCCAAGAGATTCGATACAGCCTTCTGAGGACTCACATGGACCGGAAGCCGACCCAACGCTCCGTCATCGAGACCTCACAGCACATCAAACTCAATGGGTCTGTTACTAGATTCACATGGCGATGGGCACCTACGGAGTGTAAGACCTCTCAAAATTTCAAGGGTTTTTGTGTTTTCGACTTGCATTGTGTTGTAAGATGTTGCAAGTATGTGTTGTAAAATGTTCCTATCTGACAATGTTCCTATCTGTCTATCTGTCTATCTATCTATCCATCCATCTATCCATCTATCTATCTTTGTGTGTGTTAGAACTGTTGTAAACTGTACAATTGTCGCCTTCATACTACTTTTTTTGGACACCCAAAAAATCGTGGCAAGTCCGACAAGTCCCCAAAAAAACGCCAAGGTGCCACTGGTGTCTTCCACGTAAACTGCCACGACGTACATGCCGTCGGACAACAAGTTGCAGCCATCGCCTGCATTGGGTGAGGACTCTGCGAGGACCACCTCCTGCGGCCGTTGCACCATTGGAACTCCAATGGACGGAGTATTAACCAATTAACCAATTAATGGTCCAATTAACCCTGTTTCATGGTCCAATTAACCATGTTGTTCATGTTTCTCCATAATTGGTTTAATAGCATATAGTATTATGTTTAATTGAAATTATTGGAATAATGATTTAACATCACTACCCCTTTAAGGGGGGCGGACGTACGCAAATGTTATGAACAATTTCGACGTTTTTTGAGGGGGAGTACGTATCAAAATGTAAGCAAACATTTTTTTCGTTCAACATCTTACTTGAAAAAAATCAGGCTAGTAGGACTCTCGCGTTTTACGGAATTGCAAATATTTTCCAGGGGGGCGTCCAATATTGTAATTTGCATTTTGCGGAAAAAAATGTAAGAAAATGAAAAAAATGCAAGAAAAATAGTGTGGAGGACTGCAAATATCTGCAGAATTGCAGAAAATCATAATTGCAATCTGGCTTCCTAGAGGTCCCCCGAGACGGAACGCCCAAAAAACATCAAACAACATCAAAAAACATCAAAAAACATCAAAAAACCACTTCATGCAGTTTTGTCAGATGCCAAACATGGAAAACAACAGGGAGCGCCTACAGAATCCTTTAGAATGAAGCGAGTGAGGTGAGACATGCTGTGAAAGAGGCCTCTGACTCTCTGAAATCAGAAAGGCTAAAATCATCTGATTCTCTGCTCGGTCTTTCGCCGGCGACTGCGCAAAGAAGTCGTGGCTGCTCTCGGACGAGAGGAGCAAGAGGAACTTGAACGGTGTTTCGTGGGTGAATGTGAAGACGAGTTGCTGGCCTTGTCCCCGGCAGCAGCTCTAGACCCCATGGTTTCCCCCCGCCAAACTGCTGCAGCGGTGATTCAGTTCTTGGGTCCTCGGAGAATGAAAACGCATGGATCAAATTTGATCAAATGGGCTGGTTTCCAAGCCTAATCCTGTCAGTCCTCCAACTAGGGCTTTGTACCATAGGTACGGAGCATGGATGAAGCCATATGCCCCTTTGTTCAGCAGGCCCACCTCGTTTGGGGCCATCTGCATTGCCTTTCGGATTTCAGGCACTGGTTCCACGGCCATGATTTGATCAGCTTGGGGCTGACCCTGCAAGAAGGCTGCTTTGATGTCGAAGGATTTCAGTGTCCACCCATGACTGGCGATGCTTTGAAGGATTAACATCCGGGAGCTCTTATTAAGGGTAGGACTATCTCTGGGGATATCTTCTATTTTAGGGTCAAGGTATCCTAAGACTACCAGCCTGGCTTTGGCCTTATAGTTAGGACCTTGCCGATTTCCATCAGCCGCTCCCACAGAGTCGATGGGTTTCCATGTGAGTATCCATCTACACCTTAGTATTTGGGATTCAGGGATTTGATTTCGGAGGACCTTGGTCAGCGTTTTGGTTTGGATCCAGTTCGCCACTTCCGCTGCTTTGGCCTGCTCGAATTGCTGTCTCTCCTGCTTGGACAGTTCATGTAATCTTACTTCGGTCCTTTGCTTCTTGGCACTAGTCGCCAACAAGATACATGATTCTTCGGGTGATAGCACACCCACTTGGGTGTTTTCTGGGATGTTCACATCGAATTCGCATTTCCAAGCAAGATTCTGAGAGTCACTAACCGCAAGTGCATCGGCTTCTTCCTCACACAGAAGTTGGAAGTCGGAATTCTAGGGGTCATGCATTGTTGGAGATTCTTTTATTGCATTGGATACCTGGCGGCTCTCGATCTCTGGCTCTTGATCGGGTTGACCAACTGGACTGGTCACACTGTGCTCACTCAATTGACTGGTATTTTCAATACATTCTACACTTTTTCATCATTTACACATGCAATATAGATTTATAGAAGGTACATTATTCCTTGCAAATTACTGGAAATTCCTTCAACTTCAATAAATGTAAAATTAGATGTTGGAGGTCTTCAAATTTGCCTCCTACCCATGGAAAAAACAATAGAATACAAATAAAGATCTCAAAAAGACCTCAAATGGACCTCAAAAGGACCTCAAATGAACCTTCATGGGGTCCCCATGGTAAATCCCCTCAAATCCCCTTCGTTTTTGAGCACTTTCTGCAAGGAATTAAGGACCTCAGGTGTAGGATGGTTACATTTGTCTATCTTATCTTTACCACCGTTTTTGAGCACTTTCTGCAAGTAAATAAGGACCTTAGGTGTAGGATGGTTACATGGGTTCATCTTGATTTTATCATCTACTTTGAGCTGTGTCTGCAAGTGAATAAGGACCTTACTGTAGGTCTTAGGTGTAGGATGGTTACATGGGTTCATCTT
>Ga0126342_10005986_pt1 | contig 21416 bp, 21 predicted proteins | sample Cyp1metagenome_FD_92528 | JGI IMG/M metagenome (GOLD analysis project Ga0126342, IMG submission 92528) | Coral microbial communities from Lord Howe Island, Old Settlement Bay, Australia - Cyphastrea 1 metagenome | ecosystem: Host-associated > Invertebrates > Cnidaria > Coral ... | reverse complement strand
TCTAACTGCACTTGTGCCATATTCTAACTCCAGATGCGTTGGCTTTTAGAACAGTGTCCGTAGACCGTATTCTATCTCTGGTAAAAGATTTTTCATATTCTAAGTGCCTGTCCCTCACAGTATATCCGTCTGGGTGGTTTATAACATTGGCTTTACCAACATCATTGGCGTTGAGATAAGCGGTGAAAATCCCTACCGAACATGGCTGGAAATGGTGGATTGTAGCCCTACCGAAGAGGGCAGAAAAACCAACCACAATTGGGATATGGAGATATCAATGGGATATACTTTAAATGGGGAAAATACAAAACATTGTGAAACATTTGGGTAAACAATGATAAAAACCACTGTTTCGGGTGCTGAATGCCAAAGAAGTTCCATTCCATAGGATGATAAAGAGTGGTGATAATTCGGGAAAATGTTGAAAAATACTTGTGAAAGTTAGTTTTGCAAACAATCAATAGTAGGCAAATGACCATTGCGCTGAACAAAACGTTGCAGGTCCATCCAGAAGCATGGATTGAAATCCGACTGGCTAATTCTGGGTCCATGTTTAAGCCCAAACATCATGGTTTCCATTCGTTCTTGGGATTCCCTAAATGGAAAGGTTCAAGGATTTTACCAGATATGGACGGTCAGGCTTTTGAAAATTGGCATCATGCTTGCCATCCGCCAGTTTGCGAGGTCATGTTCCGGATGTGAATCACAGATTTTCACAGTACAATCCCTGGCTTCAAGAGGTCAAATCATTACCCTCTGGTAAACTAACATAGCTATTGAAAATGGCCATAGAAATAGTGGATTATCCCATTAAAAATGGTGATTTTCCATAGTTTTTTGTATGTTTACCAGAGGGTAGTTGTCTTTCAATTTCGAGATCCTTGCGGCCTCAATCCCCTTTCTGAAATCACTGAAACATCCGCAGTCTTGCGGCCGAATTTTCTGAGTGCCGCAAGCGGCTTTGTGAAACAACGGCTTTTCTTTTGAGGCTCAGGGGAAAACACCCCGATGTTGACACCCTGGGACCCAGTTTGGCATGTCATCCCCCAACTGGCTTCGTATCTCACCAGAAAGTGCTTAAAAAAACTCCAATCGTTTGGACCACAAATCATCTACAAAGTGCGGTTTCCCGATAAAAAAAAAAACAGAACATCAACGAATCTACACAGTTTGGTTAGAAAAAAAATGGAACGGTTTCCCGATTTTCACCTGACGAAATCCTCCCTGAAAACCGCAGCCACACCTCGCTCATCCTCAAGGCGGCGAGCAGCTCTGTGGGCTCCATGATCGCCTCGAACTTTTCGCGAGATCAGCGGGAGAAAAATGAATGAAACTTGCACATCTAAGATCTGATCATATCTAATCTATAGGCTATATATACAGTAGACTATATATAGACTATATATCGGCTATATATAGGCATACTATATAGATGGATGACAAGAAAACTGTTGGATCTATATCAACCAACATGGTAAGTGGACCAGGAAAGAGTGGGGCTTCGCAAAAATTAGACGTTTGAGCCTGTAAAAACTCTCGATTGGACATGACTTTGCAACGCCGGTGATCGCCCTGCCCCACTTTTGCGTTGATATCGCTTTCATCCCGTCCATCACTGTACCGTATTTCGCCTCGGGCAATCAAACATGTTTCTGGGAAATATCCATCAATATGGATTTTGCCGCTAACAGCTCCACTTATCAAAATCATTGATCAATTTTCAAATATCAACCCCTCCAAATATCTGATGATGTTGGCTGGAAAATATCGAAGTTTGCCATGTTTGATCAAGAGAAACCCCCCTTTATCAAAAGCTGGCGGTTTAATGTGGCCTGGATCCAGTGAAATGAGAAAAAATTGGCCCACCCCATGATTGATCAAAATCTTGTATGAAATTGTCACAATTTCGGGCATCCCCGGAAAAAAAAAAAAAACGATGTTCCGGAGCCCAAAAATCATATTCTGAAGACTCTATCATACTGTATCTCCCCACGAAGTGGTTTGAAAAATGATCCGTCTTAACTGATGACCATGAACCTCCAACGAACATCACGACCATGCCAAACAGGAGTTGAAAGACTACTTGCCCTCTGGTAATTTGTTACATAGCTATTGAAAATGGCCCAGTCGAAATAGTGAGTTTTCCCATGAAAAATAAGGCGATTTTCCATATAGCTATGTAAACGTTTACCAGAGAGTACCTCTGAAAACCAGAGATCCTCTTATGGTTTCTCACTGTTTGGGATTGCCGTCCCAAATCTACTGGTTTTGATCTGGTGCTTGGTTAAGGTTGATCACATGATGTCCCAATATGTCCCAATGTTCCCCAAAATTCATTCTTTTATGACCCTATATCCCATTCCAACCAACAACAAAAAAAATCGATGATATGTCATCAAATTGGGATGGTTACCATCACTTTGACCCTAATGATGACGATAAAATGTAGGCAAACTGGGATAAGATCATCAAAATATTGATATACCCGCGGGTAAACTAACATAGACGTGGAAAACCAATGGTTTCTAGCTTGGAAATGATCTGCAAAATTTCTGCGTTCTCCACATCTATGTAAACGTTTACAGGGGGTAATCACCATTGATCACCATGAATTTTCATGATTAATCATCATGTTCCCTTCATTTCTCCTACATTTTCACCCAGATATCTCCAGATCTCCCCTCTTTGCTGCGCCGCGCTCGCCGCGCTCGGCGCGCGGCCGGCTCTGGTTCGGCGCGCCTCATGGAGCTCCTGTTGCATGGCGCTCTGCAAGAGTTGCTGGAGCTCCTCGAAACCTCGGAAGGCCAACCTTGGAACTGTCTATGTATATGGTAGATCGTAGATGTATAATGAGATATGCTTGGTATATGGTTCACCATTATTAACGGTGTTTTTTAACCATCATTAACCTCTATATATATATAATGTAGATAGATAGATGTATAATAATCCTAAAGTAGATAGAATGTCCAATATTCTATCTACTTCGGGATGACTCAGGATGACCAGATATATACATATATATATGTGCATAGTGCATATATCTCGAAATATATGTATATATATAGTGTATCTATCAAGTATAGATATGTACAAGTGATACTCAAATATATGTCAACCTTGATACTTGATAGATTGGGCAAATATCTCGAAATAATACTAGCAACAATGATGATAGTAATGTACTTTTTATAAACACATGTATCAAGCTGGAAATAATGAACTCTATATATATATATATACATAGACATTATATATACATGCCAATACATTCCATCTTTGACAGAAAAAAGTCATCCCACTGATGTGCCGTTTTTTTTGGGGGAAGATCATCGAGAGAAAATTAAATTAAAATAAGTGATAATAAATCCCTAAATTAGTTGATAATGCATCCCATACTTTAGGGACAATGATAAATGAATCCCTAAATTAAGTGATTTAAGTTTGTAATACACGATGGTTTTTCAGTTTCAGGCACGTTTTCAGGAAGAAATAGGATAATAGGACACAAATGATGATAATGTCAACTAATTAAAACAAGAAGTTTGGGTACATTCGGGGAAAGCACTTTAAAAAATGTTGAATTCAGCTGGTGAAGCCAGCAGAAATTTGGAGGATGCCATTGATCCACTGGTGAATCACCACCCATTGTAGTTGATGGTTGATCATCATGTTCAAGATTAAAAATTGTTTTTTGACATTACCATCAAGAAAAAACTATATCATTGTGTTAGATGGTTTGTCTTCGATGGTTTATTCGAAAAATTGTCAGACAAAGCCATTTGAGCCATTAAAAATTCCCCTATCCCATCTCATTTTACTAGTTGGTTGATAGGTTTCCGGTTATCATAATCCCCAGTAAATTTTAAACCAGGTAGTATAATCCCCTATAGCAATCAGTTTACCAGGGTATTTTTAATGGCTCATCTATCACTTTCTAAGTGGAATGAACCTGCAAGCAGGTTCTTTGACTGACCCTGGCTGGTGGATAGAATGGGGAAGGATAGCGGGAAGGGAAATATGGGCGCGTCCTGGTTGATAGAATGGGAAAATCATCTGCCTTCCATGACATTCCTAAAAAAAGTGGATGTTTTAATGGGCAAATGATCTAGAAATGTAGAAATGTCCCATTGCCATATTTGATTACCAGAGGGCAGACATTCTTCCAATGACGATTATATAAACATGATTAGACCCATGGGGGCATTTCAATACGCGTTCTGGTGAACATTCATCATTTTTTTGGACCAACCCCAATGGGAAACTCATCTAAAGATTAAAAATAGGGGATATTCCACACACTCCAAGGTGTAACTAGCCCGCTTGGGACGTGGAATTGACATGCAAACAAAAAGTGCAGAGCTGACTTTAGACCCAGTACTCGTGGAAATATCATCAAAATGTCAGACATTTCAAGACCATGTAACATGGCGCAGCATCACCCAGTTTAAAAACAACAGAGCTATTCAGGTCTTCAGCGACATGGAGATATCAACGGAAATCCTCAAGCAGTTGCCACATCTGGAGGAAATGATATGTCAATGGTTGGGTGAAATACCACAACTACAATGAATTATCCATCATTTATTATTGAATTTATTGAGCTATGAATTAATCATCAGGCGAACATGTCGTTGAGGTACTATTTATTTGATGTATGATGTCTGAAAATACACAAAACATTCATTAAATTCGATGTTTTCAAATAACCAAATCATTATATATAATCATGTCTGAAAAAGAAAAAACTACATCTGGTTGGTGGTTTCAACCATTTTGAAAAATATTAGTCAATGGGAAGGATTATCCCATATATTATGGAAAATAAAGAATGTTTGAAACCACCAACCAGACATGGTTGTGTCTGAAAATACCCCAGTCCATCGCTGATTGATCATTGTTTTCCCAACTTTTGGAAAGCGGCCCCAGGTTGGGACTTAGCTCTCCTTTTTTAGACACACCCACAAAATCATATTGGTTAAATCCAAATATCTCCCCACAAATATCCCTATGTTGGTTATAGTGGTTGCTTTTATATCCCAGTTCTGTTGGTTAAATCATAAACCCCATCAATGAATTTCAATGGAAGGTAACCGTTTTCGCACTGCCACAGTGATCGCAGAAATCTCCACCCCAGCAGGTCTCCGCACATGCTGCAGCAGCAGCATCTGCAGCAGCAGCATCTGCAGCAGCAGCATCTGCAGCAGCAGCGGTGGCCGCGCTAGCCGCAGCCTTTAACAGTGCAGTGGTTAGTCACAGTTAGTCATGATCCAACTTTTTAATGGCATAACCCAACTTAGGGGCCTTCATCCACTGGTTCATCATCACACTTCCTGCTTCACAAAAGGGCCATTTGGAGGGCCCATACCCCATTTTCAGACAAACGCAAATGGCAACTACTGGTGAAAAAAATGATAGAACATGATAAACCATAATAAATTAAACCTCTGGATGAAGCAAAACTGATGATCAGGGGATACCTTACTTGGGAGAACCCTACTTTGGGCACTTGCGATATGCGGTAAATCGAATCCCATAGACCATCGCCAATTGTACCACTTGAGGTATTCTAAGAAGCATACCTCCAAAAAGAATCAAAAAGGGACCCTTTGCATGATTGAGAACGGTATAATTTGTATGTTTAAATTTTCTATAAGCTTATAATTTTGCCATGCCCCCTAATATGATCTGCTGTCCCAGCTCCCCTGCCAAGCTGGGAAGCGCCGTGGGGGAGATTGACTCGGGCAGTCCCTTTTTGCTTCGTGGCCCCTTCCCATTTTTGGCACACCTGGTGCTGGTTTTCACATCAGCCATGAGAATATTACCAGGCAGAAAAAAAAATCGAGAAAATGTTCGAATCTTCTTAGTGAAGCTACCCAAATCATCCAAGTTAGCTAAGTTGCTGATGATCAATGGGAAAAGCCATGCTTTGGGCTAGCCATGGCTAGCCATCTCCCGGCCTCGACCTCGGAGGCCTCGGAGGCTTCGAAGGCTTCGGAGGCGTCTGCGGCTTCCGCGCGCGGCACTTCTGCTTCGGCCGTGCCATCTGCGGAGCTGCCGGGAGCCGCCTGGCGTTTCGCGAGGTTTTCGCAGGCCGAATTGTCACTTACTATTTATATGGGTGTGTCTGAAAATAGTGTACCCCTAAACCCAATGGTTAATGATCATTATCCCTATTAAATGGCTATAATTGGGAATATACCCTATTTTCAGACATCACCATTTATATTATAATAGTAATTGATATGGTTGGTTTAAGGGAAAATCTACAGGAAAACCCCATATTTCAACATATTTCATGGGAAAATCGGATTGGTTTCTGGTGTAGATTTTCCCTTAAGCCTTAAACCAATCCATTGAGTAATATGTCATACATAGTAAGTAAATATTATGGTCATTACTATCCATTGATATGTTCATGAAAAACTAATGTTTATGATATCATAAATAGTAAATAAAGTATATATTGATCATCAATGAAAATCCATAGTGTGTATCGATAATGTATTCATAAGATCAATAACATTGATATCGTGATGTGTGATTGCTGTACAGACCTCGTTAACAATGATCATACCAGATATTAATCATTGGTGATACTGTGGATGGTTGCGAAATCCTGCACCAGCTGATAGATGGTAAACATCCCATTATTTTGTTTGGCTTTCAAACATCCAAAATTGGTGGTGCAGGATTTCGCAACCATCCACAGTAGCATGCATGTAAATGATAGCAAGAAATGGATGTTCATCACCCCAAATCTGGTAAGGTTTGACTCGTCCCTCCAAAAGATGGGCGAGTCAAAATTTCCCAAAACCCTTGGATTCGATTGGTAGATGTTCGCTGCAAACCCAAACGCTTTGCCCGCAGCGAATCAAGCATATCCATTGACATGCTCAAATCCCTGTGTAGGGTTGAAGTTGTTACTTTCCAAAACAACAAACCCTAAAACCCTAAAACCCTAAAACCTAAAGCCCTAAACCCTAAATTAAAACCCTAAATCCTGAAAACTTAGTCAAAATCACTGCATATAGCCAGTGTTTTCATTCATCCCCTGGTGATAAGTATATCATATTCTTAAAGGATGTGTTGTTTTTTCGTGGGCGAACCCGGGCTTTGGGGGGAACTTGTTATACCCAAAAACTGCTGGGGAGAATCTCCAAAGGGTCCCCACCTCGGCTACGACCTCGGCTACCACCTCCGCAAGCTCCGGCACTGCAGAGACTGCCTGGCCGCAACAGCAAAATGGGGGTTTCCGAAAATGGATTGTTTATAAACCATGGTATAATGGTATTAATATTATAATGGTTGACCTATAATGGTTACCAAAATATAATTGATCCGAAAATACAATGAATGATTTTGGGGGTCCCCCCATAAATTGGAAACCTCTAAATGTTTCTCCCTAATGATCTGAAAAATTGATCTGTACTTTTACCCATTTCTCCTAGTTGAAGCCTCAAATCTTACAAGGCGGTGCCCCCGCATAAAGCGCGCTGGTTCATGTTTTAACCCCATTAACTAGTTCGTTGTATCTGCCATAATTCAGAAACCCCTAATAAACTATAAGTTATACCCTCTGGTTATTCAACACAGCTATGGAAGCCATGGCCCATTTGTTTCGATGATAGAAAGGATGATATGCCATTATTAAAATGGTGATGCTCCATAGCTATGGTTATGTATATATATATATATAATATCATATAATATCATGTTATTATATATATAGATAAGATAGATAAGATAGAAGAGATAGAAGTGGATAAATCACCCAGCGCCTGCGGCGCCACCGGTACGCCAGCCGGCATGGCAGCCGGCACGGCGGCCGGCGCGGCCGTCGCGCCGGGCGTGCCGGGGGCGCCTGCGGTGAACCGCGGAGGTCGGGGTGGCCATTCATGGACCATGCCTGTAAGCGGCAAAAATAGGGATGTGGGATATACTATGTATAAATGATGTTTATCATGTATAATAAATGGATATGGGATCATCATTATAATCCGTGCTTCCATGTGCTTCCAACCATCATTTGGGATATGGGATATGCCGGATATGCCTTGTTCCCAGACAGATGTAACCTGTAGGATTCTGGGAAGGAAGTGACAGTTCTGGTGGTCAACGTTAGTTGGTGGGATATACAACCAACGACGTTATATGAATGTTGCGCAGAAATTAGGGGATTTCTGGCAATTTCTAAAGGCAATTTCTGATGATAACTCAGATGGTTTTTCGGGGTTTTTTGTATCTTATTTTCAGACTTTTTTCCACCAGCAATTCAGGGGAAAAATCAAGGGTGACTCATCCCATCCTAAGAGGTTTGAGATCGCCTATCATCAACCAGCAGGGCTTTGAAAAACACTGTTCGGTTGTACATCATGTAGCTGAAACCGTGTACGACTCGAGTGCCGTGCATTGCAAACATCTAGAAAAGGCTATATGCATACACATACATGTATATGTATATGTATATATATATAAGTGGGGCATCCCCCAGGTTACGTCCATTTTAATGGAGATAAACCAATGACAACCCATCAAATGTGATGACTTTCCTCAAAATTTCAGACAACCGTGTATAATATATATATATATAATATATTATATACACACATATGTGTATAATATATATATATATATATATACATATACATAGTTATATACTTTAGAGACCTGTCCCCAAAAGTTTCCTTGGCAACATCAGCTTCCGAGAGGTTCCGTGATGGTTTTCAAGAGAGCATCACTGAAAACCAAAGCTTCATCACAGTCCATCACAGTCAAAGGTCATTACGATAATCAGCTGGTTCTCATTCCAAGAAGGTCGTCAAGATTCCAGAACTGGAGAAGCTATGGCACATCAGGGACCGCTGCAATGCCTCTAAAAGTTACTGGAGACCGTCTGGCAATCTTCGGGTGGTGGCCACTAACGCTACACCCCTCATCACATGTCTTCCAAGAGCCCAAAATTGCTTCGTCTGAAAATAAGTTTCTGTACCCCCAAAAGAATAGTCATCGTTGATACTCATCTTCCAGCTACTGTACCCCAGCCGCCTGGTGCGAATCTCGCTCGAATTCCCAAAGCATCGGAGTAAAACCTCAGGTGACCATGTTACCTCTGTGGGGGGGTTGATGGGAGTAGCCATCAAGAAGATGTTTCCATTAACATCTTGAAATCGATCAGATCCCGCAACAAATTTAATGATCAACGTACTCTGGATAAATCAGACTGATTCATCATTGCCCTCTGGTAAACTAACATAAGTATGGAAAATCACCAGTTTTAATGGGTAAATCAACTATAAATGGGCCATTTTCAATAGCTATGTTAAATTACCAGAGGGTGTCTATATCACCATTATAATCTGGGTGGTTTGAACCCATCCTAAATCACGCCAAAATATGCAAAGGTCATCTCAACCAATAATCTCTCTGGTATGGTTGAAAAAAAGAACAAGAAATATTTGAAACCCCCAGGCAGTACGGTTTGGAGAAACAAAATATTGGGAACTAACCATCAAATGTACAAGTAAACCAATTATAGTGTGTGATTTGCCTGACAATTGCGGAGATATACCTGGGAAAATGGTTGGGATATAAAACATAGTGGGGATACATAACCAACAAACTGAAACCCATCTTGGAAAATCCCCTAAATAATTGGTTGTTTTCATGACGACTCAAGAAGTTCCTAGATTATGAAAATCCATATATACCATCTGGTTATTTAACATAGCCATGGAAAATCACCATTTTTAATAGGTAAACCATCTATAAATGGGCCATTTCCAATGGCTATGTTAAATAACCAGAGGGTATATATATATACATGTAAAGGGTAGATTAAATCCCCAAACTCATCGTGAACCGGCTGGTATCTTTGAATCTGTGAAGGGTGTTTACGCAGCCCAATGTATACACCATCAACACGAGGAACCCTGCGGAAGTCGGCAGTTTATCATGACATCTGTGGACTTTCATAGTTGACCCACATCTAGATGTTGTCTCGGGGGAAAACTGCGAATGAAAAACAAAACAAATACCTTCACACCAGTATGATCTGGCTGAAACAAATATGTTTTGCTGGTTTTTCAATAGAAAAACAGTTTGGACAGAAAGCATGCAATTCCGAATAAATGCTGAAAGTGGTTTAATCCAAATCCGTTGTCGGTGACATCCTCATCTTGAGTCACAATTCTTAGTTGGACCGTTCCCACTTGACTCCATCCTGAATCTTGAGTTGGTTACCCTCTGGTAAACTAACATAACTATGGAAAATCACCATTTTCAATGGGAAAATCCACTATAAATGGCCATTTTCAATAGCTACGTTAAATTACCAGAGGGTAACACGTGTTGCATCCATTTCTAATTGTTTACTTCCCATGTTCTTGCTGATCAAATTCATCGTTTTGCGACAAAGAAAATCCCCAGGGTGTTGTTGACAGCAGACGTTCCCCATTTTGTCAGTCACTTCCGCATTTGGGAAGGTCATGTTTTCTGGATTGAACATTTTTTCCAATAATTGTTGTCTGAGTAATGTCCCATGGGCAAAATTTGGTACGTAGGATATAATCATCCCACCATGGGATGGTTATCCCCGAATTTATGCGCAAAATTGTTCTCAAGTTTTGGCCATTGTGCATATCAACATAGTGTATAATATACATCATATCGCATTTAGTGAGTGGTACAAAAATGTGTGCATTTAAATATAAATATGAATATGTATATATGTATATATATATATGTGTAAATATGTATAAATATGTATATATGTATACACCCATATATGTATATATCTTTAAATATATGCATATATCTTTATATGTATATCTATATATGCAAAGTAAAAATGTATATATGCAAATATGTATATATGTGAAAATGTGTACATGTATATATGTAAATGTATATGTATATTTATATGCATGTGTAAATATATATGTATGTATGTATGTATGTATGTATGGATGGATGGATGGATGGATGGATGGATGGATGTATGGATGTAATGTATATCTATATACATTATATACGTGTATGATCATATATGTTCATATTCATGTGATGATATCTATCCCATGATATCCCCATTTTTGGTGGACGCTCCTAGGCCCCTCACCAGGCGTCCGCGGCCAGCAAGGAACCCGAGACCACCTGGCGGCGTTGAGCCCTCAAAATTACCCCCAAGAATCATGGGAAAATGGCAGGAAAAATTGGAAAATCTGGTAAATTATTGGAGAATCCTGGAAAGATGTGAAAAACCAATGTAAATCATGGAAAATGTCGAACTAAATGGATCGAGTTTACATGAAACCACGTTTCTATAATCAGGGATATTCATGGACCCACTATGTTCAAGCAATTTCACAGTTGTTTCAATATGTTTAATCTGAAATTTTGTTTTTGGTTCAAGATGTGTCTACAATTCATCATTCCCACATGGGGGTCAACAACTCTGGGTGTGGATCGAAAACAGACGAAACGAACAGAATTGGTGTATCATCCAGGAGTATCAAACAAATTCGGAAATGGTTTAATTCAACGTTTAGCCTCTGGTGAACTAACATAGCAATGGAAAATCACCATTTTTAATGGGAAAATCCACTATAAATGGCCATTTTCAATTGCTATGTTAGTTCACCAGAGGGTAGCACCTTTGGTCATCAGGGGTCGATGATTTTTTGAGCCCCCGCTAGGTCGTCCCACCGCAGCTGCTCCGAGGCGAGGGAAGATGCGCGTTTTGGATGCAGGCGAGGCCGCTTCCTGGTTTTTTTCCGATGAAGTAATGTGGCGATCTCAAGAAGAAGGGGATATAGTAGGATATTTATGGGATATTCATAATATCATGGTGGGACATTATGGTATAACTTTAATAAATCATCCGCAAAATAACTATAAATGGGTGGTCTAACCATCCCCAAATCGTAGGTTTGTGGCATTGGGTGCATCCCACATTGGATAGGAGATGGGTTTCTGACAAAAATATGTCCAAGCCTTATCGAGGGTTTTGAGAAATGATATTTTCCATCCACCAACCAGCCATTTATTGTTCAAATCCATCATTTTTGTTGCTGAACACCGCCAGTTTTGTCCTCCGCAAAGTAGCGCCGCGCCGCCACCGTTGGCACACCTGGTGCAGGTGAAAGTGGCGTTCGCAAAAAACACGGGGAGATCACAGACCAAGCGTTTTAAGTGGGGATAAAAAGTGGGGTAAATGGGATTTGAATCTTGAGTCTCACATTTTAGAGATATTTACATATTTATACATATCTGGAGATGAGCAACGACATGGGGACTCTATATATATATATGACTCTCAGAAAAATGTGGGCATCTTTCTAGCGAGTCAACCCATTTTTGTGGTACCCAATTAGTCAACCCCGGATGAATCAACCCTGACTATTTGGCTAAAACCCCAACAAAAATGCCAACAGAAAGTGTTGTTTCCTGGGTTACCCGGCCTGGTAAACTAACAGTTGCGAACTTGAAAATGGCCATTGAAATAGAGGATGAATACCCGTGAATAGCATGGTGGATCTTTCCAGTTCGTTCTGTGGCTGTTTACCAGGCCGGGTAACAGCCACAGTCCACCTGCGATTGACCCAGCTTCGCAGCCCCTCCTCTTCGCAGACGCTGAAAACGGATGGCCCGCATGGCGGACGACCCGAAACAAATGTTCCGTGTGCGATCGAATCTTCGTTGATCACCAACAAAACTCTGGGAAAAAACTACAGGAGTTCATATAGTGGGTTGGTTTGCAGTCGATTTTCAAGTTAGGTCGGGCCTGGACGCGTTGAAAGATGTATATTTCAAGTTAGGTCAGGCCTAGTGAGTCCCCTGGTCCTTTCTATGAGCAGAACTGCAAGAAAGTACGGGATTGGTGGTTTGAAGTGACGACAAGAAGTTTATCCAGCTGGTCAACGTCTTGTTCAAAAAAATAGATCGTTGGATCCAAGTCATCTACATCGATGATATAAATCATATGACTGATATGAATGATGTCAATGACATACAGTAGGCGATATAAATGGTATAAATGATATTATGAATGATATAAGTGATATAAATGGTGAATCATGAACCACATGTGTATATATATATACATACGTACGTACGTACGTACATAACATAACATAACATAACATAACATAGCATTACATTACATTACATAACATTACATCACATTACATACATACATACATATACGTACATATACATACATATACATACACATATACATACACATATACATACACATATACATACACATATACATACATATATATATATATATACATACATACATACAATACAATACAATACAATACAATACACAATACAATACAATACACAATACAATACAATACACAATACAATACAATACACAATATACAATACAATACACAAGACAACACAACACAATACAATACAATACAGTACAGTACAATACATACATACATTAATTAAATTACATTACATTACATAACATAACATTACATTACATTACATATATACGTTACATTACATTACATTACATTACATTACATTGACATTACATTACATTACATTGCATTGCATTGCATTACATTACATTACATTGACATAACATAACATAACATTACATTACATTACATTGCATTGCATTGCATTACATTGCATTACATTACATTACATTGACAGTGACATAACATAACATTACATTACATTGCATTGCATTGCATTACATACACACGTACATACATATATATATATACACATGAGTACTGGTGTATAAATCTTCGGATGGGAAGCGCTATATTTCAGCAGTGAATTAAAGTTCATCCGAATCTTACGGCTCACGGTGCTCATCATGGTTGTGTGTGTTTCTCCCCTGCTGAATCCGTGCTGTGGGATAAATGGTAAATCCATCTAACCCCACATACACTCTAAAATTTATGGATGGGGTTATATATTTAACAAATATAGTATGGGGTTGTTTTATTAATACGAATATATACTAACAATAAATGCAAAAAAGCCTGTATAGCTATGGCTATCGATTCAGTATTGACACGTCGTCCCTTCAGAATCGGCTCCGCAGCAGGCGCAATCGCGACAGATTTTACACTAAACCAATGCATCAGCAGAGTCAGTGACCATCCTGTGGATTTTCTTCGTCGGGGGTTCAAGAAACGGCCTTCGTCAGCCTGAGTCCACAGAAACCAATACTTTGTGTGTACCAAAATTGCCGCAAGATGCGTGATTCTTTGGGATGTCGTCAATCTTGAGATTTCTATCACCCAGGTGACATTTGGCTATGAGTCAAAACCCGTACCCTAAAATAGCTGTGTTTAATGGATGGTTATTCCACCAAATGTGGTAAGTTCATAGATTTTTCCATGCCCATTTGGAAATAAAAAACAACGACAAAACTACAGCACCGAGCCACACTTCCTGGCTCACTGACTGCTGAGGTGAGACGGGGATTTGGGACTACAACGTCAGTGGCCCAAGGATTTCAATCATGATCTAATGACTTGGATGACTGGGGGTACCCTCATGACTTCGGAAACCTCCTTAAATATTGCGTGAAGAAACAAAACAACTTGGAGTCACAAGCACAAATCCTAGACATGAATCGGGGTGTGTTAAACGTCACGAAATTCTGCAACCGCAGATAGAAAATATCGGGATTCCAATGGTGACCAGGTCGTGTGAGTCAAAATGCGGAGGTTTTCCTGCCGAAGCTGGAGATTTACAACCAAACAACCCTAGTATACACGTTATATCTGATACCAGAGGATATAACTTGATAAACATGTAACCTAAGAATGGAGCTGATGTGTTCTCAATGTATAACCAGAAATGAGTCAGTCAGACTGGCGTCCACCGACGTTTCGACTTCTGATGACCCCCGGATGGCCGGTTGATCTGGTTGATGGGCTGCGGCATCTGTGGGAAATACCTTCATCTACAATGGATTAGGTTTCATAAGAATGTAGAAAATAATGTAGATGAAGATATTCTATAATGACCTGTCGTATTGTTATTGGGTCTACATTCTATAATCCATCAAGAATATTCAAGAATCGCACGTTTAATGGCTCAATTGGACCTAGTTCTTCGCTCAAAAGTTGCTTGACAGGTGGACCTGAACAACCCTAACATCAACAGCTTGAGCTTAGCAGCTTTGCATGGATTGCATTTCAGTGCATTTCTGGGGAAAATTCAGACCCAAAGATCGAAGCATAACTGGATTTCCTAAGCTGTTGATTCCTATTGAAACAATGGACCTCCGGGAAAGATTCCCATCATCCGATGCTTGACGAATTCCAGATGGGCCGAGGGCTCTCTGTCCATCTCAGGAGCCATGACAGGTTCGTGAGCTGAAGCGTGCTAAATGGGAAACCCATAGCTGCCATAGCTCTCTTAGGTTCTGTCCATGTCAGAAAGGGAAATGTCCATGTTGGAAAGACTTCAAATGGACCAGCAAAAAGGTTAGTCAGTTAGTCATCCTATTCAAAAGTGGTAAAATGCTATGTTCTCTCAACTCACAAAATGATGCCCATCCAATTTTGGAGGGGCAATCATTTTGCACCGCAGTCACATCCGGATTTTCGGATCGGAAACTCTCTGCATCGGGGCATCTTCAACGTATTGTTTGTTGGCTCGTTCTCCAAAGGCATTTGTCCTTGCAGGCAAAGGTTAGGCGTATATATATATATACATATATATATATGTGATATCATGGAATGTCCCCAGTGATACATATACATACTATATTATATATATATGTAATAGTTCATTTGTATATAACTAACTGGGGAAAGTCCATATATGACTTGGTAATAAACATGCCCATGGTGCGATTCCTGGGGAAAACTGACAAGAAACAAGGGCTTTGAAAGAAAGAGATGCTTGAGTACTGAGGATGACCCCCCAATCTGTGGGTCCGTAGGTCTCAAAGTTTACCCTGCAATTTTAACATTGCCACAGAAAATTGCCATGTTCAGTAGGTAAATTATCTATTCAATGGACCATTTTCGATGTTAACGACCAGGTCGGATAAATCCGATCAAAATTGGAAGTGTATCCTTCTGGATCGAAAGTCCAAGGTGAAATGACTTGCATGAAGCAACCAGCTTGGATCATGATCGAGAACCGTGGGGAAGGATTTGCCCAAAAGCAAGGACTACCCAACTAACGTAACTATGGAAAATCACCATTTTTAATGGGTAAATCACCGTTTAAATGGCGATGTTCAATAGCTATCTTAGTTTACCAGAGGGTATCCTCCAAATATGCTGATTGGATCTTGAAGGATCTGGATTTCCTACAAACATTCAAATCAATCCTTACGCAGACCTGTGTATAGTAGGTCATTTGAGGGCGTCATTTCACGTAAATATGGAGAAATATCATGAAATCTCCCCATCATTTCTCCAAGTTTTCTTGTGTTTGACCATCTTTCCCATCCATGCCACATCGCACTCCTTTGGATCTCCCGGCATCCTTGGCACGACTCAACGCCTGCGACGTCCTCCAGTGATGGAAACATTGGATGGAAACATGGTAAAAACCATGTCTCCTTGAGCGGTTTAAAAAAAAAACGCAAGACTTGGAAGATGTTCAAGTATTGACTGGCCAAAAGAATCGGAAGCTGGAAAACCTTCAAAGTACTGGGGTTTACCAAGGTGTAGGCAAAGGTGCCAAAATGAGCGCACATAGCTCATCGCTACGAAAAAATACGGAAAATGATGATAAGTCTATGTAAGCAACAATGCAAAACGGCAAGTAGTTGTGTTGTGACCAACAAACTAACAAGCGAATGCATGTATATAAAGAAAAATATGGTGATGTGGGTACATTGGGTGCGGTCATCCTTTTGTTGTCTATGGCTCACTTGATTACATAAATCCCCTTAATTTACCTGAATTGTACGAAGTGTTTGATTGCTATGTAAGCCCCGTATCGTTTATAAGTTTGGGTCTGTCAGTTGGTGCATATCAGTTGGCTATTTTAGCAATCCGCCAGCACCGAAGGTGCCGGAGCGTAGCCAACATGTGCCCGGGCCAGCGAATCAATGCAATCAACATCGGCACAACATGGGCGCAACTTGGGGTTAATTTGGGTCTGGGGGCAACTTCGGCCCTTGGCCCAAGTTGGGCCCAAGTCAGCCCGTGTTCTAGGTTTGGGCGGCTAACATACTCCTCGAAAAACTGTCCCCCAACAACAATGTGGTGCTTCCCGCCTGCAGCTCCCAGTTGACCTGCGAACAGTGGAAATCGATGGAGGCTGGTGATCTAATCGTTGAGAAAAGAGTTTCCCCACTAAAATTGGTTGGTGGTTTTAACCATCTTGAAAAATATTAAAGCCAATGGGAAGGATGACATCCCATATATTATGGAAAATAAAAACTGTTCCAAACCACCAACCAGAAAAGGTTGAATTTTTCAAGGGACATAACTTGGGTAGCCCGTTTTCGAGCTATTTCCGAAGAGTAGCAAGCTTCTACAGATAAAGGCGGCCGTCAAAAGGTGAGGAAGACTCCCACAGCTTTCTTTCTTGCAAAAAATGTCGTGTTTTTGGCTTTCCACGTCTCAAACCGCGTAAAGTCTGCACCATGGGTCATAGATGTCATAGACATTCCTTCTGAAAGTTGTGCCCTCATCCTGGAATCCTCAAGACATCTCCCATGTTTCACCACCAATTGAAGCTTACAAAAAGCGAAATCTGGCCAATCTGGCCAAGAATTCCTCATCTTAAACCAAAAACATCGCCTTCTCGGCCAGTTTCATCAGTTTCATCCTTTCTCTCCTGGTGAAGTTTGAAGGCGCACCTCGAAGCTCAGGACGAATCTCAGATAGGGACCTGGGCGTCCAAAGATTCGACTGGAAGCCAAACCATCTGGTTATGACTAACAGACATAGCCATGGAAAGATCCACCCATTTTGAAGTTCGGTAAACACCATCTATTTCGATTAGGGCCATGGCTTAACCATGATTTTTAATAGGTAAACACCATCTATTTCGATTAGGGCCATGGCTTAACCATGGCGAACTGTGAATGTCATAACCAGAGGGGTAACCATAGATGACCGTAGTCTATGGTTTTTTTCGTGCTCCCACCAGAAATGGAAACTGAGCAAAAATAGAGAAGAACATAGAAGAACTATAAATCATGAGTCTGGCTGGAATTCACCCAACCTGAAATGTTGAATTTGGGATTGCCAATTCTCAGGATCTGAATGTGGCCAACTAGCACCGCTTCCCCGTTCCAGTCGTGCCCAATGCAGACCAAGCATATTGGAGGCAAATAGTGCTGGCTATGGAGAGGCAAACATGTCACAACTTCCAATTGCCACTATTCATTGCAATGATTTCTGATGTATAGCGTATTATTTCTTATACTTTTTGGGTAGTGTCATCTATCTAATTTATACGTATTCCCTGTACCCAAGTATCAAGCCCCGTTTTCTATTCCTTACCTTCCCTGTCGATTTCGCATGTATCTTGGCTCCACCCCCACCCCGAAGTCGATAAAATCACCGTCATTGAAATCCCCCGTACCATCCGCTAGGTATCTCCATGGCGTTGCTTCCAAAACATCACAAGAGAAACCGTGGTTTCCTTACTGTCGAGGCCTAAAAGGTGACATCTGTCATTGAAAATATTGAAATCACCCAGTGAAATCACCCAGTTCATCCTTCCAAAGTCCGCCAGGGACCACTTCATACCGCCCTCATAAACTTCCTCCTCTGGTTCCGTCTCCTGGCGTCGACTAGGAAAAGTTCAGCCTTTGAAGCAAATCTTCAGACTCTCAGCTTGGTATGGCGGTTATCCATGTTTGTTTGGGATGTTCCATGAAATAAACCATCCAATGAATTTAGGTACCCCAAAAGTAGGAAACCTCCATATGTTTTTTCCCTGTATAGATTGGCTTCACCTTCGCAAAGGCTTACCCAGAAACACAGGAATTGACAAGAATTGGGTATTGCATCAGCATGTGGATGTCAGCCACAACCTGGTGATGTCCCACACTACACCAAAATCCAATAAGAATAGGAAAGAGTGGGAAAGCGCACCAAACTTCCCTGCAGCCCAAATCTCCAGTTTCTCTCTCCCGTTCTTTTCCTTGGTTTTTTTACCATTATCGGTTGAGCTTGGTTGGCTAGTTTCCTTGGTAGAAATCTCGGCCTACATTCCTGATTCTTTACTTCACTGACCTTCACTCAAATCTCCATTTTGCCATCTTTCGTCAGGGTAAATGCCATAGTTCCGCAACCTGAAATAATGCTATGTTGAAACCATTTGCCATATCGCAAAAAAAAAAAAAAAACATCATGCACAGTGAGCCTCTGAGTCCGTAGCGCTACCCGGCTTTCGTTGATCTTTCACCAGAAAAAATTCCGGCGCCATCCCCCGGGCGCACCATGGTCGCGGTGCTCAGAGTCGAAGCATTCGACGGCTTCTGACTTCGCTTCTGCTTTCCTTCCAAGTCCCATAGGCTCCTGAGCATTGATCAATGGGTACCCTCTGGTAATTTGTTACATAGCTATTGAACATGGCCATTTATAGTGGATTTTCCCATTAAAAATGGTGATTTTCCATAGCTACGTTAAATTACCAGAGGGTATCCCAGAGCATTGAAGCATCAAAAACAACCAACATTGAAGGATTTTTAAGTGGTCCCTAGCGTTTTAGCGTTTTAGAACATCACGGAAAAAACGCCGTAGATCATTTCATCATTTACAAATTGGGATGTTTACGCCAAGTACATTGACATATTCATGACTACTTACCAACTGGGATGCACATCTAAGTTGACATGAGTTATTCCATGCAACATCATTAGATGCGGAACAAAACTGGGGACACTTCACCAACACTGAGGTTTTAAGCATGTATCTGATGGCGCTGAGAACAACCTTAGGTACTAAAAAAAACGTAGGGGTAGAATCAACAACAATTAGGAGATAATACGCACTATTTGATGTGCCCAGTCTGAGATATCAACTGGATATCAACCAAATGCCAACAAAATCCGCTGGGAATCAATTCGTCGCTGATTGATGGCTGAAAACATCTTCGGGGCTGGGCATAATCTGCTGAGCTATCCAACCAAGGTTCAACCACACAACCGGAGTGAGGAAATTCCTTTGTAGACATGACGAAACACCTTTTTTGGGAGTAAACATTAGTAAACCATCAAACAATCACCGAAGAAAATCACACGTGATGTTCAAATAAAACTCTCAAAAATGGAACAAGCGAGAGAGAGAGAGAGAGAGAGGAGGGGGCAAAAAGAGAGAGAGAGAGAGAGAGCGCGAGCGACCGACCGACCGACCGTTGCAAAATGGGAACTTTTTCGGATCTACCAGCGAGTAGACTCAATTTTCGAAATCCAGAAGAGAGCTTGATACCCTCTGGTAAAGGTAAACTGCCACATAACTATGGAAAGATCCACCATGTTCTAGCTGGGAAAATCCACTATTTCTATGGTCATGTTCAATAGCAAACTGTAACAAATTACCAGGCCGGCTATTTTCCGGGAAGCCTTGGACGTTCCATTTCTGACGGCAATTGATCCATGGTGTTCCATTAAATTTGCCATAAATCCCAAAGAAATCTACAAAAATTGGATTAGAATTGTCCATATGAAATCCCAATTTTCAATGTTATACATATTTTCCATGTGGTTTTTCATACATCGGCCACTAGCCGTATATGAATTATCCCATCAGCAACTGATCACCGACTGTGAAGTTGATTGGGAAACCTGGTCAAACTGACACTGGAAACCCACAGTTCTTTTGAATTTCCACGCCTGTTTTCAAGGAATGAAAGAAGTTGGACATATATTTTATATCTATCTGTGTGCGTTTATTTATTTATCTATTTATTTGTGTATTTACTTATTTACTGATATACCTATGTATTTATGAGAAAAATGAGCCACCAAGCTGCAACCAACCCTCAGTCCCAACAAAAATGAGCCACCCCACATCTTCCGCGGGGCATTGCTGGGTCGCGCCGAGGACCTCGTTGGAAAAATATTGGTGGAGATTAGTTTTGGCACCCCAAGTGGCTTGGGCAAAATATCCAGGAATCCTTTAAGGATGAAAATCATGCAATTGTATGACCAACAAAATCAAAACAACAGATTTGAATCATAAATCTCAAAAAGAAAAATATTTCGGAGACTAAGTGGACTAAGGCTCCGTTGGGTTTTTTTTTGAAAGGATCCACCCCTTTTATGCGGGTCAAGTCGTCTCCATCATCGCCGAACCAAAATCTCCAGGGCCCCGCAACCCTCCAGCACTGCTCCGGCGGAAGGTCCTCCATTGGGATGAATCATGTTAGTTCTATAATCGTATCATTTATCTGCATATAACGTGATGACTGACATCAAAGTATTATCTATATTATATATATAT
>Ga0126342_10005985_pt1 | contig 21418 bp, 22 predicted proteins | sample Cyp1metagenome_FD_92528 | JGI IMG/M metagenome (GOLD analysis project Ga0126342, IMG submission 92528) | Coral microbial communities from Lord Howe Island, Old Settlement Bay, Australia - Cyphastrea 1 metagenome | ecosystem: Host-associated > Invertebrates > Cnidaria > Coral ... | reverse complement strand
CTTATCTCTGTTACCTCCTACGCTACCATGCTCAAAGTTGACCATTTCGATGGTTGACCATTTACAGAGTCAACCACTTAGGTGGTTTCAAAGTGGTGCCCCCAAACTAAGTTGTTTATTACTATTTAAAATCGCACTAGGGTTCACGGCAGATACATCTGCTATAATTTTCATTATATAATTCTTTGTAGCTGTGATTAGCCTACTGGTTGGCCAGGCGATCCCTGCATCTGACATCCGGTCAAAAACAAGTGTCATGGTCATGCAGCCTGGTGCCCAAATGATACCCTTAAATAATTAACAATTAATTAACTATGACAATGGGAAATACCGTTGAAATATGTTGAAATACCCTATAATTGGATTTATGGAGGGTTTTTAATGGAAGAATTAGAATCATGGAAGTAAATAGGGGATTTTCCAGCAAACCAGTAAAACATGTTTCCTTACCGAAGGGTATGCAGCAAATAGGAATGAACTCGACCCTTAAAAATCAAAGTCAAACATGGGAAATGGATGGAAATGGTCACTATACACCTGTTGTTCCCATCCCACCCTGCTGAGACAGCCCATGCCACATGGCGTCATCAGAACCAACCCTGACTGGAGGAAAATCTAGGGAGGAAAATCTAGGATGGAAAATTGCATACATGGCTAAACATAATAAGTTCTTGTGTTTGAACCGGGCTATACTATATGCTAACCTTTTTTCTCAGTACAGGAATGTTTTTGGGTTATACTTACTTGGGTGCGAACCCAGGTTCGCAACCTGCAAAATATATTCAAATAAAATATTCCTTGTCATAATATCTCCATAGTAATGTTAACCCGAATCAATACACCACCCATTTATCAATATGGGGGGTTCCCAAAACAATCATATATCCCTTTACAAATGGCATTAAATGGTACCCCCTCAATTAGTAAACTAGGGGTTATTAATCCGGGGTTCATAGTGTCCCATGTTTCTTGGGCGAAATCCCCAGCAAGTGCACTTTACATTACACCCCGCGACGCTGCAGCCTTCAGTAAGCCTCCACTGCAATTCCTCGGCGGTTACCAAGCAGAGAGCAACAGATCGAAACACCAACTTATATGGTTTGGTAATGTTTGGTATAGTTTAGGTTTGTGTGCTCCAGTATGGTTTAGTACGGTTTAATCAGTATATGGTCTAGTATGGTTAAATATGTTAATGGGATGTTAAACAGACTCCGCGCAAAGAAGTGAACAAAAACAAGGGCTTGTAAATGGTACTATCCATTGCGTTTCCCAAACGCCTGAACACATCAGAAACAATTCAATACTGAACAGGTTGTTTGGATCTGGTCAAAACAGGATGGTACCACTGTTGGGACTACAACTGTGGGATTCACCTTTTACATCTTTTACTAGCACTTTTGTATGAAGAGAAGCGGACCCCATCAACAATGCAGGAACAATATGGAACAATCCCATCCCTCAACATTAAATACCCCCCTGAACCCCGGGTTGGGTGCTGGATCGGTTCACTTGGGGGCCATGTGGGGCAGTGCTTAATGCTATACTGTTACGGGGATGATAGGACAAGGTCTGGAAATCAAACTTCGAAGGTGTCACAGCAACTTGGCCACCCCATCGCGTGAATCTTTTTCCGCCACTTTGTCGGCATGAAAACCGCAGACCAGTCCAATGTGTGATTTGTGTGTCTGCCGGGGCACTTTTATCAGGGCTGGGCAAAAATACTCATATCCCAAAATGAAAAGCAACGAAAGCCTCGATGATTGCTGGTCAAAGCAATACTTGTACAATTCTGCCTTTGGCCAGTCCCGCATGCAGGTCCACACAAAGGCGTGAACCCACAAACTGTGTCAATTTTGGTTGGAATTCATTCATCCAAACTTCTGTGCCAATGGCAGGCTCACTTGTAGATTGTACATTTAAAAGCGAGCATGTGCCAGAGCAATTCTCATCAACTTGAAACAGAAGGGCACTCAACAACGTTCAGCGCAAAGTGTCAGAGAATTTCAACGAACGGAGACCACATAGCCGGGCATGAGTGTCCAGATGGAGAATGGCCTTCCAAGATTGGAAGTGGAATCACGGCACTTCCGCCAGAATGCCTTGAAACTTGATACCCGGGAGCTGAAATTCCCCTGAAATCATGTGAACTTTGAAACGTTGCGCCAAGTGCTGGCACCTGCATTTTACCAGAGTGTTTCCGCCAAAACCAGGATATATAGCACCGTACTCTTTGGACGAGAATACACGTTGCCATTCTGAGCAGTCTGCAGCACAGAAAATCTCAAGATGGTCTCTTTGTGTCAATACTTCGCTGAAAACGATGCCCATCAATTGTGCACCAAACTTGGGAAGTCTCCACTCAATCCAGTCGCCTGCTTGCAGCTTGCAGCCTGCATTGCCTTCTGCAATCACATGAGCATATGGCGCATAGTCTCCAGACAATGCATAGCTGACAGAGACCCAGTTTGCCAGAAAGATCGGTCTGGACAGCGAAGGTTCCTTGGGCCACGACTTTCCTTGTGAGGTCTGACTTTTAGAGAAGGTATCGAAGCGACCCTTGACACACCGTATGAGGTCTGTGGAGTGTTCACCACGTTTGCGTTTGGGCGTCTTTGCCATCGAGACCCATCGGTCCACAAGTGTCTGGCTGCTGATTTGATCTGGAGGATCTGTCCACGTTTTGAGAAGGGACAGCAACTCCTCATCTGTAACGCACATCAAATTGGAAGAGAACACCTCTTCCAGCAGTTCATCTCTCACGAGGGGTCTGGTTGCAAAGACCGTTTTGGCTTCAGTCAATATGAGATCCTTGCTTTTTTGACGAATGTCCTGCACTTGAAATTCATCTGCACTTTGGAAAATGGCCCAAACATTCTTCACATTCATGTTGTCCTGCAGCCGATGAAAAGGGTTCGGGTGAACACCCCGCAAATGTGTCGAATTGCAGTGCAAAACTGTCCAAACGACGATGTTCTTAAGATATCTTAAGTTCTGTTCTGCAGCATACAGATATACCTTGGACATGCCGGACCACTAATTCTTATTTCAACACAAAGGAGGTCACCGGATCAATCCTCCACCATCTTCAGGCAAAGGTTCTTAAACTGCAAGACCTGGTACTTATCCGCAATGACAATTACTTCGCAAAGCCTTTCGGGTGATGCGTCCACAGTGCCCTTGTACAAGAACTTCAAGAAGGTCTCAACCGCAAAGCTGGAGAAGTCCTTGATGACCACCTGGCAAAACGCGAAGCAAGCTGAGGTGGGCCATGTGTCATCTACTGCAATGGGTGTGTCACCGTCGGACATGTGAATTCCCAAATACGTGGGTTCCCATGATTTCTAGATCTTATCAAAGCAATCAACCGAAAGTATCCGAACATGGAGGAGCCAAGGGTAATCTACAAATTCACTAAGCATGGATCCTTGTACTGCGATCACTTCCCTGCTGTACAGGGCCAACGAAAGCGATGAAATGGGACTCAAGCTGTGGATGACATCCACCCAACTGCCCCTGTGCACAGTCTCGAGCTACTGAGAACCCACATCTACTTATTGAAACCTTTTAATTGGGTTGTAAGATTCCCCTGTTCCGGAGTAGTCAGGCCGCCAGGCCTCTTTCTTGGTGCTCTCCACAAAGTCCTGGCTCAACATCTTCTCAAAGACCTGCGATCAGCGACAGAAAGTCTCCTGGCTGGGTTGCCCCTGTTAATCGATCTGTTGGTCTGTTGATCATCTTCTATAACCCATAGGATCCATGTATGGTATGCTAACATTTGGGGTATATTGATGGTAAATGTTACCATATATAGCATATATACATGGATCCTATATGGGTAATGGAAAACATATTGATGACGCACATGTGGAATCATGATGTTGAATAAGCAGCCATGGAGCAATTGGTCAAGAAAAGTGATGAACTCCCAATCTGGGAGCACATGGATTTGTCCCAAGTTATTGTCCCCATCTTTACCCATACCGGGGAAAGGTGAAACCCAGGACCATCATCCGGATGGAACATAGAACTTGTCACTTGTCATCATGTGTCATCCCAATCATCCCATAGGAATGGAAACAAAAAAACAAAATACTTCCAAATACTTGAACATTTTAAACATATAATATATATATATATATCTATCACTGGATTGGTTTAAGGGAAATGTTGTAGGAATCCTCAACCAATTTGATGGGGAAAACTGGGAAACCATGGCTGGTTGGTGGTATAAGATTGGATCATCATCCCAACTATTGGGGAAAATAAAAAATGTTCCAAACCACCAACCAGTTTAGTAGTATAGCAACAACAAATTGATGGTTTGTACCCCCCATTTATGGTAAGATTGGGGCTGGTGGATCCTCTTGCTTCACTCACATTAGTCTTTCAGGACCACCGATTTGGCCAATTGATTTCCAAGAATATGGATGTAAGCAGAGTGAAACCCTGTCAATGCATTGGTTTGAGGGATCTACAATTTACCGGATATTCCATGTCCTTTTTGCTTACCGTCAAGAATGTAACAGGGTTCACGTGTCACATTTTCCCTTCAACCAGCCACCTCTGACCACGCCGAGAGGATCACGGACCAGACTTTGAACTCCGTCCGTTTGCGCTCAGCGGAAGTGTCGCCTTCACCTGGGAGGTGTCGGCCGTCCCGAAAAAATGACGAGCAAGTTGGTTGCTTCATGGGGATTCCAACAACAAATAGTGAAAATATATGAAAATAAGTGAAAATCATGGGAATATCATGGGAATAGCATGAGGAGATAGTAGAATATGGGTGACCCGGTGACCCCCCTAATAATAAAGGGCTACAAAGTGATTATGTTTGAGGCTTATGTTTGGGGCTTATTGACCGGGGCTTATTGACCACCAACAACCAGGTTTATAATTAAGGGTTAGTTAGTTTATTAGCCATCTGTCATTGGGGGGGCTGGCTGCGTGCCAATCCTTAGTGGTTTAAACCCTGTGGGTCATCATTCCAAAACACAGGGAACCGATAGAAATATACCACCAACATCCAACAACCAGCAAGGGTAACTAAATGAGTGTGGAGGACCAAACACACGCTGGCGGAAACGAACATACATTACACCCTGTTCCTTCTCTGAAAAAGACAACAATCAAAGTATTTCTGGGCCGCAGTCTTGCTTTTCATCTGCTTTTGGGCTTAGAGCTTAAAACACTACAAAACCCAAACTCCGCGTGTTCGAAGTTCAAACCTCCACCTCTCACCATCCATGCCCTACCAGGTGCATAAGCCCCCTTCACGTCACAGGGCCATGGCACCCTGACGTTCCTCCACCACCACCGTGAAGTCGCCACCCTGGCCGAAGGTTGGTCCCAATTTCTCGGCCACCAGGTGCTTCGCCATGGTCCGAGATGGCGGATTTTTGTGTTTGAGCAAGCAAAATGTGCTGCCAGGGTTCAACGATGTTAGTTAAAGGTTCGTTGTTTGATGAGGCTGCTTTACACCCGGAAGATTGAATGATCTTGAATCTATCAGCCACTTCACAAACTGACGACAAATCTGCTCCCCCGGATATCCAGCCCCAACTTTGGACCCTTGTGGTTGCTTCAAACCACACCTGGCATCTGCCCAAAGCCATTCCGAATCTGAGGGTCCTACATTTCTTGAAGCTCACAGCTCAGCCATCAATGCTCAACCTGCAGGCTTGAGCAAGAAGCCATGGTTCACTGAGCCAAATGAACTGGAGCCAGCGACTTACCTTGGAATGTTGCGTCATCTATGTCTAACTCGGGTACATCCTGGATGACATATTCAAATCTGGCAAAGAGATGATCATCTGAACAGGCTTGTGCCGTAGAGACAGACTACCTGTGGAACATGACACTATTTAACCCCAGCCAGCAAGAGCGAACAAAATGGCAATCATGATACACATAAAAAATGATACACATACTTTTGAGTCAATGGATGCAAAATGATGCAACCAGTGTGAGTTCTTGAATTGGAGCGTAATTTTTGAACGAACCCAAATCTCCAATCTCCAGATTTCACGTGGGGATCAGTCCAAACGAGCACGCCTTGAGTTCAATGGCGAGAAATGGACATGAAACTTGAGGGCTAAAGGCAGCAATTGAAGACCATTGACTATGACCACAGACCCTTGGGTACAGCAACCACCTTCCAAGAAGCCACACGTTTGGTTCCACACTTTCCGTGTCTAAAAAAAAATGCAGCAATGTTCAAGTACTTAAGCTAATGACGAGTGGTGAGGGCCCAAACAATGAGCTCAGTAAAACGTGGCCAAAACCAACCGGTTTGCATTTTCCTGTAGATCCTGGTAGATTTTAAGCTTTCAATGCTGGATTGAAATATCATACTTTGTCACCAAAATTCACCAGGCACATACCTGCCCACTAACACATTGTGCATTACGCATTGCATCCCCAAATGTCCAGCCATGTAGCATCCCAGTTGTCATAAACTAGACAACGAGGTGAAGCAACGTGTGGAAATGGGACTGTGGTCATTTGCCCAGCAGCACTACCAATCAAGCAGTTTCTGCAGACATGATTCTTGTTCTCGACAGCAATGTTGCAATCAGATATGATATAATCCAAAATCCAAACAATATAGACTATTGACATGAACTTATCGAACCAACCCAAACATGCCAAAACTGTAGATCTCACCATTGATAGCTTCGCCATGGTTCGCCCCTTGAAGCCATCCTCTAAAGCGACCGTGGCGTGAATCGTTTCTTTTCTGCTGGCAATCTCGTCCAAGTCGACCTCTCTACGGCCGAGAACCTGGTGACAATGGCCGAAGCCGGTGTCAATGGCCCGAAGAGCTGGGGGTTATGGTCTCTCTCTCTATATATATATGATATGTATTGAAAGTAGTAACTGAATGTCAATGAATGGTTAATGGATTCGATGTTTAATGGATGTTAATAGATATGTTGAACTATAATAACTGGTTGTTAATGGATGTGAATGGAATTGATAAACCAACTTATGGTCACTATACCGATGGCAGGTCGTTGGAAGATCCCTCACAAAAGGGCATCTATACATGAAAAAAACATAGAACCAAATGGGAGATTTTCCAGCAAACCATATTTGATGACCAAACGCTGCAGGAAGCCATGCTTCTCAACCCCCAAATATAGAGCTTGTCCCTTCAATTCCAATGCATGAAGTATCTGGGATTGTCATCTGATGGGTATGATGATATCTTCCTCATAAAGACAGGATTACTTCGCCAGGCTAACTTCTTCGGTGCATGGATTTGCCACGGTGAAAACTCCAGTTCAGGGATCATCAAGTCAACTTTAAAACAGTGTGCGTTGCGCCGTGTGCGACTGAATCAACTTAGCAGGCAAAACCATCTATAAATATCTATAATGTATATTAATGTATCATGTTGTCCTGTCTTTGATGGGCAAACGACAAAAAATAAATCTTTGGGGCATACCATCAAGCAAGTACAGAAATGAGCCTACTAGCCTCATGGCATCAAACTGGCAACAAATTCATCGGTGTGGGGACCCTCCAGTGCACAGGCTTTCCCATCAAGCAACGACTTCACATGCTGCATCCAGCGATCAATGTTCTGATGCCTGAATGCAGGCATTCAGAAACATGGTTAACAAAGTGGACAGAGTTTGATTACATGTTGGACAATACCGATATCAAAAGATATGCTCTAGGACCCAACATATTCTATATACACTACACCAAACAATTGCGTGCAAAACACCCATACGGTATATGCTTCACTATACACATATGAACAATATTGCAGAATGCTTAAAAACTAAAGCACACGTTTCTTGACTCAGACCCAGATATGGTAATATATTTCACAATGTCACTCATAAGTGCAGGACATCAGCGCGTTTAGGGGATGCACATAACTCATCACATAACACATAGTGAATAGCAACATCCACAAGTGACCCAGGGACCCGCCATAGTATGATGGTCTATTCTCTTTGAGGATGAGGACAAACTTGTCAATTTTGACCAGCTGGATAAGTAGACTTTAAGCCAAATAGCTGGTCATGATTCAGAAAAACCCAATGAGAAGACTTGATTTTATAAACTTCTATCTGCACAGGACCTGATCTAAAAATGCTCCGCAACCTGCCACAACACGTACGAGTCACCGAACCTCACATGTCGATTTTACTTTGGACATGATCCAAAGATATTGATATGCAAGCGCCTTTGAGATAATTGCCTAATGGTTCATCCATTTCTTCTTGATTCTTACATATGTTTACGGTATCCATTGTTTCATCCATGCTAGAATGATCTAGAATGCCCACCCTTTTGTTCATTGATTTCTCTTTGTTGTTTACTCAATTTATCATGATTCCCCAAGACGAGCTCAACACATGCCATACGCTGCCTCTGAACTTCCTTCCCCTGCAGGTCTTTTAGCATGTCCAGGTCCGCCCGCGAGGGAAAGAACCCCAACACCTCGGAGGGGTCAGAGATGGCAGTTACCACTTTCCAAAATCAATGGGAACTTGATGGGGATAATTTATGGGATTTCATTATCAAATTGGTATTTAGTGGGGATATAATGGGATTGTAGTATGGTTATCAGAGTTGCTCCCAACAACCCAGATACTGTCTGGAGGGATAAAAGGGTAAAATGACCAAGTTTCCAGTTTCCACTCGTTTTAAATCATTTACCTATGTGTATACTGTATATTTGTATATATATATATAGTAATGCTTTGGTGCAACCCTGAAAGGTTGGTATTTACATGGGTTTACCACCAATTCAGGGCCGTTTCAATGGTGTTCACAAGATTTTCGAAAGCAGATCTTTTCTTTCTATGGGATGAACCACCCATCAGTTCAGATCACCTGCAGATCAACCCACTCAATTCATCTCTACACCATGGTAGTGATAATCTGCTATAGATCACAACAGAGTGATTGTTTTAGAACTTCTGAGTGGGGATGGAACGATGGAACACATTCACAGTGGGTATTTTCAACAACAATAGACTACAATGAGTCAAACAATGGTATGACTGCAATTAACAACCTGACATCATTAGAACCATCATTGTGAATACATCTGACATCAAATCCCCCATAATACTACGTATATATATAAGATACTAAGAGTATCATGCTGCTGCTAATACTGATGATGACAATACCATACAATCACTTATATCAGGATAATCAACACAATAATACATACCAATCTGGTTGGTGGTGCCATAATCATCTTGAAAAATCTGAAAGTCAATGGGAAGGATTATCCCATATATGAAATGGAAAATAAAACATGTTTGAAACCACCAACCACCAATGGTGACAAAACAACATACAAATAACACCCATCCCCTTTTTCCCCCGAGCTGCATAGGGCTGATCTTGCAATCTTCGCTCCAACTCCTGGCCGGGCATCCAGGACCCCTGGATTTACGTGATATTTTCGAGGGAAAACCATGGAGAACCTGATTTTTTTTGTAGAAAAAACATGTGAGAAAACCATGTTTGTTGCCATGAAGCATGGGGGGTTCCAAAAAGAATATATTTGAACTATGAAAATCTATGAAATCATGTTTGGGCATGAGGGACCAGCACCAAATCCGATCACCAAGTGCTTCCGACCCTCCCTTCATCTTTGCCATTTCAAATCATCATAAATCATCATTGATCATCATAGATCATCATTTAGCCTGATTCTCATGAGGATCAACCCCCCCCACGCATGACTCCCTAATATTAGATTATTAGATGATTAACAAGCCTTTGTAATTTATTAATGCGCCTGTTGCCGACGGGGATGCCATTGAGCTCCGTTGCTCCTCCAATGAATCGACAGGACAGGACGCCATGGGGAGTTGCGGCGGCGGGTCCGGCACGGACTTCGAAGGAGGGGCCTGACATGTGGATCAGGTGGTTTGAGGCCAGCAATTCATGCCATTGATGAAAAAGGTGTTGGGTCGAAAGGTCCACATTTCCCACCAACAAAGCATTGTTTCTTATACATATTAAAATAAAAAACAGGACTCATAGGCAACTGTTTGAGTTGGTTGTTTGACTGATAGTCAAGCATAAGGGGGGTTGGCGGTGTGATGTTGGACGACTCGTGGATCATCATTCCATCCTGATTGGACAAAAACAGACATTGTTGTGTCAAAAACATCAAAGTGAAGGCACACCTGTGAAGATACATCTATATAATCCATATCAATCCATATCATACAATTATACAATACTTAGCCATCACATTCCATAACCCATTTACCTCCCGAAAAAAGGTGGTATATTGTATGACATTGTATAGATATGACTAGAATGCATCCCTCCATCAAAATCCCCCGGCACTTAGTCGCCTTGGAAGTCTTCTGCGAAGCACTGCGAACTTCGCGGACGAAAGGCATGAAGTCAAGACCTGGGCTGGGCGGCTGGGCTGCGAGTGTAGCCCACAAAAGAAATGGGGCAATATCAATCCACAAGCACCTAGACCGCCTAGACTCTATATAGACTCTTATCACAACGAAAAGTGCCACCCTCCATCCAAACCATCCCCAGAAAAACTATTTACAGCAAATTCTTGGTACGTTTACCCGCTTGATTAAATTCTTTAGAAAGCAACGCTCAATATTGTTAAGTCAATGTTAAGTCTAAGTATTAGTGGGAAACAAACCAGCAGCTAAACCAAAGCCTACCCAGAATGTGAGGTGTCATCCTACCCACAATATGTCAGCACTGGACGCGTTGAATCTTCAGCGAGAGGATATCGGTTAATATTATATGGCTTTTGGAACTCAAATATAGGCAGTGAGTTCAACTCTTCTTTCTTTCTTTCTTTCCTTCTTTCTTTCTTTCTTTCTGTTTTTCTTTCTTTCTTTCTAATGTGGGTAAAACAAACAGAAATCATCACGCAGTCATCACCATTTTTATAGGTGGTATGGTTACCATTCCCAGTCATGGCTGGTTTATTGGACCAAGGAACCCATGAAGGGAACCAGGGCTGTTGGCACCTTCACACCTCGGTGGTTGTTGAACAAGGACCCATGTGGCTTTTCGGGAGTCCTAACGGCAACCTTGCCTTCTACACCAAGCTAACTGGTGGTTATATATGTGAATTAATGGAAACTACTGGACTAAATCTGGACTATATGTTGGCGTCACCTGTTTAGATATATATATATATATGACGGACTACCTGATTTTAGCATGCTGGGATGTGTGTTTCAGAAGGGCATGCTGGGATTCCAAACCGCCAGTGGAAAGGAAACCGTGTATTTTGCAAAGTCAAACGTTTGTGTCGGAAACGTTCGACCGTTGTTCAATTGATCATGAGAGATAAATCCCCATCATCCTGTCTGTGAAAGTGGTACAGCCGTAAAGTCTCCAAAGAAAACGTCCTATTTAGTTAAGCAAAGGAAGCTTGTGATGGTTTCCGCCATAGAATGCCATAGTGCGGTAGACCATCATTTCTGATGTCGTTCACCATTAACCAGTTGTGGCAAAGCCCTTTCCTCTCAGCACACCCACACCACTCTGCAGCAAGTGGCCGGTAGGTGTCTGGTAAGTTTCCTAAGAGGCTGGAACACTGTCTGCGTTCAAATGTTGAGTCCCAAGCTATCAAGCTATAGATGGAAAAATAACACATTTGCTCAACTTGGCTTACCCGCGGGAAGTGAAGCCTGGCAACGGAACCTGACCCATTTACATGGATCACTCTATAGATGATGTTTCCATAATTATCCATAGTTAATGAATACGTTACAACATAATAAACAGAAACTTTCAGTGAATATGTTGTTTACAAATATCTTTCAGTTATCCATCTGTTTACTGAAAATAAACATATCTGATTATTACAAATACTGGTGGGTGGTTTCAACCCCTCTGAAAAATATGAAAGTCAGTTGGGATTATTCTTCCCAACCAGATGGAAAAATAAAAACATGTTCCAGACCACCAACCAGAATATATTACAACATATCCTGATTTCAACACGATATCAATGGGCTTTCCATTGCAGCTTGGATTCCCACAGAGAGTACTATGGCTAGGGTCCCATGAGAACCTCTGTGATTTCTTGTTGTTTTTAATGACAACCCCCAAACATTATAACGGAGCTCAACATGCTCAACCACCTTCCGATCCGTTGGAAAAACTATCACATTATATCATCACTAATCCAAAATCTGCTTGGTGTTCCCACAATCCCATCAATTCTCAAAAAAATGTCCCTTACAACGCTTACACTCTCATGTTCATGCCGGAAAAGTCAAGAGTTCCAGACCGAGTCTCCAAGATGCAACACATGCATCGCCCAGAGGCCACCAGGGTGGAGTTCAGCATGTGAACGAAGCGTGGCTTCTCCTGGAGATCCGACAAGAAAAAACTGTAGAGATGGGATGAATATCGGAGAGTTGGAATGATTAGCATGATTGATCATGATTGTATATTCATTGTATCATCATGTTGATGAATGGATATGAATGGAATGATTTATCATAACATTAGCATCTACTCTAGTAGAAGGAATATGATCCTAGATTTGGAATGATTAGCATGGATTATAGATTTGCAAGAGTTCACGATTGCATTACTTTAAAAGAAAATCACCTAATCTTCCAAGTCCCCAAAACGTTGAAAAGGCTACGCGTATCACGCCCTGAAGGGTATGGTCATCCCACCTTCCGAAGCCGTGAAAGCTTGAGATTTAGCTGCGTCAAAACAATGTATCCTTCAATACGGTAGTTTCATGTAGTTTCTCTCTAGATAAGTGCATTGACCTTTATCTTTGATAGCTTTTAAGTAGGCATTGCTAGGCCATTTCTACCTACAAAGCCAGCCCACTATGGACCACAGTAACCCCTTTATGGGGAAACTCAACTGGACCGACTGGACCCCTCAGCGCTGGCTTCATCCTTCACGTTGCGACTGCGGATGTCCAGGGCTCGAGATTGAAAGTCCGTGCAGTTGGAACAGGAGACCAACTCTTTGTACTCGCCCTGGCGCAAAAACGGCAAAATCGCCAGAAGGGGCCCCTTGTTTTGCAAAAAAAAACTCCATGAAACCATCAGCAGGGAGGATAATTCTCAATTTCACGGGATGGATGGTTTTTTTCGTGGAAAATTGGGATAACCAACCATGAACTTTTAACCATAAAAAACACGTTTTACCACCAAAAACAAGGGCTTCCTTCAAAGTTTCCCTTCAATTCTGGGAGACGTTTGTTCAAGACTGACATGCGGATGGACTCCAGATCGAATCAAGAATGGCAAATCCCAGAGCTGGCACAATCTGTTTCATTGACGGGGATATCTTGATAGGAATGCTGGGTGAAAAGGCGTGCAAGCCATCTAAGGGTTGGGGATATGGGGAAATAGAAGCCAGCAACATGTCAATGTGAAATGACAAACCTGTTTGTTTTCTTCTTGGGTAAACGGGAGTTATAAGATCAGAATCGTACAGAGCAATTTGCTCATATCAGATCATGAGAATGTCTACATGGCTTGGAGGGCAGAACGGCAAGCATCAACTTCTCATATACCGGCGATGAATTAAGTTAGATCAAAGGAATTGGAACTTGGGGGCCAATTGAATTGCAGGTAGCAAATCACCATGATACTGTGCATCAGCGAAGTAAAAAAAACAAGTGTGAGGAGTATCAAAGAATTTCAAAACACCTGAAAGCATGTCGGGCATTTCCCAGAATCTATATATGCCGTTGTTCGGTTTTCCAAATATATACAGGACGCAAACAGGACATGAGACTGTGTTTTGGCCACACACATCCCAACATCTTCAGCATCTGCCTGGCTTGGAAACCAACCTTCCAAGTCAAACTTCATCACCGCCTTGGCTGATTTGGAAAGCTTTCCTGCAACATCTCGGCAATGATCAACCTGGAACCAGCCCCTGGTTCATCCCTAGATGGCCAACACTATGCTATAAATGATGTTCATCCACTTACAATGGAGGTTTCCTAAAATGGGGGTAGCCCGGGTACCCTCAAATCATCCATTTTAGTAGGATTTTCCATTGTAAACCATCCATTTGGGATTACCCCCATTTCTGGAAACCCCCACATCTCAAATCAAACCGTGATATCCCATGTTTGTTCGCTATTCACCAAGGTTTACCGTTTACCCAGTAGATTTGGCCCCGATGTTCCACCAGTGTTCCATCCAAGCAGTGAACATTGAGGCGATGGGTTGGTAGGGGGTCCAAACGAGTCCAAACGAGTCCAAACCGACAGGTATCTCAAGCAACTCAGTTAAGTGATGGGTTCATGGAAGTTTACCGTAGATATACCCTCTGGTTATTTAACATAGCCATGGAAAATGGCCCATTTATAGATGATTTTCCCAGCTAGAAACCTCCATTTATTAGGGATTTTCCATGGTTATGGTAAATAACCAGATGGTACCCACCTATGTATTTTTTGTGCCTTCCAGTATTTTTCCAGTGAATCAACCCCAAAACTGACCCGAAAACTGGCGTCCCTCTGAGCATACCAACCGCATCATTGAGTTCACCAGAGACCACCTTCACCACACCTCAGCCACCGATGACCGCCTGGGTCCGGGGAGGTTTAAGGATTTGGCATGATTACCCTCTGGTTATTTAACATAGCCATGGAAAATCCCTTATAAATGGAGGTTTTAATGGGGAAATCATCTATAAATGAGCCATCTATACCATGGCTATGCTAAATAACCAGAGGGCAATTGCCAATGGGCCCACAGAATTAGGAACTTTAGGAGCTTCAACCATCCATTGCACGTGTTATTACATGTTTATCATGTTTGAATATGTTTGAGCCATTCCCATTCAAGAAACAAATGTGGAACCGACAATAGAGAACCAACAGGAAAGTAACCAAAGAAATCTGTTGTGTTCTTAGCAAATCAGAGGTTGGCTTGAGGAAACGTGAAGCTTACTGACCAAACAGAACCAAACATCATGGACGTTTGAAGACCCAGGATGGTTCGCAACTTGGTAGCTTTGCTAAGATACCCTGAAGATTCCGCTACAGCAAAGACCCAACCTATCCACCTAAGTTTCACCAAAGGGATACCATGTCTGGATTTGTGTGGAAAGAAGGTACCCCAAAATTCCAGAGATGAGCATCATCTTATATAGTACCACGATGGAAATCTACTGCAATACTGCAACATATTTAGGATTAATCCCTCGTTTGGTCAAACCCACCCACATCATATATTGTTGGATGGTTCCGATTATTTCCAATTCGTTCCCATTATATGTATCCATCAGATTGCATCCCAAGATATGCCATGATATCCCCATAAATTTCGGTTGGTTTACACAGCCCACAGCAGGAACCTGTCTGTGGCTCCGACGGTAGGAGATGCCCAAGGCCTCATAGAAGTCCTGTGCTATGCGTAGCATCTCCAAATGCCTCGGGCTCAAACGGCCAGTCTTTTGAGTGTGTCTCAAGATGCGGGATATCAACAATTGCAGTTTTCACTGCAGAAAATAAGGATACAGTAAACGAGAATAAACCAAAAGAAAGCATAATTCCAATTCTTAAGACAAGCCCGTCCTTTGCCGCGAAGGCCGCAGTACCTGTTTCGCTGTGTTGCAACTACATCACGAGACTTTGCTCGTGTCCTAGACATCGCGTAGGATGCCTTCGAAACTCAGCCACCAGGGATTGAACTCCCCGGAAATCACATTCACTTTGAAACGGTGAGTGAGGACGTCACATCTGCATGGAACACTTCTATCTTTCACTATGCCAGTGTGATCCTTTGAGGAGAACGCCAAATGCCAGTCTGAGAAATCTCCAGCGCAGAAGATCTCAATGTGAAGGTCTGATCTCAGTGCTTCTTTAAACCTAACAGGGGCAGTGAAATGTCTAATCTAAGTATCACATAGCATCATCAACAAATGGGGCTATGGTATATATATATATATGAATAACAATTAAAAATTGAAGGATATATTTCGAATATGTTTGAATCCTCAATATGGGGCATTGACCAACCCTGCCTGAGGGCAAGCAGGTGCAAAGCAAACTGGGTCAACTGATATTCGATCCAGCATTCTGCTCGCAGTGTTGCACCGCCAAAAGGACAACCACCACTTGCAAGCTCGTAGAGATTCTTGTAAGCGTTGGCATCCCTTGAAGACAGAGAAACGGAGACCCAGTTGGCCAAATAGATCTTATGCTGATAAACCCAATCCTTCGATTTGCTTAATGGGGCCCACAATCATATTATATACATCAGCTCCTTTTCCCCCAAACGGTGGACTTACCACTGGGAAAATCAAAAAGGCACAACTTTCAACAGGAATCATTGCCGTGAGAATGCAGCAAAGAAGGAATCCCTCATGTGCTCCGGCACCGTTTCCGATGGACACAAACTTGTTGATGAGAGTCCTTTCCAAGGTTTCTATATATATAATATATATATATATAATATATATATATATATATATATTATATTATGAGACCGACCCTCGCCCAAACAAAACTAGTTGAAGGACCACCATTATATGCACCAAAATATCAATGTCACTACTTCACCAAAATATTGTTCATTATAATTCCCCAGTTGGGTTCGTCAAAAAAAACGCATATCCCAAAACTTAAATTGTTTATCAGCGCATGGTTCCTATTAAATGACCATTTGATGAGGGTACCACATGTTCAAACAGACCCAGTGGTCGAATACCCAAAGGACCACCCGTAGGGGTCCAACCTGAAGGTGCCACATGCAAACAATGGAGGTGTCAATAGCAAAACTGGAGGTTTCACCTGCAAAAAACATGTTTTTTCACATGGTTAACCGCAAAAAGTACTATCATTGGATTCCCGTAGATATCCAATGACCAGCCACACATCCAAAAAAAAGGAAGTCAGTTGGGATGATCGTCCGGTTTCCACCGCACGCCGCAGCGAAGGGCATGAAACAACACTGGATATACCAAGGCCTGAAAAAATGGGTACGACGTACGGAACCACGAGTTGCGTTGCTTTTATGCGTTTTGAATAGTAGGTTTGATGTTTTTTTTTGCATTGGAGCTTCACTGCCCTTTAAGTTGTTTACAGAGTGAAGGCCATATGAAAGACAGTCTAATGCTCAGCAACATACCGCCAATGTCAGCCTGTCCTTCGACATGTTAGAAGTTATATGGACTTCAGCTGTCCAATAACCATCGCCAAAAAGGATGGCCCAAAATAATCCGAAAACTATATCTAGCAGTGTTGGGTGAAGCTCCTCGTCTAAATCTAAGTCTTCGCCCTTCAAATTCCCACTAACTCAACCTCAAACGCTCATAACTTTCGGGGCTACAACTTTTGAATCTTTTGACACGTTGTATTGGTGAACAAAATATGACTCACCAGCTCCGAAAATTAGAAAACCCCACTCCCAGTCACTGAAAACCTGAAACACCACCGTTTTCCTCAGCCCAAACATGCAAAAACCACTGTTGCCAGGACACCGCCATCCCCAGTGCCATCCCCCGCGCCGTTGCTGGCGTCTCCGGGAACGGCCGCCGCGGCCACGGAGTCCTCCACCACGGTGAAGTCGCCGCGGCCGAAGGATGGGCCCAGCTGCACCAACTGGGGGCGATCCGCCATGGAGGGATGTCAAACGATGTCAATGTGTTGCTGCACTGTTTTTTGGCAGCTGAAACTGTAGGAAGTTGAAAGTCGTGAATGATGGTTCTGCTTGAAGATTCGAGACCTGGAGTTGAATGGTGTTGGAATTCAAGTGAGGAATGAAACAGCATTGCTCAATGTCTGATCATCTTTGGAGGACAGGCGCGGCCCTGAGGAGTATACAACACTGTCTAACCACGTCATTTCGAAAGGAGAACGATGTTGACACTCCCCCCAAAGAGGGATCACCATCTAAACAGATGAGACAATATAGGGGAAACCATAACACATAGAGAATATATATATATTTATATATATATACAGTGTATATATATATAATATGAAATTATATGACTATATAGAGAATCCCATACAGTTCTTGGTATGCAAGGATTTCATGCCAAAAGCAGTGTTCCCGGGCAACATCTGCTTCATGGCAAACATGGACTCAGCGAGTAAGGACTCAGTAACCTACTAACCAAAGGTTGGCAAACTGGTTGGTGGTTTCCCAAAAACATAGAGGGAACCCAAAAAAAAAGATCATCCAGAATTGTTCATTTTGAACGGAGAAACCAATGGTTTGGGGCACCACTCTTTTAGGAAACGCCTCCCTCCCGGCTCCATCTGAGAGGTCCCTGCATCTCTTGAGACTTCTCATGGTCTCCGCTGGTAATGCAGAATTGTTCCACCTTTTCAAACCTCAAAGGTCTCGAAATCTAAGCAAGAAGTTTTCGACAATGGGTAGTAGAAAAGGGGTGGTAATCATATTACTAGCTCTCAAGATCTGAATGTTTCAAGTGGAAGTGGAGCCCCAGGGGTGCAAGTACCCGATGGCAAAACATGTGGTGGCCCTCATAAGCTTGAATGATTCTTAGCTTCAAATAAGGTTTGATATGTTGGGGGGAGGACTTCAGCGGTCAGAAATTGGCTGGGAATAACTTTGGAAGAGTTAAGAGCGGATCTAAAAACGGGTGTGTTCGGACCCAGCACTTGGATGGAGTTTAGATGGCAACGTGACAGGATCATCCAAGCCCCCGAATATTTGTGAAAGCAACCTGGAGCATGGCTTAGGACATGATCTTATCCTCGAAGATTGCCATCTTTGATTTGTCCTGTTAGTCATGACATCATCGTGTATGCCGGTGCCTATCCCAGTTGATTGATTATGTGTGATTCTTTGTAGATGCTGTACATCCCCACAAACTTTTGGCTCACATAGTGAATAGCTTGGCTAACCTGAGACACCCCTTTGAACGTGTACTGTACCCTCCGCTAATCAAACATGGCAATGAAAAACAATCGATAGGAAAATTATGGAAAATCACGGATATTTCAATTTGATGGACAGTCATATAGTATTATAATATATATATATATTATAACCATATTATATATATATAACTAGCCATATTAACTACCCATTAAAATAAGCGTCAACCCCTGGGAGTGCGTCGTTTTTTTGTGGATCTTCCCTGTGGATCTTCCGAGAAGCTGATGAACTCGGAAAATCCCTTTGTTTTCCTTGCCAGCCTTGCCTAGCTCTGTCCTGCGATCTCCAAAAAAGGGAGTGCCGGGAGCGGAGCCCCAAAAAAAACAGGAGCTAAGGCATCAAAGGCATCAAATTCAATCACCTTCACTAGCTTCACTAGTCACTGATCAACTACTTCATTAAATCATTGATCACACCAAATTTACTAAGTTTACATGTATGCAACTGTTGGTGGTGTCCTGCAGGTTGACCATTCCTGACAAAACTATTGAGTGATGGCTGAGAAGTCAGCTCTTGGTCGATGCATGTCGATGCTATTCGAGATCCAAAGATTCACCAAAAATAATATCAATCCCAAATGTAGACCCCTTGTATACTAGCTACCAAAAGATATGCAGTACATATAATATTATGTTTCTTTATAACGAATATGACCATTGAATATCTTAACAATTACTTAACCAAAAACAAGGATCTGAAAGATAGGTCCAACTTTCCAAAATGTTGGGGTCCATTCGTTGTGGACATCTGCGGACGTAACGTCCTGAAACAGGGGGAGATGCCAGCGTAGCGTCGAGGAAGCGTTTCTTCCTCCAAGATTTCCTTCCTCGGTTTTCGCTGGTGATCTCTTTGAAAGGGGGGGGGACTCTCCCAGCTCGTGCTCGTGACGTGGTACATCCAGCCTCTCGCAGCATCTTTTTGAGTCTCAACCTACTCAGAATGAGTTGGAAATATGTGCAATATGCCATGTCTATAGGTACTTGGACAATAATAATCATCCCACTTTAGAGTCTTTGGAGATCAGCAACCCATCTGTGCATAGGATATCTCGAAAGGAAACCACCAACCATGGCTCTTGGAATCAACTTCCTTACTTGGTGCACCCAGTAGAGGTAGCTTACAATCCAACTTTTGACGTAGTACAACCCATTACAATCATCAACCAACAACTGTTGGTTATAAATCGCATTATATCTCATTCTATCACCATTAAATCCACATTACCTAGAAAAAGGTAATAATCATCAACCAACTTACCATAAAAAAAATCTGCAACCATATGTTCGCTGCATGAACCCTCATAATTGCTGGTTGAAACGCTTATAAAACATATATTCCCATATATTCCCCATATATTCCCCATATGTTTCCCATATATTTCATGGTTGGGTCCCTATCCCACCACCCCACTGCCGTGGCTTTCCCAATGTCAACTGAGCTTCGAGTGCAGCGCACACAGCGGCTGCTCGGAGGTAGCAATCAAGTACTGCGCAGGACATCCATTGGGTGAAACCCCAATTCAATGATAAATGTGTTTATTTTTCTATATATATATATTATGATATATATATATAATATACGTATATACAACTATATAATTACTATACATATATATATATATATATATGATCTACGTTTATAGTAATGGGCCCACCAAAAAAACAAGTTTCAGAGTAATTTCAAATAGTTTAGTAGGATTGTACTTTTCTAAATCTATTTTTTTTGGGGGTTGCTGTGTACAAGCGTGTTTTTGTCGGTCAAACCCCCTATTTTGGCCAGGGAAATCTATTAGTTTCCGCGTTTGACGTTCCCTTCAATCCACGGACCAGTGGTTCATGGCTATTGGACATGAACGAACGGAGTTTACTTCAAAACAGTTCAACATGAGATCAAACTCCAACAGTAGAGATTCCACCAACCAGACATTGGAATTCAACCAATGAGAGTTTGTGTATTCAAAACTAAAGGTGGGGATTAAAGCAACTGTGATGATGAGGATCCAGCCAATTTGACTCACACCTTGCTAGCCTTGGATAGACCTTCCAACAGTGTGGCTGAATTATGATACTGTAATTCACCAACCCAAGCAAGTTGGATTATTGATAATAATAAACCCAACAAACTTTCAAAATCGCAATAAGTCCAACCAAATGAACATTCCAATCCAAATTAAGATCATTTTGGAACAGTTCCCTTCATCCTAGCCATTCCTAAGCCCTTCATGACAGCGCGGTCCTTCTCTGCTTCATCTTCTCCTGCTGGAGCTGATACATCCCTAAGATTATAGGAACCCCCAAAAAGATAGAAGGATTGGACAACTGAAAATATGAGGGAACAAAACCATCATCGAACTAACATTTTTGGGAAATAAGTGGAAATCCATCCCTATCTTTTCGGGGCTTGCTATTTATATCTGCGGTTTGGGAAACATGCACAGAGTACCACTGCACCCCCACTAAGGTCTTTTTAAAGTTTTCACAGTCGTTGAGACGTCCTCCGACTGTTGCAACTTGGCTCAAGGGCCAATCAACTGACTG
>Ga0126342_10005984_pt1:0-20000 | contig 21420 bp, 21 predicted proteins | sample Cyp1metagenome_FD_92528 | JGI IMG/M metagenome (GOLD analysis project Ga0126342, IMG submission 92528) | Coral microbial communities from Lord Howe Island, Old Settlement Bay, Australia - Cyphastrea 1 metagenome | ecosystem: Host-associated > Invertebrates > Cnidaria > Coral ... | reverse complement strand
TCTGTCCATATTGTCGGAAGTTTGACTTCTAAACTTCCTTCGGTTTTTTTTTAATATCAACCCCAGCACGGCACCACCAAGGCATCTCTTCCTCTCCGAGATCGGTGCGGAGGACAACAGCACCGCGACCTTCGAGGCTGTGGCGGCGGCGCTGGAGGCGGAGCTGCTGCTGCCGCTGCGCGCGCTTAACGAGTGTGGCCCGCTGGGGCGGACCATGACCGGGGCGCCATTGCCGGCGGAGGACCGGGTATGGAGATGGGGGGATGGGGTCTGAGTATCAGAATCGAACTTGTTTGGTTTGAACGGTTGTTTGAATACGTGTGTGCGGTTATTATTTGTTCATAAGATGTTGAGCAAATGGGCCACGGCTATGGGCTGTGGTGATGAGCTAATGATCCTAAGCTGCCCCCTTTTTTCATGTTTGAAAGCTGGGAAGGGAACATCCAGGTCCCGGTAGACCAACTGTTTTTCGTTGGTGATAGACTGATGAGTACACGTTCTAAACGTGCTATGAATGTCCCTAAGCAGTGTTATTTGCCATTTGCATGGGGCTGTAGATGTATATGTTGGTCGGCGGTTCAGAGAAGTTTTGCCATTATTGTTTGGTTGCAATAAACCCCATGTTTTGTTTATATACCAACGGTATCCCACTGCAGTATATCAATTTCATCATTCCAAAAAATGTATCAGGTTACCTTGCTGGTTCTGCCTTGCATATCCCAGCGTTTTTTTTCACTCTATGATGTTTATGTGTTTCCTTTTTTTACTGATGGACGATTTGGGATCAGAATGGCCAATCTCAGGGTTCCAAATTTCATGGTGGAATGGCCATCACCCATCTCATAACCTATGTTTGGTTGCATATCCCATATCACGTGCCCATTCCATATTTTCCCCAGTTGGGTTTGTTTGAAAATGTGGTATACCCCACAGACTGGTTGTTTTAATGGTGAACCTGATGCTATTCAATTGGAATTGGGGGCATGGTTTCACATCATGCATATTTTCTCATATGTTCTCCACATTTTCCCCATACCCTCTTGTTATCAAACATAGCTATGGATCATGGATTTATGGATGATTTTCATGAGGATCTACTATGAAAAACAATGATTTTGATCATGTGGGAGGTTCCTGAAATAGGGGTACCCCCAAATCATCCAAGTCATTAGAACACTTTAGTATTGAAACCTCTGGCGACTTGGGGATCCCCCATGACTTCGGAAACCTCCATATATATATATGTCACATATTTTCCTATAGTTTTCCTAAATTTTCCCCCACATGTTTTCCCAATTTTCCCCATATCATATCACCATATCACTTGAATGGCACGATCCCCAGGAGCTGCGCAAGGTGATCCAAGAGCTCACCAGGGCCGTGTGTTCCGGCGGCTTCAGCGAGTGGCGTTACAGCAATCCGGTGGGCCAGGAGATGGCGATGGCGACCTCTTGTGGTTGTTCCTTCGTGAGACGATGATGTGCTATATATATATGTGTGTGTGTATTTATGTATTTCTTTGTTTACTTATTTATTTATTTATATATATGTGTATATGTATATATATAGATTTAATATATATATATATACATACATATATTTATCTTTATTTGTTGTTTTTTATTTACACACATATATATATATAGGTCGAAAAAGATGTAGACACGGATGTAGAGATGTAGATTGGAACGATTTCCTATTAAGAATATGTAACATGTATATATGCAGTACACTTCTATGTGTGTGTGTATATATATATATAGGGGAGAGGCTCGAGGTTCCCCGGAACATCGAGGAACCTTGCGATACAATAATACATGTCTGATCTTCTAATATACAGAAGGGTGGGGGGGTATTAGCGTCCTTTGAACTGCGGTAGAGCAAAGATGTTGTTACGTTGATCTTCGCTGTGGCATACAGAAGGGGGTGTGGGGGGGATGGGGGGACGGCGCATGAACGTCCTTTGAACTGCGTTAGAGGAAAGATGTTGTGACGGTGAAGATGTTGTTGCGTTGAAGATGTTGCTATGTTGAAGATGTTGTTTCGTTGGAGATCTTGAAAATGCTGCTACGTTGAAGATGCTTTTACGTTGAAGATGCTGAAGATGTTGCTATGTTGAAGATGTTGTTTCGTTGAAGATGTTTTTACGTTGAAAATGTTGAAGATGTTGCTATGTTGAAAAAAGGATATGTGCTTTTCGCTCGTGGTTCTCCGGGGAATTATGACATCTTTATGGGATCCATGAAAACACTGAAACTCTATCAACATGCAGTTCTACTGGTTTCCACGAAACAACATAAAATGAAGAACTTGAAAAACACAAAACTAATTTCAACCGCGGACAACATACCTGGTGTATGCTGTCCACGTGTTGAAGTCGTTCAATGTGTTTTCATGTACCATGAAGACCACAAAACATTGTAAAACACGGTGAAAATGACATGTCCAATTTTTTCTCCAGTTCCACTTCAATTGCGTTCCGGGGAACCTCAAGCCTCTTTCCTATATAATGCATTCGCTCATACACACGCACACAGAGACAGACAGACAGACAGACAGGCAGGCAGGCAGGCAGACAGGCAGGCAGACAGACAGACATACATACTTACATAGGGATTCATAATGGTATACGAAGATGCGAATCATTCTTGTTGTGTTATCAGCCCCCAGCGATGGTCGCCAGGAGCAACTGCGTGGCTTGTCGCCGGAGCAGATCGATCTTTGGCGTCAAAGCAGTTCCATGGATCACGCAGGCGGCTGGGGCCCAGGTGAGCAGTTGATGGTAAAGCCAAGAATATTTGGTGAGCTGCAGGAAAAGTTGGGGCAAAAGGAGAATTAAGAAATGAACCAGTGGGTTAACCACGAATGGTGAAGGGTTTGCACTTCCATTCAAGAGAAGACCGTGCCAAATATGGACTTGTTTGCTTCAATGCATTGATTTTCGGGAGAATCTACGGGAAACCATGGTTTTTACCACCGTGTATGGAGGTTTCAAGGGTATTGGGATAGAAGGAATCACCAGAGATGACTCTGGTACCTTTCCGAATGATGGATTCAAGGGTAAATGTTTCTTGGAACCGATTGAAAAAGATAACTGAAAGATTGCGATGTGGAGTAAGAAAACATCGGGATAAGAATGCAGAATGCAGATATGATGAATCAGATACATTGGCAAAAGTTCGGAAATGGAGCACTGTATCCAAAAATCACCTTGCAGTGTTCAGCCTGTCACTTTAAAATGTTAATTTGATTTAGTCAGATTTTCTATATACTGTCTGCAGTATTGTAGAAAACACCTCTCTTCTAAACTCCAACCATTCCACCACTCCAACAATTCCACCGTCATCGCCGGTAGGTGGCTTGGTGACCCATGAGGACGCGCCGGGAGAACTGGGTTTCTTCTGGGCCACGAAAATCGGAGGACCGTCCCATGGCTTTGATGTTGCCGCTCGGCTGTTGGGAGGCTGAGAGTCTCCTGGTGTTTGACCAGGCGCACTTTTGAGGGGGGTGTTCTAGAAAATGGTGTGGTAAGGAAGGGGATGAAGCCGGCTGTTTCTGTGATAATCGTGGTTCGAAGCATATGAACATGAGATGCAAAATCTCAAGATTTGTTTATGTCACTTATGTCTACTCATATTCAGCAGAAAGGCAGAGCAAAATAAGCCACCATAAGCCACCAGTGAAAGGGAGGGGATCCCACAGCCGCGGGTTGTGGATTCCCAGCTCAATGATTTTGCCCTTGGAAATACTGGTAGCCATCGCCTTTGGATCCAAACAAATCCGGGCTTACCTTTCGATCGCCTCAAGGGTCATAGCCCAACAGCAACGTCCAGCACCCAAGGGCTCCCCAAGTCCCTTTGGCAAATTTGGCTATTCGATTTGTTATGGGCGTGTCCGCGTGTCCGGGGTATTCAGACAAATCTATCATGGAGGCTTTATGCTTTATGATTACCAGCCGTGCTGAGGAAACTCAGTGCATTCTTCCGCTGCTGTGCAATGCAAGGCATAAGGCTCGCTGGGGGTCTGTGATTGAAAAGAACTAAAAATCCATGGTTTTAACACCAAAATTTGCAGCTTCAACCATAGATGTTCCCTTCAGCCAATTCTGAGGTGGAGAGTTTTTTGGGAACAAGTTTCAGAGACACGTGTCACACGCATTTGGTTTGGGATGTTTCAGAACCGTCAGTCTGATCACTCTGATCTAACACACCAGTATTTCAGTGTGTGGTTTCAACCAAGCCGAAAAATACTAAAACGGAGCACATAAGAAGAGGTGACGTGGTTCCACGTAATTAGCTGAGGTTCACTGGAGCACGACGAGACACCAAATCTGGTTTTTGTTTTCGAACATTTGTCGTTTTCCATTCCTACAAACCCAAGATGTTTGGTTGGTTGGTGGTTCCATCATATCATACGTATGTATCTTATATACAAATATAATATATATATATATACATATATAATATATATTAAAAAACATATACAATCATATACATACACATGTGTATAATATATTAAGTTATATTATATTATATTATGTTATATTATATTATATTATATTTTATTATATTATATTATATTATATTATATATATATACACAAACGTATTATTTTGTGATGTTCCATTCCTCATCACATGGGTGGTGATGCCATGCCTTGCGCAGCAGGTCATCCTGGTGAGCGATCCTGACTGGACCCAGCACCCAGTGGGACGGGCGCACTGGCGCCTGCTGTGGACTGTGGGCGATGGGAAGATGCTCGGAGTTTCCAGGTGATGCGGCTGGAAAATTATGGGAAAATCATGGAAAATGTTGGGAAAATGGTGGAAAATCCGTTTCTTGAAGCCCAAAAGCAAATTGGAATTCCGAACTCCAAAGTGAAATTTGAGATGGGGACTCCTCAGGGAGGAATGATCATATCACAGACCAGCAACTGGGGCCCATGATTCTGCAGTATTTTTGCTAGAAACCCGTGTATCTTGAGCCAAAAATATGTGTAGATTGTTCCTTAAACCAATTCAAAACACGTTTCAATCTCAAGTCCCCTCACTAATTACTAATCTTAATCTTACTTACCCTCCAGTGTTAGTATGTTTGAATATATAGAATGATATGGACAACCCACAATGAATGTAGTTGTTTTCGCTCGGAGATGATAGGTTGTTCATGTCTATGGTATGAAGTCCCATTTATGGCAACACAATCCTTCAATTGTACTATCTAAGAGGTTAACTCGTTGGAAAAGCATGTTAAGTCAATGTGAAATCAATATTTTGAGTGGTTTTTTGTTTCCCATGAAATCCCACTTCCACATTTCCCAAATTTTCCCTTTAGTGGAGATTTCATTTGTAATGCAGTACAATCATCCTGAAGTAGATAGAATATGCAATGTTGAAACATATGTCCATATCACGGGGATTTTAAAATGCCCACATTCTATCTACTCCAGGATGACTACATAGTTTTTCCCGAGAGCGTCTGAGCGCAGGGTTCTTCCAATAGTGGGGGTCTGTAAAACATCGTCTCATCTTCACATCTTCTCATCTTCACATCTTCTCATCCTCACATCTTCTCATCTTCACATCTTCTCATCCTCACATCCTCACATCTTCACATCTTCTTATCTTCACATCCTCACATCTTCACATCCTCTCATCTTTACATCTGCTCATCTTCATATCTTCTCATCCTCACATCTTCACATCCTCTCATCTTTACACCTGCTCATCTTCATATCTTCTCATTTTCACATCCTCACATCTTCACATCTCCTCATCTTCACATCTTCTCATCTTCACATCTTACCATCTTCACATCTTCACATTTTCACATCTTCTCATCTTCACATCCTCACATCTTCACATCTTCTCATCTTCACAACTTCTCATCCTCACATCTTCTCATCTTCACATCTTCTCATCCTCACATCCTCACATCTTCACATCTGCTCATTTTCACATCTTCTCATCCTCTCATCCTCACATCTTCACATCTGCTCATTTTCACATCTTCACATCCTCTCATCTTTACATCTTCTCATGTTCACATCTTCTCATCCTCACATCTGCTCATCTCCACATCCTCACATCTTCACATCTTCTCCTCTTGTCATCTTGCCCTCTCCTTCTTTTCTATTTCTCTCTTGTTCTATTTCTCTCTTGAAGGCGCGGGGCAGTGCCAACGAGACGGCACGAAACGCAACCCTTTCGCACGAAATGAGGTTCGATCGCCAAAAACTGAGGTAAAATTGCGATTTGCAAGTTGTCCCGCGCAACCCTTTTGCACGAAATGAGGTTCGATCGCCAAAAACTGAGGTAAAATTGCGATTTCTCTTGTCTCTCTTGTCCCGCGAACCCTTTCGCACGAAATGAGGTTCGATCGCCAAAAACTGAGGTAAAATTGCGATTCCTGGTGTCCAATCGCAACCTTTTCGCCATAATAGGTCACAATAATCTCCATTAAGCCATCCAGTATAACCCCCTCTCTTAATCATCAACCAACGGGGGTGTTGGAAGCCGCTCATGTGGCAAACTAAATCCAACCATCGAACTCCAGGGTTGGCGGGCTCTAGAAAAAGAACCCCCCTATTCGGATCCACCAGCAAAACCAATACCTACAGCCGGAAATGGTAGATTAATGTGGATCATCTCCACCCGACTTAGTCCTGAACTTACCCACGTTTCATCATTTTGACTGGTCGCATTACTGAGCTTTATCCTGCACCTTTCCGTGGAGTTCCCAACCAACTCATCTCCACCCAAACGCGCTGGTGGTCCCCAGTTTGGATCTTGTGCTGGCATGTGGCCAGCTGGTTTCGTCACTGGACGCAAGTCTTGTGGGAAACCTCCCTTAGTGCTGTTGGGTTTTTCTCTGTGTTTCCTTCAGTATTTTTTGACCTAAACTCCTGCATGTCGCATGGTATTTGCCGCATGTTTCAACTAGAACCCTCCACGAAGGTTGATCCATACTCATGTAAACATATCTATTTATCGATCTATCTATCTATCTATCTATCTATCTATCTATCTGTCTGTGACTTGCTTCATGATTTAGCCCAACTTGCTGAATTTTGTATCCGCATGATATCCATAGTTGAACAATTCCTAAATTTGAACTATTTTTGTGCAGTTCTGTTGTGGTCCTGTTTGCTGACTATATCAGATTATATCTCATTACCCAGAATATCCTAGAATCAAGAAAAAATGTTTTTCTAAAGCCAACAGTAAGTGTCTATATAGGTATATATGTATTATCTTGCGTATTTTAATGATATCATACGTTTTATAGATTTAAATAAACCGTGATATAGTATTGAATTTACGTGTGTATATATATATATATATATATGTGTGTGTGTGTATACATGATTATAACACACATATGTACATATATACATGATTACAACACACACATATATATATATATATGCATTATCTATATGTACATATACGATGCAAAATAGAATGCAATTATAGGATGATACAAGATAACTGACATGTTCATAGGTACATAAAATTATATAACCGATACAATTAGATACAACTTATAGCAGAAGAATCCACAAGATTTTCCCAGCAGACCTTCCCCAAGGAAGTCTCCGGAGCCACGGCTGTGGCTGGAGACTGTGAACGTCGACTTCGAGGCCCCCGTCTCCACTGAGGGCTGGGAGCTGAGCGTCCTGAGCCACGCCATGCGCAAGGCGAGGTGAAATCCTTGGCTTTGAAGCATCGGGTTGGCACTTTGAAGACAGTGCACTTTGAACACAGGAACATGGTTTTTTCTTTCAAAAAAAATACCCAGAAAGGCGAACATATGCCGACACTGAGCGACTATAACATGCAAAAACTGGGATATTGAACATGTTTGTGAGTTGATCCAAGAAAAATATTTATTGGGGTATGTTGGAGTGTTGAAGGAGAATGTAGAGTTCATCAACACAGATGGTGGGGGCAATATGATGGAGCAGCAAACACTGGAACAGAACTAACAGACGAAGATCTAGAGCAGCAACAATGTAGACATAATATCAAATCAGAACGGACATTCAACTGGACATATGGTTCGTGCTGGGTATGGTTGTAAAAAATGTCCAACTGCAGTTAAGATAATTTATATTTCACGTGCAGGCGGGAAATTGACCAACAGCTGGAGGGACAACCCGTGGATCTTAGCTGGCCAGTGTAGATGGGGATAAGTACCGTAAGTACCGGGAGTAGGGTATAGATGTGGATAAGATCCACGAGGACATCCTTGGAACATCTTGGAACCGTATTCCGTGAATGCCTTGAACTGAGCAATTTTGACCATGTCCCAGAACAAATTACAGTACCCAAATATGTGTTTCCTGAATCCGTATGGTTTCCGTTGTGTTGTCCAATTGTTTCCATTGTTTTCCCATCCCAAAATTCGAAAAAATGCGATGAAAGTTTTGAAGGGAACATCATTTCCAAGAAATTCATTCCTAGTGGGAAAGTCTTCCGTAAAATCACTCCCCATTGCGGAGGCTGATGAGATGAATGTCACCCTGTCGGTGGAGAGTTCTTTGGGTGACCTTCTACAGCGCTTGATTGATCACCACGCGTGTTTCCTCGCAGCAATGGGAGCACCAGGGTGGGTTTACTACAGGGCTGGAAAAGCATAATGGGAATAGATTGGATAAATCATCCATACCAGGTCAAATTACTGGAGGGGGAAATAGGTTTGAAACCATGGATTTTCCCATGAAATATCGGGGGGTCAGTGTTATTCAACGTGCTTGGCCTGTCACGCATCTCACCCTGGAAATTGCTGTAGAGGATTGTAGCCGATCAGAGTTGGGGATCAACCACATGATTTCATGATTAAAAGGAATCGTCGAACAGAGTGACGGAATTTTCCCATGAGCACTTTGGATTTCTCCTTGAAGCAGACTTTGGCTCGAGAACTGTGGAAGGTCGAGAACTGTGGAAGGCAAGTACTGGTACCAGTCATGAGCCATGACTATCTCCTGTGATATCGTGTGACAGAATGTGATAGATTTTCTTTGGTCGGACTGAGAAGTTATCACATGTTACCACTTGAGTACTCTTGAGTCTTCCAACGTAGGCTTGAAGATTCTGGCGCAGAATCTGTCAGGTTGAGGGTTCTCACCTCAGGCGGGCCCTGGGATCCCCAGTATGCTGCAGGTTCACACCACAGCTGCATTTGCGATATCCCTGGCAGATGGATCAGTCGTGACATGGGGCGATGCGATATCTGGCAGTGACAGCTCTATGGTCCAAAGTTGATAACATGTTCTACTCGAAGAACAGGCAGCAGCAGCAAGTTCAAATGCGGCCGAATGCCAGCATTCAGCTGCCTTTCTTCGAGTAGAAAATCGTGTCGACTTACTATACCTGCATGGCGAAGCAGCCGTGCAGGGCGATGCGAAATTTGGCGGGGCCACGTAGCGCATTCGCCGCCATACTGTCAGATAGATCAGTGACATGGGGCAAGGCATATTTTGGTGACACCACCGAAATCCCCATGAAAACCATGCAGTATTTGAGTGAGTTCAAAGTCTTTGACAGTGTTTCTTAACGAGCAATCCCCGAAAGGATAAAAATTCAATTAGATCAAGTTAGATCCTAGTTCATCCCAAAGAAGAGAATGAAACTTGTCCAATCTTGTCCATATGTTTCCTGTGGTTTTGCCCACTTTGTTCATCTCTGATTTCCAATGTCCTAAACGGCCACCGGCACCGGCGCCCTTCACGCCCCGAGGTTCCCATGATGCCGTCGACGTTCGCGAGCGGATCTTGCTGCGACCCAGCAAGGCCATCTTGGAGGCTTCCGACGCTTGGAATGAGCCGCCAGGCCATTCGGAAACCGGTTCCACGGGAAAATCTCCATCCGAAGTGCAGGTTTTAATCTGTGTTCATTGGAAAATCATAACATGGACAAATCTACTAGAAATGGACATTTGAATGGTGAAATCATCGAACTAAATGAGGGTTTGATTACCAGATGGCTCGAAATTCGGGAAAACATTGCTGGTGGGTTCGTTCATATTTCTGTGTCCAACCTTATTTGGGGATTATCCCAACTGACGAATAGATTGTTCAGACTTGAAAGCACCAGCTGTATGTTTGCCATGATTTAGGCAACAAACATAGGGGAAGCAATGGCAGTCCTAATGTGATGGACAACCAACAATCATTATATTGGATTATTTGGATATGATGATTGAGTCATGGACGCAGAATGGTTATCATCCAATATAAAATTGGTGACTTTCAGTGAATCATCTTGCATGTGGTTTTCATAGTTAAGATTCACCAGGCTCAGTCTGCAGCAATCAGCTGTCAGATTTTTCTTTAGCTGCTAAGCTCGGTTTGGGACGGTTTCCATGTCATCATGTGGGCATAGGCAGAGCTGGGATCAAACAAGAATAGCTGGTGGACATCCACTGGCGGATAGTGATTCATCATGATTCATCCTCATGAGAAATAACCATCAGGATATCTATAACTCAGGATATCTATAACCCTAAGTGTCATATGACTGACCCATCAGATGGTTTCACCCTGTCTTGTAGCGTTGAATGAAAGGAGAAAATGCAGGAATCGACAGTCAATGAGGACTAGAGTTTCAAGCGTAAATTTCACCGGATAGAAAATATTGCCAGATAAATTTATGGTTGCACATGATTTCACAATGTGTTAACCATTTCATGCATTTGTGTTTAACCATGGTGCAACATTTTCCTGTGAACATCGCCCTGAGGACTACCTGAGTCCGAAGCACGACTGGGTACAGGACAAAGACGAGGTCACTGATCCCCTTCGCCGCTGTCTCTACAAGCCCGGCAAGAAACGGTCTCACATCTGAGCGGGTCGCACGGGTCGCATGGGTGGCATCTAAAAATGGGCGAAGTTGTGCTGGTCATGTTTTGTCATCTGTTTTCTGGTTGGTGGTTTCAAACATTTTTTACTTTCCATAATATATGGGATACTCATGGATACTCCTTCCCATTGACTAATATTTTTCAAGATGGTTAAAACCACCAACCAGTTTTTTTTTTGGTGGGAATACTGGTCAAATGGAATAGTGTAATTCTTCACCATGTTCACCCTTGGAGATGGGTGTTGTCCAATGGAGTTGAAAACGTTTTGACCATGAGTTCCAGCTCTAAAAGCATGTAATCCTCAGAGCTATGAGAGGTGACTTCACCCCAGCTTCAGGAATCAGCATGGTTTCAAGCTGGTAATACTCAATTATACTTAATTCATGTCAACTGAAAATCAGTTGGCAAAATATGTAATGATGTTCTTTATGTAGCTACCATAGATGCTATGTCTTTGGTCTTAAACGATCATGCTTCATAAACAACACACGCTTCGTTTGACAAGGCGGGCCAGCCGATGTGAGAGTCCCTCTTCATCCCATGACTAGTTGGTGGTATCCCAAGTATGGGTGATAATTCTCCCCAATAAACCAGCTACAGTTGAAGTGTTTGACCCACTACAAACAGCTAGGTATTTAACATTATTTAACAACATATTATCAATGATATCCCTATTTCAAGCATCTTAAGGCATGGTCAAACCCATATTGGCCGGTGAAATCTTCCCAAAAACCCTGGCTCAACGCCGAAGAAAACGACGGCAGGCCGGCCTTTGCGTGAAATGTCGGTGAACTTGTCGGGGGGTAGCTGTGGCTGTGGCTGATATGCAAAGGATTATTGTACTTATATATTTTACAATGTTATACATGTAATAGTATGGTTATAGCAATAATATGTATATGCCATTATTACTATGGATTGTTATACTGTACATAATGATATGATGTTCACATGTCATAGTTTGATAACATGATCACTTATCATAATTATTGTTGTTTATTTATCACATATTTCAAATCATGATAAACGAAGCGCAAGGGGTCGTGACCCACAGCCATATTGGGGACATCTCTGACTCTGTGACAAAATGTGTACAGATTGTACAGTGCGGGATGACGTTTCTGCTGTGGCGCAACTGATGTTTCGACTCGAGGAACTGGGCTTGTCGAGCAGTATCAGTTGCATCAGCACTGGGCCAGGGTTGCATGAAGCAGAGTTCAAAGGGGCTGAACGTACTGGGACGGTGAAAGTGGTGCAAGATGGAGGCCCAAAGCCTCTTAGAATGATTCGAAGGGTCTCGCCCGAAAAGGTGGTCCCGGCATGATGTCTTGTTGATGTTGGTTGACCATTCCATGATACATCACTTGGGAGCAAGTCGATCTGCATTGGCTCTATCCACGTAAAAACAGGATTGTTTTGCGTTATATTTGAGTGTTTCTTTTGTTTCTTTTAAAGTTGCTCAATGATCGTCGGGGGTTATACTACCTGCATTACTCAATAGATGAGGCATTATCACAATCCGTTACAGGAATTTCGATTTACCAACCGTTATCAAAGGGATGTGTTTGGTTTTTGATACTGTTGATCACTTTGAACTCTGTGGTTCATGGTGGAGGCTTGGTACTGCCCATTTTGAGGCGGCAGATGCGATACGAAGCTGTGCGGGGAAATCAGATATTATTTTATTTTTTTTGTATATATTATTTAGGAAATTCTTAAAATATTTATTTTGTTCTAAGGATATTTTATTTTATTACCCGATTAGGACGATTAATAATAATGAAATAATTTAATTAATCAATATAAATAATTATATATATATATAAATATAGGAAGGATATAAAGGATTAAATTTAAAAAAAAAATGTAATATGATACTAAATTCTTTATTTATATATAATTAAAAATATATTTATTATAAAAATAAAATATGAGATATTGATTTTTATTGCTAAATATATGTTAATAATGTTTAAAAAATAAAATTATATTTAAAAAATAATTATTAATTATTATTCTTAAGTGGTATTTAAAAATAAAATTTTAGGTTTGAAATTAAAATATTTTTGGATTTATGTTTTAAAAGGTATTTATTATGAATTTTGAATAAATTAATTATTTATAATTTTATTTTTGGTATATGGGCTAAGATTAAGAACTAAGCTTAATGTAGTTGGTGGAGTAGCTTTAGGTTGGATTTATTTGGTTTTATTTTTATATTTTGTTTATGTTTTTATTTTATTGGAAAATATTGGGATATATTTTTTGCATTGGAATTGGTGGACGATATGATGAAAATAATGGCTATTATAAATAAAATTAATGGGTTTGGCTTTAAAATATTTTTTTTAATTTTTTAAATGGTATTTATTATGAATTTTGAGTAAATTAGATCCTTATGATTTTGTTTTTTAAATATGGGTTATGTTAAGTGTTGTTTAAAAAACAGATAAAAGAGGCTGGTGGAGTAGTTTTAGGTTGGGTCCTTCTGGATTTTATTTTTTTGTTGTTTTTACCTTTTTTTTGTGGAATATTTATTTCTTGGGTTTGGGTATGTTTGGATTTAATATTTGATATTTAATATGGTTGAAATATATTGAATTTATGCTTTATTTGGTGGTTATTATTGTTTGAACAAAAAAGGATATAAATAAAGTATACCATAAAAAAGAAATAAAACTATGGATTGTGCTTACCTGATTATACCATTCTGTTTCTACAAAGCTTGAAATATATATTTAAAATCTGGGTTTGGATTATATTTGGATTTAATATTTGATAAATTTTATTGAAATTTTAGATAATTTTATAAATATAGGTGCTGACCTGGAACCTTTTAGTTTTATTTCTGGAATATTTTGGATGTTGGTTTGGAACCTTTTTAATTTTATTTCTGGATTCTCTTGATTTTATGTTTGCAAATCCCTCAGTCGGATAATTGATGATTTTCTCTTTGCGTAACATGTGGGGTTGAACTCCCCTGATTTTATTTTTGTATTTTGGGGGTTAGTAGCCTGGGTACCTATAATTTAATTTTATTTTTCAGGGGTTTAACCCCATCTGGGTGCACCACAAGGGGATTAATAAATAATTTATATAAAAAATAATTTTTAAAAAAATATGTATTAAAAATATTTTTTTTTAATAAATTTAATATTAATTTATGTTTTATATAAATAAATATTTAAAAAAATATATTTTATTTAATTAAATATATTATTACTAATATTATGATTTAGCCTTACACAGAGCGCGCGCGCGCAGTTTCCCGAGATTAATTTTCCTAAAAAATTATTACTTGTTTTGGAAAATTGTCGAATACAAATTTAGTCTGTATGAATATAAACTAAGTCTGTGCTTCCTGATTTTACTCCTATTTTGGGAAAATCATTATTTTTGATTTTTCAAAAAAAAAGGATATTTTTTTGAGAAAAATTCTTTTCTTCCCAGTCAGTGTCCCACTAAGCAAATGCAGGACGGTCGGTCAAGGTCGGTCGGGGGTTCGATTCCTCCCTGGTCCAGTATCGCTCGGTAGGTCTTTTAGTTGTGTTTGAGCATGTGTCTCCTGAATTTGGCGCGCGCGCGGAGTTCGTCATAATTTTGGCACTTTAACGCCGAGCCCAATTTTCCCAAAAATCTGCCACTATTTTGGGACTTTCGCCCCGGGCCCAATTTTCCCAAAAATCTGCCACTATTTTGGGACTTTCACCCCGGGCCCAATTTTCGCAAAAAATTGCCACAATTTTAGAACTTTTCACGAGTACAAACTTTGGGAATTTTCGAATAATAATAATAACTTTGGGAATTTTTTATTTTGAATTTACCGCATGCGACTGTCGCTCTCTTGAATTCCTTATAATAATAATAATAATAGGGCCCATAAATATTTCAAGCTTGCTGGTCGTGGGTACGAGTGTCTTTTTGGTGCTGCTGACTTTGCATTGGAAAAAGGCCGCTGATATAGGCTCGCCAAGCTAGCGGAATGAAGTTACACAGCCAAACCAGTCGCATATTTTCATACGGCTACATATTTAGTCATGTTAACCCTGTTGCGGTGCCCTCGGTGTAGACCGCATGGTGTTCACTGTTGTGCCCCAAGAATTGCAAGCCGCAATTTATAACGGCATGTCCTCAATTTATTACTATTACTATTACGATGTGCCTGTACACAAACCACGTCGGGGAGCAGCTTTCAGTAGCAACTTTCGGGAGCAGCTTTCGGGAGCCGCTTTGCAGAATAGCTTTGGGGAGACGTTTTAGGGTATAGGTTTGAAGAATCGCAGCTTTCGGGCAATAGCTTTGGACAGCAGCTTTGGGGAGCAGCTTTGGCAAGTTGTCCGGAGCAATTTTCAGGAACAATTGCTTTGAAGAACAGTATCTTTCGGGGGCAGCTGTACAAACAACTTCAGGGAGCAGCTTTCAGTAGGAACTTTCGGGAGCAGCTTTCGGGAGCCGCTTTGCAGAATAGCTTTGGGGAGCCGTTTTGGTGTATAGGTTTGAAAGGTTGCAGCTTTGGGGCAATAGCTTTGGACAGCAGCTTCTGGTAGCATCTTTGAGGCGCAGCTTTCGGGAGCCACTTTGCAGAATGGCTTTGGGGAGCCGTTTTGGGTGCAGAATCGCAGCTTTAGGGCAACAGCTTTGGAGAACAGGTTTGGGGCACAACTTTGGGGAGCAGCGCCGGGGAACAGCTTTGGGTAGCAGCCTTTGGGTAGCAGCTTTGGGGAGCAGCTTTGGACAGCTTTCCGGACCAGCTTTGAGGCCGCTTCGGGTAACAACATTGGAGTTTTGGGGAGCGTTTTTGGGACGCGGCTTTCGGTAAAAATTTTGAAGAGCAGCTTTGGGGAAGCAACTGTGGGGAGCAATGCTTTGAAAGTAGCATTGACGGACAGTTGCTTTGAAAAACGATAGCTTTGGGGAATAGACCGAGAAAGCAACTTTGGGAAACCGCTTTCGGAAACAACTTTTAGGGTCCAAACGCAATTTTGGGGAGCAGTCTTCGGTAGCAACTTTGGGGAGCAGCTTTCGGGAACCGCTTTGGAGAATAGCTTTGAGGAATAGGTTTGAAGTATAGCGACTTTGGGGCAACCGCTTTGCAGAGGTGCTTTGGGGCATCACTTTGGGAAATAGCTTCGGGAAACCGCTTTAGGGAATAATTTTGGCAAGCTTTCCGGAACAATTTTGAGAATTAATTATTTTGAAGAAAATTAATTCTGGGGAATAGCTTTTGGAAATAATTTTATAAACTACTTCGGGGAGTAGCTCTTAGTAATAATTTTGGGGCGCAACTTTCGGGAATTTGGCGTCTAAATTTGAAGAAACACAACTTTGGAATAATAATTGCTATTCATAAACAATTTAAAGAACAATTTTGGCCAAGTTTTTCTTTATTTGCTTCGAAGAACAGCAACTTTCGGGCACGTATTTACAAGGAATTTTGCGGAGTAATTTTTAGTAGCAATTTTGGATAATTTTGGGAAATTGATTTCCGGAATATTTTTGGGAACAACATTGGGGACTAGCTTTGGGGTTGTGGAGAGCTGCTCTGGGGCAACTTCCCAGACCAGCTTTGGAGAGCAGATTTCGGGAAGAATTTTGGGGAGCAGCTCTGTGAACAGCTTTCTGGAATAATTATGGACCTTGCTATGCGCGAAATTGGCTTCGATAACGTAATTTTGGGAATTCGCTTTGGGAATTAGCTTTTGGTAGCAACTTTGGGGAGCATTGGGTAGTATATGAAGAATAGCGGGTTTCCGATTGGTATTTTTAATTACCTATATTTTTGTTTTTTTCTTTATTGGCAAGGCTGGGATTAGCATTTTCCTGAATTTGTTGGTTCGATTCAGAATTAAATAATTTTTAATGAAATTTTGAATATATATTTTTTTTTTTTATGGTTATAATTGGTTGTAATTATGGAAAATTCGATTTATAGATTAATATAGTTATACGGAATTTAATATATAATATTATAAAATATTTTAATTGATATTTTGATATATTTTTTGTGCTATATTCTTATTGGTAAATAATTTATTATATTAATCCGCCGAAAACTTGGAAATTTGAATTTATAACGATTAATTATTCCTGCAGGATATAAAATAATTTATTAATTTAATTTAATAATATTATTTCTAATTATTCCTATTTTAAAGAAATATATATTGAATATATTGATTCTTATTCCTATCGTAATTCCTCGTTGTTGGAAATAGCGGGCCGACCCTAATATATTATATTATAAATTTATAATATATATATTTGAAAAATAAATTTTTACTAATATATTATATATTTTTTTTATTTGGTATTTGATATATATATATATTAAAATTATTATATATATATATATATTTATATTGAAATATTTAAATATATCATGAATAAAATTAATTAATTAAAAATTATTAATTTATAATAATTAATTTATTCTTTAATATTAATTTAATAATAAATTATTCTAAAAAAAATAGGTTTCTTATATTAAAAATAAATACTTAATTTGAATTATGAAATTATTTTTTGTATGATAAATTATATTTTTTTTATAAATTAAAAAAGAAAATATATAATATATTATTTTCGAAGATAAATTCAAAAAAAATATTATATTAAGAAATATATTAATAATAAAAGGAAATAATTCTTAAATATCGGGAGCATTTAAAAAAATTTGAAGAAATCAAAATATATATATATATCTAAATTAAAGGACCGGATAATCCCACAAATTAATTTCTTCCAATAATGAGCTTCAATGATTTTAGCGGGGACAGGGAAGGAACGAAAGACAAAGGAGGTGGTGAAAGATCGAGAAGGTAAAATGGTAGGCATGTATGTATGTATGTACGTACGTACGTACGTATGTGTGTAGTTGTATGTATTTAACAAAATTGCGTGTGAAAGATGTTGCATGTAAAAGATGATATGTGTGCGCGACAGTGCAGACCATTTTTTTCGCCAGCGCTGCAATGTCAGCTGCTCTGCATGCGGCAATATTGCCGACCTGGAATCGGCTGGATGAGGGGTTCCATGATCTTCTGTGCTCCATGTGGTACAACGAGATGTGTTACGTGACAACCACGCCTTTCCTACAGCCACGAATCCGACGATGATGACATAGAGGAAAGGTACCTGGCCGCAAAAGGTGTAGAACACGAATGTAGCTGGTTATCAATGCAACTATGGAAGATAAGTCCAGAGTTTATACCTATCAAGGCACGATACAATTACAGTGGCAAGTACCATGGCAAGTACCATGGTTACGACACTAATTGTGCAGGGTTTTTTCCAAAGATATCAAGCAATCACAAAAATCAGAAACACACAGGCGTCGCGAACATTCACAAAGTTAACTCAGTGTCCTGCCACGCAAAACGACGGTAGATGTGAGTTCGTGCCACGCCTGCCACGCAAAACGACGGTAGATGTGAGTGTGGATGGAACAAGTTTGGTCATGGTGAAAACACACAGCAAGTTCCTTAACTGGCCAGTACCGCATAAGTCTTGTCCTCAGAATGTTGTCAAATGGCAATGGCTAGTAGTGTGGTAAAACCCCGTGAGCAAGAATTTATTTACCAAATTTCATTATATAGGGGTATGAAAGATCCACTCCCAAAAATTGGGGAAATTGGGGTCTGTTGTTTCGAGCCGCAGATGTTGCATCAGCCAAGCATTGATTATGAAGTTCTTCCAACAGTGCGAGGGCTGCTTTCCATTTTCCAGCGCGGCCACAAGCATTTATAGCCTGAAGGCGGCAGAATCGCGCAAACCCTTTGCTGTTGAAAAATTTGAGGAAAGCACGGTGGCCACAAATTGAGCGTTGAGCAATCATAATATATCTTCTCCAGAAAAAATATTTAAATTATGATGGCTCACGCGCGCCCAAACCAAGTCCAAGCGCGCCACCCAGTACCATCTGTGCCATACCTGCCACGCAAAACGACGGTAGATGGGAGTTTGTGTCACGCCTGCCACGCAAAACGACGGTAAATGGGAATACCCGGAGGAGGTAGAAATAGTCATTGTTTGACTATTGGGGCCAATTTTGGATTTCGTATTTTTTGCGTTAATCTTATTTTATTTTGCGTAAATATACGTCGATTTTTCTGAACGAAAATTCCCGGGAAAAAGGTGGAAATACCCGAAAAAAGGGCGAAAATATCTAAATAAATTCATTATAATTTAAAAATAAAAATATATAGTAATATTATGTTTGCTTAAATAAATATTTTTATCTTAAAATAAATAAATATATAAAAAATAAACAAAAATCAAATTAAAATTTACCCTTAAAAAAAATTATAATTAATAAATATCTAAATATAAATATATTATAAATTTAAAATTAAATTATATAAAATATATATTTTAAAAAATTAAAATAAATTAATAAATATTGAGAAATTGTTTTTTTTTAATTATTTTTTTTTTAGCTAAAAGGGGTAATCGAATATAGTTCCTCAGTAAATATTAATGTAATAGTAATATTTTAGGGGTCTTAATTTATCCATTAATATTAAAAAAAAATTAAATATAAAATAATTAATTTTTATAAATTTTATTTACCTAAAAATCTTAAATATAATTAGAAAAATTAAATATTAAAATGTTAATTTTATAATATCAAGCTCCAAAAAATAACCCAATTATTTTCCCAAAATAATCTATACCAAATTCTTCCAAAATCTCAACAAATATCTACACCGAATCCTCTAGAACCCTCCGAAACCTTGTCCGGAACCTAGTAATAATTTCCATATCGTACCAAAGCTAATCTAGGCTAAAAACCCCATAACAAAATTTTGCTGTTAAGGAAAAAAAGAAAAGCTAGAGGACGGAATACGGAAAACGAAAAAAAAAATAAAGGAAAATACATAAAATACTAAGAATAAAAAATCAATAACGGAAGATAAAAAAACGGAGGATAGGGAAATGGAGGATAAAAAGCGGATAATGGGGAAAAAAAAAAAATACTACGTGTAATTCCCACCATGACATTTATATATTTTCTTATTGGCAAATCTTCTGGCATTCTATCTGACATATCTTCTGACATTCTATTTGGCATTCTATCTGGCATATCTTCTGGCATATGATCTGGCATATCTTCTGGCATATCTTCTGGCATTCTATCTG
>Ga0126342_10005983_pt1 | contig 21422 bp, 28 predicted proteins | sample Cyp1metagenome_FD_92528 | JGI IMG/M metagenome (GOLD analysis project Ga0126342, IMG submission 92528) | Coral microbial communities from Lord Howe Island, Old Settlement Bay, Australia - Cyphastrea 1 metagenome | ecosystem: Host-associated > Invertebrates > Cnidaria > Coral ... | reverse complement strand
TCATTAACTGCTTCTTATTCTTTTGTTATGTATTGTTATGTGATCTACCACCCTGCATCATTTCAAGTCGCAGAATTCTATTTGTCCGTAACACGGAAGTATTGCTTCCCAACTTCCTTTGATAATGAATCATATCATCATATCCTTGACATATCCTTGACAATGCTCGGCAACTCAGCCGCTGCTTCTCTGTAGATCCCTGGGGTGCTGGCAGTTAACCACACGGCCAATCGCGCCAACTCATCGACCAAAAAGCTGAAGAAATTCGCTGGAAACATCACCAGTAGCCACAACCTCCCGGAAACTGAACACTCCATGGCTATTTCCACAGCACAAAAAGGCCAAGCAAAACGGCGAGACTTCATGCGAAATGACTCAGACAATCTCAGACATGTACTGGGCTCCCAACGCCACAGGAAGCCATTTCACCTCCTCTTTTGGATGTGCCGGATGTGGAAGGTTCTCGTGCCATGGCACCTGCTTGTCATAGTAGGGCACCAGAATCTGGCAACCTTTTGTCACGACCTCGTAGCACCATTCAATAGCTATGGCAATGGCTATCACTGCAGGTTCTATTGTGTAATTCATTCCTAGATATCCCTAGACATAATTCAAAAATATATGAAGATCAGCTGGAATTAGCAGTCTGAGGTTGCTGCACCCTCATTCCCGCTGATCATCACGTCAGTCAAGGTGGATAATCCTTGGGAGCACCCCCCACAATATGCAGGGAGGCGAACCATGCCACACCCCAGGCCTTGCATCCCTAATATCTCTTCTACGTTAGCACTCTCTCCGTTTCTTTCGCCTCCACTGTCACTTGACTCCAGTGTGCACTCTGTTCATCTATCTGATCTATCTGTTGATCTCTGCATTATCCAAATTCATCTAACCTCCCAAAAGTTGAGTGCCCTGCGGACGCTGCGCTCAATGTATCGTTGTCCAGCCCAAGAAAATGGGCCGCCAAAGGTCACAGGTATCCTCTGGCCATACACCGAGCCACCTGGACCAAGTTCCAGCTGCGCTATGCTGCGACCCTAAGGGTAGTTAGTTGGGGTGACTGATTTGTGACATTTTGTGACTGTGTCAAGGCAATGTCTGTGCATCATTTTTTATTTCAATGATTTTAATGAATATTTTATAATATGTTAGTGTCTCACTGTCTCACCCCACTATTTCTCACACTTTCGAATCGTTCGATATTACGACATATTACCACACTTTCAACGAGCAGGCCTGTCGAGAGCTCATGCACAGCCTTCAGCATAAGAACTGCATGTGTCATTTGCCCAGGCTGCTACAAGGTGGTGCCCCGCGGCTATAAGTTGGTTTATAAACCCATATAAACCCGAAAGATACATCAATGATACATCTATATACATCTATCATAAACCCTAGTTTTAGATGTTATAGTTATATATATATATATATATAACTTATTTATGAACCAACTTAGCTAACTGTGGGGCGCCACCTTTGGAAACTTCATGAAACTTCCAGACAAAGGACTTGAAATCCCCACCTGAATCTCAGCCACTTGGAGGGGATCTCGAACTGCCTCATGTCATGTTAGTCAGAGACATCCCCAGGGCTCATCTGACAGTCTTAGCTCTGAGCCACTCCCTGGGTACACCTGGTTGGTGAGTCGGCCCATGTCACTGCGTCCTCAGGGATCTGAGGCACAAGTCATAGCAAGCCGAAACTGTGCAGTTGCTCAGTCCTTACTGTTGAAAGGCAAGGCCACAGGCCCTCCACGCCTATGCATGTTGTGTTTCCACTTGCGAACTGAGGCAAAACTACCATAAAACATTTTGAAACGAAAACTGAGATTTTGGCCAAGATCTAAAAGCAGCTTCCTACACTCACAGTAACAGCGAAATACCCGCTCAAAACAAGGTCAACACAGGTCAACAATCACTTGCAATCTCTGTATGTAGATGATGTCTAAGGATATAGCCACTGCATCGCACTGATCCCTAGCAGTCCTGCGCCCTTCGAAATTTCGGTTCGATGTGAGTCATCCTGCAGTGAAGGAAAAGCTGGCAAGAAAAAGCTACTGTCTGGCTTTCACTGGGTCCCCGACCAGTGTGAGCTGCTTGGATCACCACATTCCTCAAAGCCTGGGAGGTTCCACTGGCCACCTGAAGATGGAAAGTTCTCCAAGTGATGATAAGGGCAGCACTGTCACGAGTGCAGAAATCCTGCTGTGCAGTGGCCTGAGCAAGGCTGCTATACAAGTGGAAAGTAGTGGAGATTTGATCCTGAAAAGCTGAAAGGTATCACCCCCTACCTGGCCTCCTGACTAGGTGGCAGGAGCAACACCAGCAACTGAGCGCAATCGAAGGGTATGGAAGGGTCAGCTACATCAAGCTCCGCAGTCTGCAATGAGAGGATGTGCCATGGAAAAGAATCTGCTCCTGTTACATGCTGGCTGACAAGATTTGAAAAGGGGGGGCATGAGCCCCCCGTGCCTCATCGCATAGCCGACTTCCGTCTTGAAGACGGTCCGTATGTGCCTTGGTTACACTACATTGTGAAGCTCCTGCTTCTTACCTGCGCCACCCTTTGGCAAATGATGCCTAGCTTCCAAATATCTTCAAAGACTGTAGGGGTAGCGAGGGCGAATCGCAGCAGTATCAGCTTCCACAGTTTTGACGGGACACTAAACGACGCAACTATTCTGTACCGCATTCTTTGCCTTGCCCACCCAAGTCCTGAACCCACAAGTATGACAGTGCCAGACCCTTTTTGGCTTTCGCAGACCTGCAATCGCACAACAACTCTACCTTTCTGGTGTTATGGGTGGCGCACTGTGGCTCCCTGAATGCCTTGGCTCCAAGTCCACCCAGTGCTGATAGTGCGCCAAGGCCTTACGGATATTCAGGGCCTTCAAGGTTGAACATGACTGTCAGCATTCAGAATGTGCCAAATTGTGCCAAGCTGCTGCTGTTCGGTTGCCCAAGTCATCGAAGACCTGACTCACCAACTCAAGAACCAGCGCCCCAAACTCATGCCAACGTGCCTGTGCAACGTTCTGATGGGCAGCAGAAGAGGCAGGGTTCAAACCTCGGCAAAACTGCGGTCAGCTTGGGGTCTGCACTGTCCTTCCCTAACCATCTGGACTTCCTGGTGCTCCCTTTGTTTGCCAGCTCCAAATCACGCGCATTCGCAGTTCTGCGGAAAACTACGCCACCTCTTGAACTCGAGAGGCGTCATTTGGGACGGCAAATGCTGGTCAATAGCTGCCCTAACCTTTGGAAAAGCGATGTTTCCACCTTCGCAAGATGTTGCTTCGAAGGTTTTACGAGCACTAGGAAATTCATTCGTTTCGAGGGCGGCGTGGCCCCATTGACTACTTGGTCTTTCCAGTGGACATTCTCAACGAGCTGCTTTTCTCGACATGTCTCGTCATACATGTCCATCATGTTCATGAGGGTTGACACTTCGTCTTGGAAGAAAACTGCAAACAAACAGACTCCTCCCTGTGAGGCCTTAATCACTGATCCCATAATCTGAAACCAGGAGCCTCCTCTAGTCACCTCTGGATGCAAGGCAATTGTGAGTCCTGCCTTGGGCAAAGGGTCCATCTGTAGATCTTGCACCTGCAAGTGAACCTCAATTTCGGGATGAAACTCTGCAAACCATCTCTTGGCAACTGCCCACTCATAGTAGTAGGAGTCGGAGCTGTCTGCTGCAAATATCCTCACGCCCTTGATGCCAGGCAAAGTGAGGCAATGCTCAGCCAAGAAGTTTCCCAGCATGGCGTACTCCTGGAAACGGCCACAAAAGGGAACATTCACCACCAACATGCCATCAGCATCGGGTTGCACCTGGTTCAGGCCCTGGGTTCCTTGTCGCAAAAACTCCAAGGCAGCCAGGAAGGGTCCACGGATGGTGGATGTTTGGGCTGGGATGCGTTGGACTTCTGTGAGTTCAACCACTTGCTTCAACTGCCAGGAGCTACCAGAACTTTGCAGCTCCACCAGGTGCCCCGGCCTAACACCTTCAGGCACCTCAAAGTGCAAAATGGTGCCATCTGGCAGTTGTCGTTTCAACGCCTTCCCTGCCGTCGCCCCGGAAGGCATCAGGAAAGCAAAGTAGTTTGGTTTGCGGAGGACACGCCAGTGACCATCAGGGCGTTGTACTGCCAGGGCCGTGTCACCTCCGGACAAGCCACGGGGCAGCTCCTTCGAAAGCTGGCCATCTTGCAAAGGAATGCTCAGGATACATCCCTCCTCACTACCCATCGGCACTGAAAATGTCAAGCGCCTTTGCGGTTGTGGTAGACGACAGCATTCTGCCCATGTGCCAGGCGTTGGCACCGGCAGGGATGCATCGCAGTCATCTTTGCCCAGCACCACCTGAGGCACCTCTATCTTGCACAGCTTCGTTCTGATGTGCTCAGTGCCCACAGGGTTTGTGTCTGCCATGACGGAGGTGCAAGGGGCCTTGCACGTTAAGTTGTTGCCAATTGACAAATACTATAGAAGTAGTTGAAGTAGTGGTGATTTCTCCATATTCACTGGATGCCTCACTTTGTCGATAATAATATCCGATCCTTTTGTAGCTGTATTCCTTTGCAGTCTTAATCTCACACTTCCTGCCCTCTTCATGTCCCTTCCATGTTTGCCATTGAGGGAGCTGAGCCAGGAAGCCTCCAACGCAACACGATCAACAAGTTATATGATTTATTCACTGTTGCAAGTTCATGATGTTCATCTGGGTCATCACAACTTCAAACATCAGCTTGGGGTTTTCCCGAGCAAAAATCTGAGGGATCTGCGAAGACACTCCAGGTATGCACGGGTAGCTGTTTTTGGTCTTGCAAGTAGGTTCAACCTGGCGGTGAATCCCTTCATTGGAACACATCTCCCCTTCGTCTTGGCAATGACGCCCTGAGCGCATGGCGTATTCCCCAAGTAGAAGAAGCTAGCCGCCCTGATGTCAAACGCAAGACTTTCAATTTAGGCATGAGAATCAAAGCAAACTACACCTTTAAAAAAAAAAAAACTACATAAATCTACATGTTAAATCAGTTTTATGAATTTCCCTGCAACCTGGATCCTCTCGTGCACTGAAAGATTTGAGAAGCAGCCCCTTTGCAGGCTTTACGCTCAAGGAGCCTCTGGATAGGGATGGGATATGATGGGATCAAAAAGGTGCTGGGTTTTTTCATGTCTATGCCGTCTATGCCGTCTATGCCTATGGGTGTGGTGTCGATGAGCATCCCCATGGCATCAACTACCATTGCAGAAGGGGAATTGGGGAGGGAGCACCACCAGCCGAGCAACTTCCGCATTGTGTGTCCGGGGTTGGATGATCCAGGTGGGAACTTCTGAAACTGCAGACTTCTCTTGGGGGTTATGTCATGTGTCATCGTAGAATGTCGTATGGGCTTACAAGTCCTCCAAGGTATATGTAGTGCCCCCTGTGCTTTCAAACCATGACAACTAGTGAAACATAGTGAAACTAATGTGGGCTTGTTTGTGCTTTGCAACAGCAATTTCATCAAGAGTGGCGTTTGCCTGTCGCAGCTTAACAGCTGCAGTAGCAGCGTGATGACTGCATGTGACGGCACGGCTGTTTTTGATGGCGATGATGTTAATGATGGCATGAATGATGGTGATGACGGTGATGGTAGTGATGATGGCGATGAGGAGGATGAGAATGAGGATCAGATTATAGATATCTGACAAATTAGATGTTCTTTTTGGGAGGTTGGAGCACTGTAATGGGAAGGACCCAAGAACCAGGATAGAGGACGAAAGTGGTTGCAGATGAGGACCTACAGTCAGCAGACCTGTGGTTCTTCAGGTTAAACGCTTGTTCCCCATTCTTTTGACTTCTTTTGCATAGTTTTGACATTGGTAGCTTTGACATGCTTTGACATGCTTTGACGTTGTCCTGGTTTTGATCTCGACTTTCTCTCAGACTCTTGCGATGGGTGTAGAGCTACAGAGGCTGCCAAGAGCTCCTGCCACAGGGCAGCCGCGGCTGCGAAGGGCTGCGAAGGGCCAAGGGTGACAAGAGGTCATCATGAGGTCACCATGAGGTCATCATGAGGTCATCATGAGGTCATACTGAGTCATCCGGAGTGCCAAGTCCTTGGCTCGCAGAAGAAGTTTCGGCTCAAAGCGATTTCGGCCCATCTGGTACATCCGCACTCCTTCGAAAGCTTCAAAGAACTCAACGCATGCACAAGTTCAAAGAACATGTGTTACCCAGGGCTATGGGGCGGCCAGCTGATGTTGCTTGTGCTGGAGACTGCCCACAATACAGCTTCGAGGGAAAGGCCTCTATCTGTCACTAAGAGGCACATGTTGTTCATTTTGTGAAATGCACTGAGCACCTTCTTCCGCATATTTCCGTGCTTTCCTTTCTTCTGACCTGTACTGTGCAGTACCATGTCAGGATAATTCCAGCAGTTTGACCGACAGTGTGTCTCATGACACATTGCAAAGCGCCTCTTTGAACCACCTGACTTAGACCCACCTCACAAGGAAGCCGTATGAAAAAGGAGGATCTTGCTAGTGACCCCTCATGAAGGACATCGAAACAGCAGGCTCAGTTCTAGTCTCAGAGCCGCTCCTGGCACTGCCATGACTTTGCCTCAGTCACTACGGCAAACACCTGTAAAAGAACAATTCGCAACAGTTCAAACTTCTCAACCCTTAAAAAGCAAAGTACCGGCAGGGGCTGGGGCGTCCTTGTATCAGCTGCCTCTCGCCGGCTAAGTAAATGGCAGTCAGGTTCTCAACGCTTCCTGAAAACCTTTACTGTTTGAACACAACAAGACCTCTTTTGGCGTTGTAGATGTTGTAGCTTCTGCATGAAGTGCATCAGAACTCTCTTAAGCAAAGTATCACAACCTGAATTGACACTCTGAGCCCAATGGCAACATATCAAACATTGCATTTCGAGTAGGTAACGAATCTTGGTCGTTGATCAGCAACGTAGCGCATCCAAGATCATCAAGATCATCCCAGGGAACAAATGGAACAGCCTTGTCCAGCTCTTTTGTCGCGACAACTTGCTCTGCAAGTTTTGTCAGTTTAGTCCCTTGTTGGACTGATCAGGAAACGCATTGCGTGCTGGCTTTGTACCAGCCGCAGTAAAAGCAGTGCGAGAGGCAGTCCGGAACACCTACAGGCCTACGGTGACCAAACACAGATGACCAAGAATTGATTTCAGTGAACCAAGAGGAGACTTTAGAAGAACGAATAAATTTTGTTTCCAGAATTCTGAATGCTGTCAAAGATTGTCAAAGTGAGTAAAATGATGTAAAATGTGTGGATGTCTAGGTGCTGGGATGATTTTGGAATTTTCTGCTTGCCGAAGTGTTGGCCCTCTGTGTTGAGTGAGATAGCGACCAAAGCGGCATGACCCCAGGATGCAGGCTTTGCTTGCAAACTCGGCCATGGCACCAGGCCCATGAATTCAACACAAAGTCGATGATTTGATGATTTGGTCGATGTCTTCAGAAAAGAGTGAGAGCGAGTCGGGGGGGAGCTAATCAGTGAGATGCAGCGCAAAACTACAACGAGAAACAACGACAAACGCGCTAACACAAGATTTACAGACGAGAGATGAAATATTTAAATATGTGATTGATCTTGAAGGATCGTTCATGGTGTGTTTTGTCTTGACAATGAGACTCATAGTAGCACCACTTGCAGTTTGCCCGTTTTCCCTAATTCACTCTCACAAAAGCCTACGTGAGCCTACGTGACTTCACCTTGGTACCCTGCAATTTCTGATCGGACAGCTTTGGAATGCTTTGGTAAGGCAAACGTACGGAAGTGTGACATTTAGCACTGCCAAGATATTGGCTATTCGAAGATTCTATACATTTCTATACTGTAGTACTGTGCCAAGACTTTGGGGATGCAGGGATTTTTTTTGCCTCAGTCTCGATATTTGAACTCCTCAGGAACCACCACAGGACGCTCTGGTCTACCTGGCAAAAGAGGGGCACTCTGACACGTCTCGGGTATAGGACAGGAGCAACGATATCTTCTACTTCCATCATCTTCCATGGATTTCCTATGCCATGGTATACCGGTACCACGTGTTCCATCTTGTGCCAGGGTGCAAGCGGAGGGTCTCCACTGGAGCCTTTTCCTTGTTCGCTGCCTTGGCGGTTTCCACCTGAAATTATCTGAAAGTGAACGACTTGCAGCCAAGAAATGGTGCACCATGACCGCCATGGAAAATCTTCCTAGACATCGTTGAGTCATGTTGAGTCTGACAGTGCCAGGCCTCTGGTTGTCCAGTCATTGATGGCTTTGGATGGGCGGTGACAGGCTCCTGGGCAAAGACAAAAGCGTATACGTGATTTCATATGATATCATTTAATATCCATATGATCCATATGTTTAATCTGAAGCAGGCTTTCAGTATCTTTCAGTTACATAAGCGTCTCATCACCAAAATCCAGTCCTGCAGATTGTGCCAAGACCGATTGGTTGTTATGGTCGAGGCGCCAGATGACCTGGGCTTCTTGAACAATTGCTTGAACCATGCTTCATCGGCCTTGTGTAAAGGATCAGTGTGCCAAACCAGTGTGCTTCCCCCAAAAAACACGAGGCTCTCTGAAGTTTGCCTGAAACTAATTCTCGGATGTGTGATATGAAATGGATCACGCAAGTCTTTGAGAATCTTTCCCGCGTCTTGGGCCTCCACCCAATAGGGCGGGGGCTTCGGTTGAATCTCACAGACACAGTGGGCCCTGGAGCTGTGCCCCATCCTGCCACGGTCAGGGGCATGGCACAGGGGCTGTTTGATAGGCATTCGAAATCAAACCAGAATGGGCACACAAACACCGAAACTCGCTGGAAACTCTTTGAGTTTGCCTTTTGTAGACTTGCCCGCTATCAACTCCCTTGGAATTCTGTAGTATGACTCCCGCTGGCGCCTGGTCTTCTTGCTCCACTCATCCCATTTGCATGCCAAATCGAGTTGCTTGGAATTGGAGAGACAGACCTTGTCTGTGGCCTCGACTGGGGGAAGCCGGGCACCGCATAGTGGCAAGGGCTTGAGTTTGGCGACGTTGAACGCGCAACCTGAGTTGCACCATATGACAAAAATGTGATATATATATATATATATCAATAGATGCAAAATCAACTAACAAGCTGGATTCAAGTGAGCTGACAGTCTGCAGCCCCTAAATCCATCTGTAGTATCTTCATGTATCTTCCATTTCAAGGCACCTGTCCCAGGAGCTGGCCAGTAGAAGCATGGACCACCAGTCGTTGAAAGGGTTTGCCCAAACGCCCTGGAGCTCCTGGAGCTCCCGGTGTCCCTGCCAGCACTGACGTCAATGGCCTGGGTGCCAGCGGTGGCGTCGCTGCTTGGCGATCAAATTGCGCCGCATGCACCACCGGCTCTGCGCTGAGGTTCGGCGGCGTCAGGCGCAGAGGCACAGGCTGCACCCCGGGGGCCCCGGGGGCCGGGACCACTGAGTTCACAGGGGACTCCTCACGGACGTGCACTGCACTGCGGGTGGGGCTAGTGGAGGGCACGCGGCCATCTGTGGTGTTCAACATGGAAATCAGATCCTCAGTTCGCAGATTGCAAAAGGACCTCCGCACAAAGTTTTATTCCATTCCTCCTGACTGGATATGTCAATCACTCCCGAATTCAAAGAAATTCCGTGTGTCCTATAATGTTTAAGCTCGGCTGTCAGCCAAATAAGGAGCCGACATCTCGCAAGTTGTGGATCTGACAAGTGATGCCCGATGCCAAAGATGACAATGATCCAGATGGTTCGCCCTTGTCTTGCGCTTCCTTCAGGCATCCCCTAAACTCAGAACGAATGGTCTCCATCATGCTCGACTGCAAGTCCTCCAGCCTTGGTCAGCAATCGTTTCTTCCAAATTTTCACCAGTTGGCATCAACATTTTGGGAGAACTTATATACATAAACGGGCTCAAAAAAGGGCCAAGGAAGTCAAGATAAGTCAAGGAAACGGTTGGAACCAACACCAACCATTCAGAAAATCGTCTGAATACATTCAAAACCACAGAGGCGGCCCCGCAATGTGTTCAAACCCTTTTTATATCAGCAGTTGCCACATCTTGCTACATGGCAGTCATGGCCCTGTTTTAAGCCACGCAGCAGTTCAGTGGCCTTCTTGGGGATTTCTTGTCCATTGCCCCTGGGATGTGTCAAGAGTAAGCGCCGCAGCTCGGCCATCTCCTCGGCAAAGGCCCTCAGGCTTCCGGAGCCTCGGAAGACGCGGCTTTCGGAAGTTCCATGGATCTTTCGGTATGTTTAATTCTTTGGTCATACTACGGTCATACTTGATAATAAGTGAACATGCGTATACACACACAACATGTATATTATATATTATATGTATATATATATATATTATATATATACACATACTTGGGTGTAATCTACTTATGAGTTGATCATCAAACGTCTATTGTCAGGTGTCCTGACCTCGGTTGCAGCAAGGCACTGAGTCGAACTGCACTCTGCTGGCGGTGGTGCTCATCACCAGCGTCCCTGGGCTGTCACCGGGCTTAACGGGTGCATGGCTAAGTGACTCAGCCGACGCAGTTTCAAGGGACAGGGGCCTTCCATCCACCGGAGATGAACTCATGCTGGAACCCGATTCCATACCTCAAACGACTCAATGATCTCAATGTACGTCATATATCCAGAGCATTCTAGAGCTCCCAGTGTGCCACTGTCACCTGGCAACTGAGTTTGCCACAGATCAAACGACCAGAACTTCCAGCATCTGAATTTCCCCCAACAGCCTCAGGTGTGAAACTTGCCGGCGGAATCCAGCGGAACACCCAAAGATTAAATGTAGTGTTTTGGCGATGTAAATTAGGCATACAATGCACTGGACAAATGGGCATGGAAGCCAACAAGGCTAAAGCCGCCATTACATTCTTTCTAGATTCTAGCCTGCAGGACTGCATTTTCCTAGGTCCTTTATGGTCCTTTCATGTCCTTTCTGGTCCTGTGCCACTGTGGAATCCCTTGTCGATGTCTGAAGTCCTGAGAGTCACGCCTTCAGTGGTTCAAAGTGCTTACTCGAATGCTGCTTCAGCTTGAGGCTTCCTCCCGGTGAGCTGTCACTCAGTGACGACCTGATGAGCAGTGGCTGTGCAGCCCTGGTGATCAGCACATCTCAGCATCAATTTCTGAGGTCCTGACTTCTTACTGAGCAGCACAGGCAAATTGCGATCAGAGGATCCACGGTCCATACGAGCCTCAAACGACAAACCACTGGAAAAAAATGCGTCTCTGCCCAAGATCATCCAAGATCATCGGATCTTCGGATCTTCGGATCTTGAACCCTTCAGCTTGGCATGGTTTGGCATGGCTTGGCATGGCTTGGCATGGCTTGGGGCACCTGGTTGAGCGAAGACCCCCTCGAAATACGGCGGCGGACTGTTGGGCTCGTTGGGCCTGTCACCAACGTGCACCAGACGAGAGATCTGTCACTACGAGTTGGGACCAAACCAAACTGATCAGCAGCTCAGCGTTCAAAAAGCATGATCATCATGACGATGATGACGATGACGACGATGATGATGACGATGATGACGATGATGATGATGATGATGATGATGATGATGATGGAGATGGAGGACTGAACCGTTCGATAGCAATTTGAATGTCCCAGGATGAAAGCAAATTGTGCAGGAAAACCCCATGTTGAGGGGGTTTCAAATGTTTTCAACGGTGAATCTTCAAATCTTCCCAAGCCCGTTGGAAAAATCAACGGGAACTGCACCGCATGCCGTGCCATGACCTCCACCCGGAGCTTTAGCGGATGAGCTCTCCGAGGCGGATTCTTGGCCGCTCAACTTGATCATGCAGGCCTTGGGCACTAGGCTGTGTTTTGGACTTTATGTATCTTCATCACATATATATATATATATTAATATATATTAATATATATATATATATAATCATATCTTATCATATCTTTGTATATGTCTTTTATCACATCCAACTTTGGGATTGGTCCAGTTGATCAAAATAACAAACCTTGCTCGTGAATCTCGACCTTGGTTTAAGGGAAAATGTGAAGGAAACAGCTATTGTTTGGATCAAAAACATAGCTGCATAGCTTCCGTGAAAAGCGAATCTTCAAATCCAACCGTTGATAGTGGCTGAACCAATGAAGACCTGATCTGCTCCCCCACCTTGCACAAATCTGGCATGCTGCAGTTAGAGGCAGCCTAGACGCAGATTGAGAATAGTGAGCAGCCACTCGCAAGACGCAAATACTAGGATGGCAAAACTAAGATGGTTGTAACCATGGGAAAGCCAAAAATGAATCGAACACTATTGCCTGAGAATCAAATTGCATCATCATCCATAATCGCCGAGAACTGGAATCATACAACTGATACCATGATGCTGCTCCCACAAAAGAAACTGGTACGCAGCCCTACACCATGGTCCGAATTTCCTCATCCACAGCAAACCCGGGTCCAACAGGATCAATTGACTCAAGGCCCGGCCCGCCTTTTGCAATTGACGTAGCATGTTGGGTGAAAGATTTGCTGTTGCCTCTTTGACCTGAAGATTGGGTTCATAAACACCACTGCCGAATACTGCCAAGAGGACATATTATGACATAATACACAGCCAGCAGATCTTAGCTTGGCACGCTATCTGTGTAGGCGTAGACCAAAAGTTGACGCAGAATGCACACAGACAAGGCATGTGGGACCTAGCAATAGCATCAATAGCAGCACTAACCAAATTAACCAATGGTCACAGTGTCAAAGGATCAGGTCAGTTGCTCAGCGGCTGGCAATGATTGGAGACTTTCCGATCGCCTTGTGGTCCTTAGGGTCAAGGGGTGCGCCGCACATGGCGGCTGGCCATTGAGGAGCCTTAAGAGATCACCATCCATCTGCTTGCCAGCCCAAGTTTCAGCAATCAATCGGCGGAAGAATGGCAGCCTTGGGATGTTGCGCTGTGTTCCAATGCCAATCACACTGCCTGCAGGAGCAACTCCACCAGCTGAGACTGCCACCGTGACAATACAATGCTGTGGGCATGAACGAGTGTAGATTCTTGGCCTGTGCAGGACTACTTTCAGCACGTTGGAATGGCAATCTCGCAAGCATAGTTCATCTTGTGATTTATTTGCAGCCATGCTGAGCAGCATAGCGGTAAGCAACAAGGCGCAAAGTTCAATTGTTGGATGGGCCTTCTCCGGGCTCCATGACCGCAAGCAGAATGTCGGCCGAGGACATGTCGGTGATCAGCGTCTTCCTGGAACTGATGCATATGGGTTTATATATGCTATATAGTATGATGTAAAATGATATAGCTTGATAATCTGGTATTGCGAATATATATATATATAATATACATATATATAATATATGTATTGTAGGTGGTTGCTTGGTAAGTTTAATATGCATGATGGATGTATCATAGGAAGATGGTACAGTCCTATACACTCATAGATGATGCAAGATGCTTGTGCCGCCCTCTTCATCCACCATAGTTGGGACAGAATGGATGGATATTGGATGGCTACTTCAGGTATTTGCGTTCACTTTGAAGCTGATATGTAACACGCTGACGCTTTGGGGACGCTGCCCCTAGCGTCTTCACAGCCAAGTTGCAAGTAAGAACCCAGGCTTGGAATAGGGCTGTTGTCAACCTGCAGCTTGGGCCATGCTGAACACATCTGAACAAATTCGGACCTGTCAAGCAGTTTCTCAACAGTTCCCAACCTCGAAGATGCTAGTAGGGTTTGTGCGCGGTGTTGGTTTTTCCTGCGCACTCACAGGACCCGTTGGGTATTCCCATAATAATGGATGGTGCTAATCCCTAATATAAGATATATTACAGTGCGCACACACACACAGTCACACATATTATATATATACAGACGTACATACAGACATATACTGGCTGGTATAGCCCCCGTATCATCAACCAACAGCCACTTTCAACACGTCAACTGCTGGCGCCTGCTGTGACATCTGTGACTGACGGATCTCCACGGGGAAAAGATGACCCGAACTGTTGGCCGATTGGACCGACTCCGCCACCGATGGCCTCGGCTTCGATATCATAATTTATGTGCATCCAAACGTATATTTTTTATTATATTATAAATATTATAAATTATATATATATATATATAAATAATATATATATATATATATAAATATAATATATATATATATATATATATATGCGTGAGAGAGAGAGAGAATGAATGAATGAATGGTTGGCCAATGAAGGCCACAAATGCCAATGCCATTAGCAGCTTCAATCACATCCAAAAGATCCAAAAGCCATGCCTTCCCATTCCAAAGCATGGCACCTGCGCTTGAGATCCACCGTAGTATTCATTGGTGCCTGGCATGTGGAATAACTGCAGTCTGTTCCCCTGCACAGTGTACACAACAGCACCGGGGCCACACCGGGCCTGTGCAATGGTCGTTCCGAGACTTGCACCTGACACCAAAAGCTCTGTGAATCTCTGGGGGCTGAACTACTCTGAACTGGAGACTGTGTCAGGAAAACTGTTCGGTGCTAAACCTCTCGCAAAGTGAGGAAGTATGAGGAAGTGCTACTTTCCAACAGGCTTCGGCTTGGTAGATCTTAGTAGACTCGTCAGTTGAACCATGGAGACGAGATGGAAAATGGAAAACCGCGATGCCTGGTGGAGGAGCTTGTTGAATTGGTGCCTTTGGTGGGCTCCGCAGCAACCATCGCAGCAAGGGGCTTGTCCTGCAGGGATTGCTTGTCACAGCTGCTGTCACAGCCCAGATTGAAAAGTGAAAATCCCCACCTGATTGATGCGGCTTCATCTGCCAGGACTTTCATGTGCGTGAAGCTGCTCTGGTGCCATGGGTTTTGGAAGGGATGTGCAGCCTCAACTGGGATCAGATTGACAAAAGCTTGGATCAACTGGGAGGCATCCAGGCATCCATCAATATCATTCAATATCATCAATCATCCGTCAGCTAGGTGGTGGCAGTCCATCTTTCAGCTGAGGCTTCGCACCAAATTGGATCGCATGGCTTCGAAGCCTTCCCCTGTCTCGCAGGCGTCCTGGCGGCTCGAAGTGACCCAGGACGAACTCCAATGACATGGCCGCCATGGCCGCCGCCGCCATGGCCGCCAAACAGAAGACCCTTAGTCATCCATAGTCATCCATAGTCATCCTCAATCTGCCTCAATTAGAGGTACTCAACCCGTACACGTCCAACTTGCCTGGTAAAGGTCTCTGATCTCACTCAATCGTTGCCTTGGATAGGACATGCTGTAGCTGCAAGTGAATGCTATGTGGCAACTGTTCCTCAGAAAATGTGTGCAGGGCAGCGAGAACCTGAGGATGTGGCAAGAAATCTTCCAAGGAGAAAATCGAGAGCAAATGGCCGTGCCCTCGAATTGTCATATGCCTCAGGCAGGTCGTTGGCTGGTTTGAACATTTCCAGGGGCAGCAAAAACGTGGCTCCAATTTGAACAGATGCAGGATTGTCATGGATTGTCAACCAGCTGATCGAATACCCTCATCACTCGAAGTGACTTAGGAGTGCACTCGTCAAGTCCCATGGCATGGGCCAAGGGATGCTTTGCACGTCCAAGCATCCAACGCCTCAGTTATGATAGTTATGGAATCCCAAGAGTCCGACTGAAAGCACTGAAGTGACTAAGGATCTGAGGTATCTGCTTATCAGCAAGATCTTGAGAGGATGTGGGAGCATTCGGATCGCGCAAGCATTGTTGAACCTCAAGATGACAAAACAATTGCCTTCTGACATGTCTTTTCAAATGTTTCTAAGATATCCTACGATCGTAGCACTGACACCGGTGATTGGAGACCCTTGTCGCGGCAGCACATGGGGGTCCCAAAGTCCCTGGCAGTGTTGACTGTCTGTTGGAAGCGCGAGAGTGGCGATGGCTTCCTCAGATTTGGCAACAGCCCTCGCATCTAGCAAGGACCACCAATCAATCGTACTTGCAGCACAGGTAATCCCTAAACATCATGCTCTTTCAAACGTCTTTCCCCTTCATCTTCTGTCATCCGATCTGAGACAGTGGCTCAAGGCAGCAGATCACAATCTCAGGTGCATCCTCGGTGGCGCTCAATGCACTTCACAAGCTCCCCAAGCAAATTTCGGCACGCGCATTCTGCCGGAAAATGTACATCGTTTTTTTTCTAAAGCCGGCGGCATTCTGGAAGTCAAGCACGTCTGTGAGTGTGTGAATCTCCTGCATCCAAAGTTCAACAGACCCATGCAGGTTTTGACAGACCCATGCAGCATGCACTGAATGCACCAACACCTACACGATCTAGAAATAAAAAGTGAAGGCATTCCCTTGTTGCATGAGTGATCTCAAAGCTCGCATCCAACCAACCTCCAATACTTTGCTTTCAGTTGACTGGCTACTTTCGATTGCTTACACAGATTCGTCTGATCTTCACCATGCATGCGCTCCAGATGCAGATCGGAGTTACCAAAGACCTGTCAACAAGGGTGGCACCAAACAGATCCAAACAGCAGAAATCGGACTCTGATTTGAATGGAGGGCACCCGAAACCTGACACTTTTCCACTACACCAGGGAAACACGTGTCATCCTCTGGCCCTCTTTTTTGGACAGCCATTTTTCGCTTCTAAAGAGTCAAGGATCATGACATTCCAAACGAAGTTGTCGAAGCCCTAGCTTGTCGTCCGGCACCTCCCTTGTGATGACGTTTGCTTCTTCCACCAAGGGGTGCACGTGATGCCTGCGCATGTGCAAGGAATGTAAGCAAATGGATGCAAGGCAAACACACAGAACAGTTGCATCCAATCGGATCATCCAAGCATATAGTGGTTCAACATGGTTCAACAAATGTCCACATCCCACCCGTATGAAATGGTTTAAAGATGCCGTTGTTTGCTCTTTTAGACGTGCCAAACAGCTGCTCCTCAGCTCCGGACAAAGCACTGAGGAAGCTTCGCACTGTACCATCTGAGGCTCTGTTGCTGAGATTGCTGATGAAAGGAAATGCACTGACCTCAGAAGCTGAAACATGGCTGACACTCTGTTTCCAGAAAGAACAGCATGGCCGGAGATGGACATCAAGAAAAGCATCCAAAAAATGGAACGTCCGAAGCTGAAACACTTTTATTTCTATCTATCTATCTATCTTTCTTATCTTATCCTATCCTATCCTATCCTATCCCCTCCTATCCTATCCTATCCTATCCTATCCCCTCCTATCCTATCCTATCCTATCCTATTATCTATCTATCTATCTATCTATCTATCTATCTACCTATGTAGGACATCCATGGACATCCCTCCACAAAAGCCACTCAGGATGTGGCCCTGTCTCCTGAGTCCTGCAATGAAGAATCGGAATATGCCACCACATGCTGTTTGCAAACTTAAAAGAAGAATCAAAAGCATCAACCACTGTCAACCACAACAAATCAATAGAAAGTGGACTTTCCCATGCCCCAGGCAACTTGATGCAACTTGTGCTCCAGACATCCCTTGACCACTGGAATTGACCCCAGTGACACCAGTTCGATGTTCCCAGCCTCCAGCTGCTTGCCTTCCACGCACACCGCCTCCTCAAAGGCTGAAGCAACGTCCAGTTTCGGCACCTGGCTGCAACCGCTGGGTCCAGCAGCTTCCAAGGGCTTCCAAGGGCTTCCAACGCGTTCCAACGGCTTCCACCACTAAGCCCTGAACCGTACTGCGGGCCACTTGAAGGTACTGGGCGGAAGCGGCAAATCGCAGCAATACATACTATGATGATGATCAACTCTGGGCCAATTATGGCGAAATTCGCGAATTATGCTGGAACACGAGAAAATATTTGGCAAACAGATTCGAATGATCTTATATAAATTATCTTGGGTGAGTCAAACTGACTGAACAGTTCTGATGTGTGCTTCACATGCTGTGAGAGTCCGACCTCCGATGATCCAGCTTGCTTCACACGCTCTGGCGTTGGTTCCTTCAAACTGCACGTCTTGCAAAACTGTGGGATCCTATCACCAACGAAATCGCGGATTCATCTTATCGTAACCTCAAAGGTCCCGTCGATTTTGGTCGATGCTGGATCTGGACACTGAGCTCCAGGCCACCAAACGGAATGCATGAGAATATCCCAGGATGAGACCTTGAATAGACATCGTTCTCTGGATGGTTCGTTCATCAAAGTTGGATGGTCAAACGAAATGGCAATGACCAAAGCTGTAAAAGGATGGAACAAGACTCGACCAATTTCATTCCATTTCCAATCGCCCAGCCCAGCTAGTTTCAAGCTAACTTGTTCAGTGAGCTTGGCTTCAAAAAGGCGTCGAAAAGGAAGAAAACCGGTGAGGAAACAAAATCAAGGCCGTAGCAATCTCCATGCTTCATCTGCTCCGGATTCTCTGGCCTTGTCCAACATGCGGCATGCGGAATGATGCAATTGTTCTTTGGAAAACCCATGGACGCCCCCCACTTTACAACAAAAGTCTGCTGACGGAGTCTGTCAAAGCTGGGCAACACGCCGCAACATCTTGCCATTGAGGAGGACCCGGACAGTGCTTCCGCCCTCATCCTTCAATACCTTTGTTGCTCCAATGAATTCGTCGAGGCTGTCATGGAAAAAGAAACTGTGCCATCAAAGCAGGGCCATGTCAATAGTCAGCCTCCACAGATACTTCACCCTTTTCGCATTGCACGGAGCACATCTCTGACCTGCATTTTTTGCAGCTTCCACTGTTTGTGCTGCTTGAATCATACCGAATCTGGATGCGATGAAAGGCTTTTGCAGAGCTGCGATCTGTAAGGACACGGCGTGATGCCCACTCCCATGAGAATGATGTCACAACTTCCTTCAGAGCTTCCAATGTGCACTTTGTCTTGGTCCAGTGGGAAGTTGCAGCCTCAGACTTTGCATCTTTCCAGGTGCACTCAGAAACAACACGGGCACAGATCTTGATCTTACAACACCGAGATGTTGACATCCCTGCAGTGCAGGGTCATCGCACAGCTTCCTGAGAACATCATGGGCAAACCCTAGCGGTGTTTGCGGCTAACGCCTATCGTGCTGGCCGCACTCAAATCCCAAATCCTGGTGGGTAACTCATGACTCCTGGATTTCAACTAGTGCTGTCATAGCTTCGTGAGGAAGGGGTAGAGCTGCTCTTCCTCTTCCTCTTCAGGTACACTGGCCTGACAGAGTCACAAGTCCACTTCAGACTCAAGTGTTGTTTCAGGATTGCTACAGAACACATAACCCATCAATGTGACATGACCATTTGCCCTTCACCACGCCTCTGACTTCATCGATTTCACCGCAGCAAAAGATGCCAGGGATCCAGTCCTTAGCCCATCGAGGTCAAACATCGATGCCACTTCATGTGGACTGCCGAGCATCGAAAGCATAACACATATCATAACACATCCTAACACAAACGGTGACGATGTCACATCGTCCCATCCTGGAAAACAGCAGCTTCGGTTTTTCGACACCTTTTGCTCACCTCGACGCCACTATGCACTGGGAAACGGAGCGAGTGGTGTGCACCGGCGATAGCTACAGAGAAGTATGAAGTATGGACGGGAACAATGCCGGATGCCAGTTGGCATCAAGGCATGCCAAGGCATGTACACATTATAATCATGATATAGAATATATATAAACAGAGCAGCTTAGCATTTTGATGCATCTCTCAGAAGTCAGAGCTAGTCCTGCTGGATGATCCGCACCTTGGCTCTCTGACTCTCCCCTTAAGATGTCACCAGAATGTCACCAGGGCATCCCGTCAGCAGCTCAGCGCCAAGTGACATAGGCATCCTCCAGGGATGCCTGCGACACTCCCCAGTGACGAATGCCATGCTTCGCCTTTCCGCGGGCGATGCTGATGATCAAATGGCCCAAAGCTTCCTCGTCCTTTGAGAACTTGTAGGTCTTCTGCCCGTCCCTGGGCCCAGTTGCATTGATACTATAAAATTATATATATGTGTGTGTGTGATTATATGATATATATGATCAAATCTAATTGGTAGGTGGCGCTCAAGGCCGCAAGACTTAGAATTCTTGGCCTTTTTCTTGATATGACCTATTGATCTGTTCTCCACTTTCACGTCGGCTTGAAAAACAGCGACAACTTCAGAATCAGCATCCCAGACCTCTGCGACTTGACAGGCGTTTGATCTTCTGGGTCCAATAGTGATGTGATGAAGTCTTGGGCTTGTGTCTCCTGAGGCTTAAATGGACTGTCCCTCCTCAGACGGTTACATCTTTGATGTTGTTTGCCTGGACACAGATTCCGTGACTTCCATTGCTGGACTTGAATACCCGCACCGGCAACAAAGCGAGCACATGCAAGTACATCGTCCTTGTTTTTCTCACTATCGATGCCTTGAAATGCAGTGCCGTTTCAACCCTCGCTTTGCAACGCGCATGCAGCAAATTTCCAGTTGACATCGAAGGTTCCATGGACCAAACGACATAGAAAAATCAGCGACCAAGGCACTCAGCATGTAGCCTTGACCCCACTGGTTTTTCAAAGCCTGGACCTCAGCAAAAATGTGGACCGTGGTGGGCCATGGTGGACCATATGGGGAACTACATGGAGCATGTTTTTCATGATTTCATATGATTTCAGTGCACAGTGCGCCGCATTTCAGCCAAGGGGCCGAGCCCTCGGCTGCAACAAAGCCACTTCTGAGAATAACCTTGGTCCATGATCTGAGGGGCACACCAAAATCCCCGTTGAAATGTCACCACTTGGTCACCAGCTTCCAAGGTTTGCTAAGGTGGTGGCGAGATAGCTCGCCAGGTGTTCGGCTTCTTCAAGCCTTAGCTTCAAACAAAACACCACTTGGTCTGTGACGAAGCCATGAGCATGTCGAGCGATGTCGAGCACCAAGACGAATCCAAGAGACATGTGGGTGGTCAAAAGGCAGCAGCCTCCAGCCTGTTTGACCTGGCACCGTCCGGTATCACTCGTAACCACATGCACCGCAAGTTTCCCATGGTTTAAAGATGTGTAAAGCCTTTGGACTAAAATGGATTAAAATGGATTAAAACTCTTTTCTGGAGCAGTGAGGGCTTGTTGCTGGCGCATTGGCCTCACAGTATGGAAAAGTTTCAAGATCTGTCAAGATCTTTCAAAGAACATTGTTCTGTTCCACTTCTCGGACCCAAACATTTTGCTCGGCGAGATCTGTGGAGAACTACACTAAGGTCACACTAGTCTTCAAGCGAGAGATCACCACAATCAGCGATGGTGACCATCTTTGCTCGGCCCTCGTATTCCTCCTCCAAGGCTGCGCGTTGTGGCGCCATGGATCCCGAATGCCCTAAGATGCCCTAAGATGCCCTAAGGTGACCTAAGGTGACCTAAGGTGACCTAAGGTGACCTAAGGTGACCTAAGGTGACCTAAGGTGACCTAAGGTGACCTAAGGTG
>Ga0126342_10005982_pt1 | contig 21422 bp, 19 predicted proteins | sample Cyp1metagenome_FD_92528 | JGI IMG/M metagenome (GOLD analysis project Ga0126342, IMG submission 92528) | Coral microbial communities from Lord Howe Island, Old Settlement Bay, Australia - Cyphastrea 1 metagenome | ecosystem: Host-associated > Invertebrates > Cnidaria > Coral ... | reverse complement strand
TTCCCCAAAGTGCTAGGTATGGAAATTTTGATTAGGTATGAAATTCATGTTTGGGTATTGAAATTTTCAGACTTAATGGTAAGTATGAAAATAATGCACAAGGGGAAGCTTCAGGTATATATATTCATACATACACTATAATTATACACCTTTGAACCCATCAGGGACCTCACTGGGCGTCCCAGCGTTCCACATCCCTGGCAAAAAACAAAATGAGCTGCGCGCCTGTCGACACAGCGCACGCTGAAACCGTCGGCAACCGTCAGAACCATATAGGAAACATTAGGAAACCATATTTTAAGGGTTCGTTCTCTCAAACCATTGGCTTAACATGGTTTAACCCATTTTTGAAACTTTAAATTGTCAACATGGGCACGTCAAAAAACATGACTGACTGACTCCAGACCGTCCATCTTTTCAGAACAACTATCTTGTGAGACCGCCTACTTAGAACAATACATTTTACAAAGCGGCGCTTTCCCGGCATTTCCCTCCCGGCTGATTGGCAGTTCAACCACAGCCGGAAACATCTCAAAGTCATGAACCATCAAAAAAATACCGTATTAACTTGAAACCACACAGCAATGGAAATCAACAAAACATATTAGAAACTCACCGGTCAGATTTTTTCAGGTTAGCAGAACCAACAGTTCCACTGATCCACGTAGGGAGTAATTACACAAAAACCCGACAGATGATTCATTATTTTGCCCATGGAAATAACAATGACTTCGGGTAGGCATGTATGTTTGGACAAAACCAAACCAGATATGACAAAAATTGACAAAACATCAAAGTATTACTGTACAATTCCCCAAATGACCATGGACCCCGAGAATTTCCGATCCCCGAGTTGGCATGAAACCCAAAGAAACCATCATTTGATTCACTGTGAAACCACCAGCATATGGAGGTTTCCTAAAATGGGGTTACCACATTTTTTTTGGTTTATATGTAATGGAAAATCCTATAAACCAATGGATGATTTGGAAATACCCATATTTTTCAGGAAACCTCCAAAAACTAGAGTGTTTGCATCAAACTGGCACTCGCCTAGCAGCGTCATTAGTTGTATGCAGTGTCACCTATCTACATTTACATGGTGTTTAAAAGTGCAAGGTTTTCTGTTTGCTCTGACATGACCTTTTCGCAAATTGTGGACCTCTAACCCAGTCATTCAAATTGGAGTGTAGCGCCAGCATCAACCATTCAAACGAACACCAAAATCAACTGTTTCCAATGACTCATATATATATATATGTGGCTAGGGCTCTAAAATATAGATTCATTGATGGTTTCAGCAGGACCAATGATGCATTGATGCATCATCCCAGATAATGACTCAACTAGTGCATATGTCCACTATGTTACGATGTTACATAATCATTAGAGATTACCACTAGTACCGCGCAAGGCGGTGGCGGAAGCTTCAAAAATAGAAAAAAACTATAGGAAAGGTTGGTTGTTGTGAATCACGGATGGCAGAGCGAATCCACTGATGGACCGAAAGGTGGTTGGAATGTCCAGCTGTCTATCTATCCATCCATCTTTCTATCTATCCATCCATTTGTCTGTCTATCTGCCTATCTGTCTATTTAACTCTTTCTCTATCCATCTATCTATCTATCTATCTATCGATCTATCTATCTATCTATCTACCTATCCTTCTAGTTGTCTGTCTACTTATCTACTATCGGTCTATCTACCTATCCATCTATCTGTCTTTCCATCTGTCTGCTTAGCTCTCTATCTGTCTATGCAGCCGTCTATCGATCAAACTGCCTGTCTATGTGTCTATCTGTCTATCTATCGTTCTTTCTATTTTTTCTCTTTCGTTCTATTTTTCTCTTTCGGGATCTGTCCATTTCCTTGTCTATCCGTATATCTTTCCACTTGTCTTTCGGTCTATCCATCTGTTTTGTTGTCTATCTGCCCATCCAGCTGTCCATTCAATCCATTTCAGTACCGAAGCATTTCACCCATCCATCTATCTGAATCCTCATCTTTCCGTCGTCTAGATATTTCGACAGTTGCACAGAAACCAAACAGTGCGAACAGAACCGGGTTTGAGTTGTGGTGCAACTTCTAAAACTTAAAAATGTGAGAAATCACTCTACCACGATCCCTATGGTGCACAACATCAAAAACAAAGCAATTCTGCGAGACTTCCTCAATTTTCAAGTTGACAACATAAAAAACGAAGCAATCCTGCGAGACTTCTATCAAAAATAGAAAGTTGGAGTGGTTGCAATGTGGTTGCAATGGTTGCAGAGGTCACTTCACCACAACTGCTGGATGTAGTGTGGTGTAGTGCAGTTGTAGTTGTAGCTGTAGTGTAGCGTAGTGGAGTTGTAGCGTAATGTAGTGTAATTAGCGTAGTGTAGCTGCAGTTGCTGTTGCAGTTGTAGTTGTGGTGTGGTGTAATTAGTGTAGTGTAGTGTAGCTTAGCGTAGTGTAAAGTAGTGTAGTTGTAGTTGTAGCGTAGTGTAGCGCAGTGTAATGTAGTGGTAGCTGTAGTTGTCGTTGCAGTTGTAGTTGTAGTTGTAGCTGTAGCGTAATGTATGTTAATTACTTTAGTGTAGTGTTGCGTAACGTCCTGTAGTTTTAGTTGCATTTGTGTTTGTAGAGTGCTGCAATGCAATTGGTGTAGTGTAGTTGTAATTGTAGCAGTGGAAGTAGTGGTGGAAGGAGCAGTAGCAGCAGCAGCAGCAGCAGGAGTAGTAGTAGTAGTAGTAGTAGTTGTTGTTGTTGTTGTTGTGGTGTAATTAGTGTAATGTGGTATAACCAGATGTAATTAGTGTAGTGTAATTAGTGCAATGTCGCGTAGTATACTTGCGTTTGTAATTACTTGTAGTTGTAGTAGTAGTTTCGTGTAGTGGTAGTTGTAGTTGTCTATCTATCTGTCTATCTGCAAGCTTTGAAAATGAAGCTATTGTGCGGGACTTTCTCAGCTTTTTGAACTTGACAACATCAAAAACGCAGCGATTCTGCGAGACTTCCTCAATTTTGAATTTGACAACGTCAAGCATGACACAATTCTGCGTGACTTTCTCAATGTTCGAAGTTGACAACATCAAAAACGAAGCAATTCTGCGAGACTTCTTTCAAAAATGGAAAGTTGAGTGCAGAGCTGATGGCCTCGTACCAATGCGCGTTGCGATTTTCCCATTGTAGCACAACATGTGTCTCCTACATGGGAATTGATCTGTCATGAAACACCTAACCCCCCCTATAGGTCAACAAGGTCAACAAGGTCCAGTCAGGGAATCAAGAAAACCAACCCCCCCGAAATAATGTTGCTTTCATTCATCCATCAACGATAATCATCAGATTCCTATGGGAAAAGATTAGAAAACCAATGGTAAACATGAGAAAAGAATAATGAAACAACTCTTCGCGGCTGGGTGCAGTTTTCTAATTGGGGGGAGGCATCTTTCTATTTGTGGGGGGGCAGCACTCAAGGGGGGTAGCCTTTCTGAGCTCCCAAAAACTGCATTTTTAAATTTATGTTAATTAGAAATCGATCATTTGGATTCATTTGGGAAATATTTTCTTTTTCATTGTTGGCGTCTTGAAATAAAAACAAAATAGGAATAAGATAGGAAAGGATCACTGAGTAACCCTGGAACATGTAAAAAAAGTAAAAGGGAGTAATAGCAAATTAGTCCCACCAAAAATTTGGGGATCCTGGATGGGTTTCGCTAATTGGGGGTTGGAAAATATTATTAGGGGCGGAAAACAGCACCTAATTGACTTTAGTATTGCCCCAAAATCGGAGGAGAGAATATGGGTTTCGCTACCTATAGGGGGTTTTATTACTCCTGACTATACATTACACGGAAAAGAAAAAATAACTTGGCACCGATCAAAATCCGTCCCTGCCTGGTACCGCAGAAAGGGCAAAATCCAGCCTTGCAGACGGTCCACGGTCGGCATCTGTCAACCACACTGCAAGGGTTGAACCAAAAAAGGTTGATTTTACCAACAATGATGGATATAATGAGGTGTAGATAATGTGGTGTACTGGGATGTAGGGTGATATAGGTGGATATAGTAGCAGCCAACAACATGATATTCGGGTTTGAACAATTGATGATTTTGGATTCAGATACTGATTCAGAGCCAGTATAGAACAGTTTGATGCCAATAATGATGATAAATAAAACAAACCCATACAAATGATTGTATATATATATATTATAACATATTATAACAAATATTAGCATTACATGAGATGAAAGCAAATCAACACCCGAAAATGTCTCGTATCAAGTATCAAGCCATCCTAATGTGTCCCATTCCCCACGAAATGGATGGATTTCTAGTTGAGCAGTGTCCGTTGTGACCCGTGCGGTGATGAAGCCTGGACATGTGACCATATGATCAAGCCATGGATTCGAGGATGCCTATGGATACCTATGGATACCTTGTGACAACAATCTTTGTTCCGAGTCCCGAGTCGTTTCTACGTATTCCCGCAAGATGTTATCAAATCTTCTTGAACATGGATCCAGCTGTGGTCCTTCTTTGTTGAGTCTACCCACGAAGAAATTACCATTGATGCTGCTGATACACCATGATCTGCATTTTTCCGGCATCTTAGATATGATATCACCAACAAGGAGTTCAGAGTCGCAATACCTACTAGTTTTTCCCACAACTCAGTTAATCATATTTTGACCTTGACATGAAACCAAATTTCGTTCATAATCTTTAGACCACAATCAACTTGTCAACAATGTCCTTTGGGAAACATGTTGCCGGAGCCAGTTTGGTATACTTAGTATACCATTGCAATAAGTTACCTATTGGTCTGTTTTCAGGGGGTTAACCCCTGTATCAAAGAAAAACCAAGGAGTGGGAAATGGACAACCGGCCATATCATCCATACATCATATAGTAAATGTTGTTGTATACATATATATATCATATATGTATAATTAATATATATTATCTACTGTTATCATTAGTCAGATCTATATTCTCTATTTACAGTCAACATGATCATGTATTCTCATGATCATCCATCTCATATAATCCATATCTACTGATATATACATCATCCCATATCATCGATGTCACATCTATGCAAGCCATGTTTCATCACTTCGCGTTGTTTCTCGTTCCAAGTTGGGCCCGAACAGCCCCTTGTTTTCGCTGGCCCGAAAAAGCCCAAACGCGCCAAAATCGGCACCCCCAAGGTATTCGTCAACTGGAAAGACATGCGGAATGAATGACATGAATAACGGGACATTAATAGGATATCAACGGAATATAACAAACAACATAGTGCCTTTGGTAGCTGGAAATCCAGGATGGGCCTTCAGTGCAAATAGCTTTGAGCATGGCCAAAATATGCTGTTTTGAACCATGGGATGCAACTGGTCGTTTTGCCATGTTCAGACCCAATAGGATCAACGAAGGTAACTAAGTTCAAATCCAAACGACGATCTAAATCTGTGGTTCTCAGATTTTCCAAACATGGATCCCCAAACCAAAAGGTTAATATAATATGTTAATGGTTAATATTAATGGTTAATATTCATGGTTAATATTAATGGTTAATATTCATGGTTAATATTCATGGTTCATATTCATGGTTAATAGGTCAAAATCACATGTTTCCCCAAAGCAAAAGGGTATCCTCAACTTCGAGAAGTGTGCTGGGACATCCCACGTGGTTCCTGATCCTCGCAAACATCACAATATCAATGATGTGATGTAGCAAATGGTTATATGATGTAAGCATCTACTAATATCTTATAATCCCGTGCTCACTCTTGAACCAATGCAGTATCTGAATCACTTCTTTCTTAAACAAAAGAAAACAAAAAATCACCTCAACTATTACAATTACTCATATATTAACACACTACTTATAATTATTTCAACTGCCATATCTTGTCACTACATATATATATATATGGGAAAGTTATAATAAAACTCACTCAGCTGAAAGATCAGGTTATTTTCGGACGGGGCCTCGTGCATGTCCGCGACAGCTGTTGCCATTCCAATGGGTGACATGGGAGACATCCCTCCTGACAGCTTCGATTCACGTTGTTTTTTTCTTTACAGTAGTATACATATATATATATATACACTATATGTATACTATCTATATACTATATGTATATATATATAAATTATATATACATATACTATATATATATATACTATATATATACATATATATATATAAATACTATATATATACCCTCCTGTAAACTAACATAGATGTGGCAAATCAGCAATCCTCTATACTGTAAATCCTCTATAAATGGAACATTGTCCACATCTATGTTAGTTTACCCTAGAAATTCTAATATACAAATATGTTACCCTATTTATCCGTATTTTTATAGTGCATCTATAGATACACCTCTGTGTATAATGTGTTTATGTATATATATATATATGCATACACACATGTATGTATACATTGTATCAAGTACTGACTCTGTACATGTAAATACAGTGTACGTAATATGTATATACACTGTATATCACTGTAAATATACAATATACATTGTATATCACTGTATATATATATTGCATATCACAGTAGTTTAAATGATTTTAAATGTATATCTAGTTATAATAAATCATAATTTGTAAATGCAAACACAAATAAACAATAGAAGCAATAGAAACACCGTGGTCCTGGCAGACTTCCGGTCATGTTGTCTGGTGCCTTGGAAGGTGCATGGGGACGTCATAGAGACTTTAAAGGAAATAAACTTGATATAACCAAGTAAAATGGAGATATCATGGCAATAAAATATAATATATATTTTTGTAATTTGTTACAGTTTGTGAGCTGGCATAGATGGCCCATTTAGTGAGTGTTGATATACGGATTGAACGTGGTGATATTGTGCAGCTATGTTAAAGTATCATAGGGTATCCATGGTTGGCTGTCTCAAAAGACCTTCCAATGATTGCCCCATTCAAGTGCCGTTACCCTCTGGTAATTTAACATAGCTATTGAACATGGTGATTTATAGCTGACTTACCCTTTAAAAAATGTGATTTTCCATAGTTATGTAAACGTTTACCAGAGGGTAAGATTCCAATACATCCCTTGAAAATCCCACAAAATCCCCATGATCTCTCCATTCAATCCCTTCCGGAGACCCGCCCTTCATGGCACAGTCGTCTGCACCAAGAAACCGTGCGTGTCTTCTTCAGATTTCCAGGCCTGCGCGCCACTGGTCGGATGGGAGCGGCCTGGGTCCTGAAGGAAACGTGGAATCAAACACTAATAGTAGATATTTATAGATAACATAGTAATATGTTTCATATATATATATAATAATATTAGGTACCATATATTAGTAAGTTTGATATATATATATATATTAGTAATATCTTAGTATAGTAATATCTATATAGTCTATTGATAACATAGTAATAGATACGATAAGTAGATAACATAGATAAGTAATATATATATATATATTACGATCGTAAGTTTGATATAAAAGATAACATATAGTAATAAATCAAATAACATTTGAAATAATATATGCTAGATAGTAGATAGAAAATTGATTTCGATTATGCTACAATGTTGATATAAGGATACTGGATACTAATAGACAATGAAAGGGAATACAGAATAATGAAAGATGGCAATAGATAATGCTCGAGAATAATCTACCATATCAGATGTTGCAATAAGGGAAAACATAACACCAAAATATTAACATGTGCATATTTACTCTAGAGCCAAGCAGAATCACACTGCGGAACTGCAGCTCTGGGTCTGGGACGATAATTTTCACCACCGCATGCTGTGCTTAGTTGATAGGAGAGGGATATTAGAGTACATACTTGTCAGTCGTCATATATGCTTAAATAGGGACATTCACCAGAATAACATAGAAAGAAATGGGGTGATATGGCTGCGGATCAAACTATTGACTTCCAAATTGGAGGGATTCAGACGACACATGACCAATTCTTCGAGTCCATTGTTACTTTTTCTTTCCTCATACCCAATGCGTCTGATGGAAATTACTGGACAAGACATCCCCAACCGACTTTCGACACAGTGCAGAAGTTTTATCTTCCGCCCCTTGTGTTGCGGAATATGGACACCCTATGACCCGTTGGGTTCAAACAAATCATAAGACACGAAGAGATGCAATACACAATGCAATTGCTACTTTTACACATAGGTATGTTAAAACATATAATCGTATAATCTGAACATATACATGCATAATCAAAATCATTATCTTGTGTACGTTAAACAAAATGTGTGTGTGTATATATATACACACGTACACATTGTATCCCCGGTCATTTAGTTCCCATATTTTGTCATCAAATTCAAGCAGTCCCTGCATAGACATGGAACATTATACATGATCATACATGTATATTAATATAGCATATGAACATTATACGATATACATGTGTATATATATATATATATATATATTATAGGTATGTTTATATTTAAAACATGTTCCGCAACCTCCTAACAAAAAGACAGTAAAGTCGATAATGCATCATCTCGTTTAGTTGGATCTTACTTTTAAACGGCCATCTGCTGAGTGTCCCCACATGTGGGTCTTGCTCTTTCCCTGCCGTGCGAGAACTGGAGATGCAGGAGATCTTATGGTGAGCCCCCAGATTCATAACTGGAGTATATTTCCTACATAAAACTGGATGATCTGTGTTTATTTCATGTGTGCTGGTTGATCTAAAAACTTACATCTGGAAACGATGGGAAACTTCTGTGGATCCCATGGGCACCACCATTGGATTTCCATTCAACTGGGCGAACAAAATGGGTGAACATTTGAGGGAAACCAATACATAAATGGGGGTGGGTCAAAACCTTGTACCCCTGGTGAACATCAAAATAGCTGGTAAATGGATGTTCATCCCACTAAAAATGTATCTATAGGTATTGATCCATGCCCAAATCCCAATCATTTGGTGAAAATTGTTGCAGCTTGTGAAAACCTACCCTCTGGTTATGACATTCACAGTTCGCCATGGAAAGATCCACCAATTTTTAAGAACGGTAAACCATCTATTTCTATGGGCCATCTATACCATGGCTATGTTAAATAACCAGATGGTAATAGATGTTGTGTCAAAGCGTGGCTACCGGGTAATATTCGAAAAATACGTTGCACAAACGCCACTAGCGAAAGGACAACACAAATTGATACCCCTTGGTAACCAGTAATTGAAATCCTCACGTCAATTCCGTACAGTAGTGTAGTGGTAGGTTGATGCGAATTCTAACCCTTCGAACTCAGTAGTCGGTCTCGTCTCAGGGAACCAATCCCATTGGGTTAGCCTTGGAATATCTCAGAATACCATCCGAGAGGGAGATGATTGGGATTGAACTTAGAATATCTGCTGGAATATCTGAAATATGTTCCATGCTGCTGGAATATTTGCCAAAATTAAAACCCCTAAATGACCCAAATGTAGGTAAATCTACTATACATGGAGCATATGGTTTAGAATATGTGAAGTCTAGATCCCCAGGTTTCATACCCTATCATCCACCAAGGCCGGGGCTGGGCCTTTTTCGCCTTCAAGAACAATGGGCGACTGTCCGCATCCTTGGGACATCGTGGGGCTCGTTGAATGTTGAACATCTGTAAAACCATGGTTTCAACCATACATTTTTCCCTCAGATAATCGTTGGAGGCAAACACTGGCCAGTGAAATCTCTCGAGTTGTTTTAATGTTTTACCCTTCGCTCATCAAACTTAGATACGGAATATTAGGTGATCTCCTCATTTCCACGGCCAGTTCGTTCGTGGATTTCCCAGCGAGCCATGTATGATCACACCGGAGGAGATCTATCTGGGTCGATGATTGGTACGACACGAAGTCTGCTGAGAAACACCACTGCTGCTCGATATTGGTAATGCAAAGGAACCAGGAATAGTAGCAGTAGAGGTGCGATATATGTATAATTACATGCAACTATATACATATTATACAAGATATATATATATATAGTGTTTATATATATATATATAATCAAAAAAAATGGAAGCCCAAACTCCCCGATATATATCAAAAAAAGTGGTACACTGAGGCCCCATCTTTACGTTGTTTTTAAAATGTTTTTTGGTCATTCTTATATTTAACTTCCAGTGTTTCTTTCACAATAATATAATTTATTGTTCCTGAACAATCCTTCACACATACATAAGATAGTGAGGGTGAAAAAAATGCGCATCCCTTCATTTTATATTATCTAAATTATTGAACAGTATGAACAAACCTGCTGAAAACGTGTTTGATGTAGAATATGTTGACAATACCTTGAAGTAAAACATGTATATATATATATATATCTTCTAAGCAAATATCTTCCTTGATGTATCAGTGTAAACTAGGTGTGTTGTGAAAAGAACTGTGTATTCTAAGTGATTGAGCTGGATATATCTCACAAGGAAAACTGAATTGAACCATTTCCATGCTGATAATTGCATCAGCAAAGGAAAAGTGAAACTTATCTTGCAAGAATCCTCTGGACACATACACATGCCAATCCCAAACTCTTCGATAGAAACAACTCTGCTTGGAATTAAAAGGACCCCAAGAACAAACTCAAAGGATCCAAGCTGGAAAGTGAGGGTAGGTTAGGGTCAAGCCTTACAATCAATGACATCCCTATCACAAGGCACCATGGCATTGCATGCAGCATCTCATTATCCAATATTGAGACTCTAAATGCTGTGATTCATTTACTGTTCATGTCATGCTGAAAGATGCTTGTACTCAAGCCAACCATATAATTACATAATCCAATGTATATAGTATCTTACGATACCAGTCTAGATTTATATGAAATACATTGAAATATATTGGTTTCAACCTGATCCATAGCATAAACATTCCAAGAACTTGGCCCCAAAAAGAAAAAACAAATCGAAGTCTTCTGGTATATAGCAAGGCTTTTATCACTTCCTTGTGCAGATTCCCCTAGCAAACTAGGAATGCAAATCAAACAGGGAGCTTGGAATATCCAATAAAATCAGTGCAATCTGCAGCCCACAGAGACATTGCATACAATGAATGTGTTCAAATCAATCATGCCCATGATAGAGAATACCCTTGCACAATTTCGAGGTATGCAGTTGTCCTTCTTAGTTTGTAGGCTGGCAAAATGGTTGCTAGATAATATGGAAAGAATTTTGAAAGATACTGTCCATAGCAACATCTATGGAGGTAATCTTTGGCTAACGCAATTAAGATCTTAATCCTGCTAATGATATATACAGTTATTGCAAGGAGCAGACCTACAATACTAAGTCAGATGATATACACAAATCTAAACATAATTAAACATACACAAATTTGGATTTGTTTATTGATATAGAACATGTCCAATTGACCGCGGCACATGGTACACAGTCTTAGGGACTGATGGGGGAGCATGTTGTAAGTTGTACAGTTTCAAAACAACCATGTTTGCAACTAGATGTGGGTCTAAAAATGTCTAACCCAGGATTCACCACAAAGAACACGTCAAAAACAGGTCCCAAAATGCGTTTGGACCCATCTATGCCTGTGTATCCTGACATTCTATTTAGTGGGTCCATGTTTTTTCGTCCCAAAGCAAATATACATAAGTCCTTGGCTCCTAAAAAAAATTAAGACGCTTAATTATTCCCTAAAGATTTCCCAGATGTTCCCAATTCCATGGGTAAAATTGAGCGGAGCGGAGCTCCATGGAATTGTACCTCCATGGCAAGTCCAGCTGAGCGGCTCCGTAGTTCACCCGCGTGCGGGAAAAGTGCCTGAGGGACTGGCATTTTCTTGGCGGGGTGCTCCCGATTTACCAATCACCAGGGAAAAAACATATTGTGAGAAATTATGATAAATGATGAAACCAATGAGAGCACAACTGCACAACTGCTTTCTTGCGAATCAGATGAAACAAAAGACGGTAAACTGGAAAGCTATGATCAATTTACAATGGAACAGATCAAACTAAGATCATTGGTGGTAAACTGAAACTTTCCATCGGTAATCAGATGAAACAAAAGATTGTTAAAGTATGAGCAATTAAACAATGGAAAGTGGATGGAACGGGAGTCAAAATTTCGAAACACCCCCATCTTCTCCACGGGACAGGGGTCAGGAGGGGTCCTCTCAAAAAAACCTATTTCTTGCCAAGAAACCTCCCTATTTCTTGTAGGGTTAAAACCTCCACATCGATCCATGCTGGTTGAATCCTCATTTTTGTTGGATTTTATGGTTAAAGAAAAATTGAAGTTCATGAACTCATTCTGTCCCGACGCCAGATGAAACCCTTTCTATAGATTTTAACAAGACATCCCGGACACCCGGACACCGGACTGCCAGCTCTCTGGGACTTGCCGGACCCCAACACTACCCTCTGGTTATGACATTCACAGTTCGCCATGGTTTTTCGATGGCCCATAGAAATAGATGGTTTACCGTTCTTAAAAATGGGTGGATCTTTCCATGGCGAACTGTTAGTCATAACCAGAGGGTATATGCCAGAAATGCCAGAGCCTCATATATCAGACAGACTGTAAGATAGAATGCCAGAGAGTGCTGCTAGATCAAATGCTCAAAGACGACTGCCACGTAAAATTTCAAGTAACATGTCACACTGAATGACAGAATGTATGGCAGGTAGAATGTCAGAATATATATATATACATATACATATATATATATATATATATATACATATATATATATATATATATATATATACATATACATATATATATATATATACATATATATATATATACATACATATATATATATACATATATATATATATACATATATATATATACATATATATATATACATATTTCTGTCAGACAGAATGCCAGATATAATGCCAGATCAAATTCCAAATAGAATGCCAAATAGAATGCCAGATAAAATGACAAATAAAAATCCGGATAAAAAGTCAGATCAAGTTTTTTGTCAGAAAGCATATCAAATGATATGTCAGATAGAATATCAGAATGTATGACCAATTGAGTGCTAAATCAACAATAACAGTCTCGGTCAGATTGAATGACAGATAATGTGACAAGATATATATATATATATCATTATATATGTCACATAGAATGCCTGATAAAATGCCAGGGAGAGTGTGATAGTATAGGTCAGAAAACGTGAAACGTGGGACCACTCAAGTCATAAGTCATCAAAGTGCTTGTGTTGAGACAGAATGGCAAAGGAGATTGTAGCTAGTTGCTGGTTTTAACCATCTAAAAAAAAATGAGTTCGTCAATGGGAAGGATGACATCCCATATACTTATTATGGAAAATAAAAGTCATGTTTGAAACCACCAACCAGCTATAACCATCATATTCCCATTGTTCTTGGTTTATAGCATCTTTCACCACTTTTTTTAACCACTCACCAGATATATATATATACATATCACCATTGATAATCATTAACCACTATGAAAACCAGGTTTATAGCCTATTAACCACTATTAACCAACACTATTAACCACTATAAAGACCAGGTTTATAGCCTATGAAAACCACTATAAAAACCAACACTTTTTTCACCCAGGAATTTCCCACCATCCGATGTGAAAATTCTCGGTGTTCCGGGCTCATAATTGGCGTCAAAGCCTTGAATCGTCGCAGGGGCCACCTCAGCCGACGAAAGGGGTGAGGCCCCCCGTTGTGATGTGAACGTTGGTTAACAAAAGCCCCAGTAACTATAGTTATAAGTTCCATAAACCATAGTTATTGGAGTTAACAAAAGCCCCAGGAATACTAGTTCGTTATAAGATGTTATTTGCGTACCATAAACCATAGTGAAATTGGAGTTATGTTCACCAACTTAGCTATCGAACGGGGGCCTCACATTGTATATATATATGGTTAATATGTACTTGATATAAATGGATAATCCATAGGAATTTCAGGAACCTAAATTGGAGGTACCTACCATATATAAGGCCTATATAAGGCCTATGTAAGGGAATATATCTTGAACATAAGGCCTGAAATATGGTACAGTACCTCCATTTTAGGATCCTGAAATTCCCATTGAGATAAACTATGGTTAATATACGTATGGATAATCTATGGTTTATAGTAGTTACCATCTAGTAGTTTTCTACATAGCTTTTGAAAATGGCAATAGAAATAGTGGATTTACCCATTAAAAATGGTGGATCTGATCTTTCCATAGTTTTTTGTATGTTTACCAGAGGGTACTTGGTGGCCGAAGGTGGTTTATTTACCCAATGCCAGCAAGGCCCATAAACAATCAATCAGCAATTAGCATAATGGATGGTAAACCAAACGGTTGTACAAACCATTTATGGATATTTACCATCTATAGTTGGGCTATAATAATATTAGGAATGGCTTTACCATCTATACTACCATCTATTTATAATATCATAATAGTAGGAATGGCTTATAATCTATAGTTGGGTTCATCACACTTGAAGGGGTCACCACACAGCAACGATAGATCAAAGAACATTGAAAAAGTCGTCCCTAATAAATGTTTGATGATGTTTGATGGCTATGTGTTTTTTTTGAACCAGTATTTTTGGGATCCGTATATGGGTGGTGACTGTTGAAGTGAATTCATCAATTATTGGCTTGTGTTGGTTTATAGAATGCATGGGCATGAGTTCGCGTCAAGCGCTGCAGTCTCACTGTGTCTAGTTGGTCGAATGGACCCAACTTAGCCTAATTATGCCTAATTCAAGTTTCACCACGTATGGTCAACCCGTAGCTGTATTCAATGGTTATGGGCTCATTGCTGTCATGGATTTCAGGTTTCGAAGAAAACCTATGATGAACACATTGATCCCACATTTCGTGGCCCAAAAACAGGCAGCAGAAAATCCCAAATGAGGACCAAACGCTGACAATCTTAGTTGATTTGAATTGCGCCATCTGCTTCCCATCGTAGGCCAACCTGCAATCGAGGAAATGGATGGAAATGGGCCAGCCACGCATTTGGTGTATTCTCACAGAAACCATGATCACACCCAAAAAAATCGCGGTTTTCGGTAAAACCATGGGATCGGTTCATTTCACCCTGGTACGCTGGCAGCCTCTCAGCATTTCACTATATTGCACTTATTGGTCTATGTTGTGATGTCCATGGACACACGGTTTTCTTGGGTATTGACTTACGGTGTATCCACATTGAAGGTAACAAACCCTCGGGATCTCAACTACGGGAAGTCGAAGGTGCTTCTTTGGTGTAATACATTTCGGGTCGGTGGTACCACGTCTAGACATTCCTAAACAATTATATAGGAGCATCATGGAGCATCTTCATACTTCCATGGGTGGAAATAAAATGAAATAAACCACCTGATGTTAACCAAGGATTAGTCAAGCCCCGGTGATTGGGAGGAGGGGCACATTACTGTTCTACCTCCCCTAAGCCGGATAGCTAACCACTGCCAGCATAGTGATGGCTTTGGTTCATTGTTCATGGCTATGCACCTCCAAATGGTTTCGTATCCAGTGCAGTAGGAATACTTGGTAACATTTTGGGTCAAAGATATAATTTCTTGCAAGGTTTGAATCTCCAAAACCCAACAATTAATTATATGAGTGGCGGACAAAATTACTTACTACCCGCAATGGACATGGCCAATGTGAGTGGTCCCCTATCGGTTGTGAAGGTTTTTTTACTTCCATGCTATGTGCAAAAAATAGGGCATGGGTAAGTGGGTGGACCCCTATCGGTTGTGAGTTGTGAATGTTTTAGCACAAATTTGAACATCCTCGTCCACTCCCCACTACTTTAGTCGTCCGCTAATTTTGTCGGTTACTCATATCATACTCAAGTATATAGGGACATGCATACTATGGGCCATTTCCTATGCTGCACCCCAAATCATCGAACTGTCTCTGGTTGACCTAATACATAAAGTGATCAAGTTTACCTGCTGATCAGAAACTAAAGCTGCCAAAAACTGCCTCCCTGTCATGCAGCACGCCCTTTACTCTTCCAAGCAGCTTCACAAGTGTTTTGTCTGCAGTGCTAGCAGCATGTCTATATGCGTCGTCGTCGTCGTCGTCGTCGTCGTCGTCGCCGGCGTCGTCGTCGTCGTCGTCGTGGTCGTCCTCGTCGTTCTCCTCCTCGTCCTCATCCTCATCCTCATGCTCATCATCAGGCTCATCACCATCACCACCACCACCATCATCATCATCATCATCATCATAATCATCATAATAATCATCATCATTGAACTTGGCTTCAACCATTTGAAGTAACCTCTCCCTTTTTTCGCTGACAATCCCATCTAGTGCCGGGTGCCGCCACTTGAACGCATAGGCCAGGTCGGGGCCTGTAAGGCCATCGGGCCGGAGCCGGTAATCGTGGTTATTTAAGCTAGAAAAATAGGGAATGGACCAACGAACAAAGAAATTGTTGGGAATTTCATGAGATTTATCAGGATTTAACAATCAGCAATGGTGCATAATGAGGATATACATATTCACCCTCTGGCAACTTATTCTGTAGCTACGGCATGTCATGTCTGATATGCAAATCATCGAGCAAAATGGGGCACCAACAACATATATATATATAAACAAATATGAACATAATAAACGTGCGAAACACAAAGGCATTCACCACCATATCTAGCTTGGAACAGCGTGTTTCCACGTGTTTTAGCCAACATGGGATCAATCATCTCAAACTTGGGGTCAACTGTTTTGATTTTTGCACTATTAGTATTCATCAATATAGTGTTTTTATAAACTCTTAGTGTGTATTTGGTATGATATGCCCAAAGAGAATTCGAGGATCGTAAAATGGAGGTGCTGTACCATATCAAGTCATAGTTTGGGGTTGTATCCCCTTACAATTTTAACCTTATAAATGGTAGGTAGCTCCAATAAATCGGTTCCTGAAGTGGCCATTGATATACCAGTGTCATATAGTGACATATAGTATTATATAATATAGAAAACCATATTGATACATATTGTATATGTTGGTGAAAATGGAACCATTTTGACAACTTAACAAAGAAAAGGAGGATTCTGAGCTCCCAGAATCCACGTTGAGCAGGTCCCAAGTTTTTTGGGCCCGTCCAAGCCCTAGGTTTCCGCGCGGAGAAAGTTCAGGAATGCGTAACCCTTGTTGGCATTTGACTCTTTGTCCTCAGGAATACAATTGCGCGGCGAGAGACATGATTCTTCATTGCTGACATTCTCTCCAGCACAAGCACAATCCCTGGCCGTGGCCATCCAACTCGCCCCAGCTTTCAGTGGTGAGACAACGAGAGGCACATGGCAAAAAAAACTCTGAGACAACACCATTCAAACCACTAACATTCACTGACATCCACTGACCATGTGAAATCACCAGCCACTCTACTGAACATCACCAGCCAGTCTTGTGGCTCTTGGAGCCCGGGCGATGGGCAAATACAAGAAGTCCTGAGAGAAAAAAGTTCAGTGCTCAATCCGGCTGAAATGACACTGGTTTATGGCTTAAAATGTCCAAGCATTCGGACTATCATCCCACGGCCACTTCGACCAGCCATATCTCTGTGTTCAACAAATGTTACCGTCCATGTCCACATGTCCCGAGCACGGCCTAAGCCAAATGGCAACCAACATTCAAAAAAAGGAAGGGATGGCAATGGAGATGTATTACATAGTAAATATGGGCTGTCTACCTCGTATTAATGACCCCCCTCAAACAATTTCAAACATAATTGTAGTCATAGTAAAAATGAAGCCATACATTAAGTTCTGCCGAACAAATTGCCCAATGGAAAACGAATACATGATTGTCATTTTAGCAGTGCCAAACAAAAGCGAGGTACATATTGGGAAAGCCTTTGCACTCTAGTATTCCAACACAATTTACCTAATTGAAAACCTTTACCTATCGAGAAAACCTTTGCACGTTAGCATTGCAAAACAAATTGCCGAACTGAACACAAATACATATCATATTGAGAACGCATCCATTTGATATTGAAATGGAATCTAAATTGGCTTGAAGTTGAATTAGACACGTTTTTTCTTTGGCTTTTTAGGAAGGTCCCAAAAATTGCGCACTTTATTTAGGAGGCCTCTGTAGGGATTGATTGATGATAGCAAAAGTAATTTAATCTAAAGGGGATTTTGGAAGCTAAGTATATTCACCCGAAATTGTTCACAGAAACAAATCTGTCACTTTTGATGGGGGGGTCAAAACATTGTCTTTTGTGGTGTTTCCGAGGTGGTTCAAGGCTAACCCCTTTGCGCGTGTTTTTTCAGATCTTGGAGATTTTGATTCAGATCTTTGAGGTCGTTGTGGGGTTTATCCGCCAGCAGGGAGAGCGCGTCAGTTGCTGAAAGCTAGCGCTTTCACTAGTTTGAAACAGGGTCGGCAGCAGGGGTCAGGGGCGGCAGCCCTTAATAACATGATTACATGATTACATGTCTTTAAATGTATCATGCATTTATATTCACGCACTGCATAAGTATCAATACCATTCAAATTCTATATGTTTGTGGGCATAAATAGCGATATTGCAGTGGATATTTCAGCCACTTTGTTTTTGTTTCTCACTGCTGTATCAGCTTCTCATATTCATACTTGGCGCATACGAAGTGAGACCTCAACACGGCCTGTACTTCATGTTACCTGTGGGGATCTGGCCTCAGGATGTCACCCTAAGTCCCAGTTCGCAGCCAAGGCAGCCAAGGAGCGTAAGCACCATCAAAGCCGGCTTCGTTGATTTCATCAATCAGCATGTGCTGGGTGTACCTGGACGTCATGAGCCCAAGCAGAAAGAACGTGGAGAAACTCTGGTGTTTGCTAAACCACTAAACCCAACAAGAAACCATTCCCAGTATGACAAAAAAAAGTGTTTATGGCACTGGGTTAACACCACATGACACTTCCAGGTCAACAATAATGAAGAGGTCCAGGCCGCGGATTGGGGGATGGGACGACTTGGAATCCCGAAATTGACCCAAGACTCGGCCAACCGTTACGGCTGCATCCAGGTTAGTGAAGTGTAATGAGGGTATATTTACAATTATGTTCATATCTATTGAAGGGATACATCTCATATACAGATTTCCAAGTTCACCATCGCTGATGTTCCAATTCTCAAGTCAACAAAAAATACGAACTTTGCCGGGCCCCCAACAACAAAAAGACATGTCCCATCAGTGGATTTTCCTCAATCTCCTCACCTCTCCATGATGCCATGTCCCTCCCCTCCCAACAAGCCGACTTGTTGGGGATGTTTCGCATCATCACAGTGAAGACATCGTCCTGGAGAGATACACATCGGAACAAAAAAGGTGCCGGGATACGAAGAAAATATGTACCCCCCAAGTTATAAGCAGTTTAAAATCATGTGATATAATTATATATATACATATATATCTTAATAGATACAAACGGTGATCATGAATTTCACAAGAGACTTGGTGGTGAAAGGGGTGAATCTTGCAGATTTTGCAAAGAAAAAGGATCCGTGGGCTAATTTCGCTGAAATAAGCCACCATCACTATTCCCGGCATGAACCATCAAGCGGCGTGAACCATCAAGCGGACTTGATGGTTCGTCTAGATGTTGATATCATGTACAGCAGCGAATCAACTTCTGGATCTGTTAGTCTTCAGGGCTTAGCCCCGGCTCACTTGGCTGTTGATACGAATGGGGCAGACTGGCACGTGCATGCATTGTTTAACTGTTTCATGAGGCAGCCACTGGACCACACCTTTGCCAATTTGGCTGAACATGAAGCGGTGCACCAAAAAACTGGATCAAACGTATCCAAACATTTTGGGTGAATTTTGACAATTCACTAATGTGACAAAAAAGTCTATTTTGGGATACTTAATTATAATTAATGATAGCTACCCCTACAAGTACCAACCATCATCCACGTCGTGAGAACGTAGTGAGGTTGTCATATTTTGTCCATATCAATTATGAACCATCAATTCCACCAACTGAAGGTTACATCTCCCCATTATACTCCCATCAGCTGTATTGGTCAAATCATGTTTAAATCCAATTTCTATTGGTGATATCATGCTAAATCCCACCGTTCTAAGGCTATCTAGGGCCATTTTATCAATGCTAGAGTCATGGATTGCCATCCCCGTTATATCATGTTACCCTCCAGTAAACAAACTATAGACCCTGCCAAAAAGGGGCTAAAAAAGATGAGTTGCCACTCAAACATGGTCAAACTGTGAATTTCCAGGGTATATCCCCATCATATCCCCATCGGTAGGCCATCGGTGGCTCCTCGTCGAACTTCTCCTCAGAAGGATTCACAGAGTGCTTCTTCGGCGTCGCCGTTTTCGCCTCAAAAATCCGCCAGATCTCGAAGATCCAGCCAGAGTCATCCACCAACATTTAATGAATGGGAAATATCATGGATTATATAAAAACTATTATGTGTATAAATATATATATATATGTATGTATGTAAATATATATATATAGAGAGAGAGAGAGTGGGACGTTGTGAGGGCCCGTGTTTTTCAGTGTTTTTCTCTGTTTGTTCATGTGTTTTGTGTTTTTTTTGTCATTTACTGCATACCTTTAGTGTGATATAGATAAGTTCATAGGATTTGTCAGTTGTTACTACCTAGGCATACAGCTAGATTCTTGATGTCAGTTGGTACTTCATGTATATCTATATCTATCTATATATATGTATATTAAAATACAGGTACTACCTAGGTATACAGCTATTGCAAAGACAGCGTGTATATATATATATGTACATAGCACGTGGTATTTGCATTGGTGGTTTTTGCTATTGGACTGCCAGGTCGTCTTTTGGTTGACACGACAGTTCCAGTGGAACTCTTTTAGCAAAGGAAAGTACAAATTCCAATCTGCTGTCCCTGCTCAAGTAGTTGCAATATTTTTGTTGGCATACTTCATGGTAACTTGCTGCATCGATGCACAAAACAAGGCTGCCATTCTATAGATACAATTGTTTGGTAAGGTTGCAAAGGTGTTTCTTTTGCTTGGTTGTGTGCCCTTTTGGATACCATGACAAACTTATACTGGCATAATTTAAGTTTTACCCGCAATCATGAGTACATTTATGATTCTAAAATGTATGCCGTTATATTTGCAGTGACACAGCAAATTACCATGGAATATGGAGGAAAAACCTTTTCTGAAGCAAGGGGGTAGTAGAAGTGCCCTTGGAATTTGCCAACTCTTGTGACCAACCAATATTTTAAGCAAACAACTGTTACTGCATTAAAACCTGGAAGAATACCATTGCATATGCAGGAAAAAATGTACAAAACTTGTGCCTGTAAGGGCATAGGTGACTTACATGCAACCCATTCCATAACTGTATGTACTATATAAGAAAAAATGTACATATAAAATAGTTGCATTCTAAGTGCATATGCAGCTTGGATGTGTTGACACAGCA